>CEVU01037538.1_pt1 | contig 24866 bp, 19 predicted proteins | sample 427081 | NCBI WGS metagenome assembly CEVU01 (sample SAMEA2623868, study PRJEB7988) | marine metagenome | biome: marine biome (ENVO:00000447); feature: deep chlorophyll maximum layer (ENVO:xxxxxxxx); material: "saline water (ENVO:00002010), including plankton (ENVO:xxxxxxxx)" | depth 80 m | reverse complement strand
CAGAAAACCCATGACGTCAATAAAACCTTGATCTACTATTCCTCTCACTAATCAAATGAAATTAGAAAAGAAAATCACTTTAACTGCCATAATTGCTCTCTTAGCCTTCCAAAATCAATCTGCCTACGCTGAAGAAAAGAAAACAATCGCTAAACCAATTACACAGGCAAACATAACCGGCACTGAGCTTGGTTGGCGCCCTATGACGAAGGATGATTTTGTAAACGTCAATTGTAATGATGACACATGGTCTTTTGAGAGTAATCTTATAAAATGCTCAGGCAATCCAGTTGGAGTAATTCGCACAAAAAAAATGGTTAAAAATTTGGAGCTTGTTGTTGAATGGAAACACAAAAAATACGGTGGAAACTCTGGTGTATTCCTTTGGGCTACTCCAGACAGCATCGAAAGACTTGAACAAGGAAAAGGCAGGCTACCCGCAGGAATAGAAGTTCAAGTACTCGATCTCGGTTACTCAGAGTTATACGAAAAACAGCATAAAAAACCGTCTGATTGGTTCACATCACACGGCGATGTTTTCCCCACACAAAACGCTAAAATGAAACCGTTCCCTCCAGTCGCTCCGAACGGTAAGCGTAGTTTCCCTTCAAAAAACACAACTAAGGGCATCAATCAATGGAATCATTACTACATACGCGCAATCAACGGTGAAGTCCGATTATGGGTTAACGGTGTCGAAGTCTCCGGAGGTACAAACTGCCAACCAGCAACCGGCTATCTCTGCCTCGAATCCGAAGGTGCCCCAATCGAATTCCGAAACCTTCGCATCCGCGAACTACCTTAAGTAATTAACCTCACTTGGCCTCTCAATATCATGAAACGCATTAGCAGAGACCATGCTCGAAAGTTTGCCTTTGACTGGCGCGACGAACCGCTTCTTCAGGTTGACTGTGGGGAGTTGATCGAAATCGAGACTTGGGATGCAGGCTCCGGATTCTTCAAGTCGCCCGATAACAAGGCAATCCCAAAAAACCGGCCAGGGTTCGACAAGCATCCCCCACTGGCAAATCCCATCGGCGGCCCCGTTTACATTAAAGGAGCAGAACCAGGTGACATATTGAAAGTCGAAATCGAAGACATCCTCGTTGGCGACTATTCGTGGGTCGCAATCGGCCCAAACCGAGGCCCACTCGGGCAATCTACGCGCTGGCCTAAAGTTTCTGAAAAATACACTACAAAAATTTTCCAACACACCCCTGGGCCAAGCGGCACAATGAGGGACGGCACGATGCAATTTAGCGACAATATTACCTGGCCTATTACCCCATTCATCGGAACGATTGGTGTTGCACCAGAGCGCGAAGTTTGCACTAGCATAGATGGTCAGGGATCTTGGGGTGGTAATTTGGATATCCGTGATGTGGCGGTCGGCAACAGCATCTATCTACCAGTGTTTCATAATGGCGCGCTCTTTTACCTCGGAGATGTTCACGCAAGTCAGGGAGACACAGAATACACCGGCACAGCAGCAGAAACCTGCGCCACAGTTCGAGTCAAATTTCAATTAACCAAGCGCTCACGACTGACAAGTATGCGAATTGAAAAAAGCGACTCTATCATTTCTATACAATCAGCACGACCGCTTGAAACCGCGGTAGATAAGGCAACGCAGCACCTCATGGAATGGTTGGTGGATGAGTACGCGTTTTCACAGGAAGACGCCTATTGTCTCATCAGTACCTGCCCCTATTTTCGTATTAACATATACCAGATGCTCATAGCTACTGATATGGGTTTCGTCGCCGGAGCAGAAATTCCAAAAGTATACCTAAGTTAACACAAAGTATTTTAAAAATAGCTATTTCAAAGCCCAATCAAAGAAACCCATCGCTTCAAGATCATATCGAAGCGCCGACTCTGCATCCCTCTTCAATCGAGTGATTGGAGGGCGAACAGGGCCACAGTCCACCCCCGCAAACTTTACCACCGCCTTGCATGCCCCACCGAATCCGCTTTTATACATACGTTTGATCATCTTTACCGATCTTGCCTGATCCGCATTGGCTGCATCAAAATCGCCTCTGTTGTAAGCTTCGATAATTCGAAGATAAAGTGGAGCAGCAAAATTATAAGTACTCCCAACTCCTCCAACACATCCGAGAGCTAAACCCTCAATTAATCGCTCGTCAGTGCCAAACAGAATATCAATGTTCACTGTCTCGTGTGACATACAGCGTTTCAACATATCCAAATCTGGATTCGTGAATTTGATTCCGGCAAATCCAGATAAACGCTCTTCCGCAATACTCATGAATGCTGCTGTATTAACGCTAACCCCAGTCATTGATGGTATATCGTAAAAATAAAACGGCAAATTCGGAGCCGGTTTGATCATCTCCGAAAACCAATCACAAAGCACCTCTTCATCATTCGGCTTAAAAAAAGTAGATGCCATCGCAGAGATAGCCACTGCTCCATTAGCTTCCGCGGCCCGCACCATCTCCTGGGTATCTGGCAAGCAATCACCTCCAACGTGAGCCACGTTAATCAATCCATGCCGCTCCGCCTCTCGCCCCCAAACCTCGAACAGCTTAATCCGCTCAGACGTCATCAGCGACAAAGACTCACCTGTTGTTCCACTGACAAAAACACCTGCCACACCATTACTAGCTAAATGCTCCGCCTGTCGTGACACAACATCATAGTTTACAGAAAAATCATCATTCATCGGCGTATGCACCGCCGCGATAAGCCCTTTAAGTTTCAATTTCATTTTTTATTAAAATTCAATTATCCAAATTACTACCAAAATACATTTTTCCGGTTTTTTTGTTTTTCCAACTGTACGAATTAGGATCGAATTCAAATTTATTTTTAGACAAAGCTGGTTCGGACCAGTTCTTAGGCAGCCACTTCGCTAAACGCTGTTTCACCATTTTATATTTACTTTTCGAAGCCAAATTCTCCCACTCGTTAGAATCAGTTTTGTGATCATACAACTCCTCAGAATCATCCGAATACCGAATATACCTCCAACGAGCACTCCGCACAGCAGCGTTTCGTTTCCGGAATTCAATTACTACCGGCTGCCGTTTAGTTTTCGGCACACGAAGCTGTGGAAGCAAACTCAATCCGTCGAATTGTTGATTACCTGAGATTCCACACAAATCCAAAAGTGTTGGATATAAATCCAAAAGGCTCACCGGCTGATCGCACACTCCCGGTTTTAATTTGGGCGCTGCTATAATCAACGGAATCCGTGTCGATTCTTCCCACAGAGTGGATTTATGCCAGTGTCGCTTTTCGCCTAAATGCCAACCATGATCTGACCAAAAAACTATCACTGTATTCGAATTATACTCACTCGATTCAAGCGCATCCAACATTCGTCCTAACTGTTCATCAGCATAACTTATACTTGCCAAGTATGCTTGCACAGCGCGCAAAGTTGCCCCCTGTTCTTCTATCTTGTCGAGATCAGATCGACGTGCAGCGGCTAATCGTTTACCCGCCTCGGGAACATCTTCCAAATCCTCCTCTAATTTTTTTGGCGCTACAATTTTAGCTAACGGGTAAAGGTCAAAAAAACGACGTGGGGCATACCACGGCAAATGCGGACGAAACAAGCCGCAGGCCAAAAAGAAAGGATTGTCTTGTTTCGCTTTCAAAAAACGCACTGCAAAATCGGCTGTCCTTACATCGTCCAAATCATCATTAGCAACCGGAATCACACCCCAATCATTTTCATGTGGTAAACCTTTCACTTCGCTGAACGGGAAGCCTTCGGGTTTGTGTGTGTTCTGAGTCCAAGGGTAGTTCAATTTGGAGCCGCGAAACCAAGGATCGTCACGAAACAAAAGTCGCTTAAAAGCATTCCATTGTCGCGGTGGGTTATTGCCAGCTGTGTGGTGGAAAATTTTTCCAGACCCGTAAACTAAATAACCGCTTTGACGAAACCTAACAGGTATAGTGACCATTTTTGGAAAATTCGGATACCACCAATGCTGGTTTTCATACAGGCCGGTCGTTGAAGGCTTTAAACCAGTCATGATCGCCGCACGGGACGGTGCACATTTTGGAGATACGCAATGAGCGTTAGTAAAAAGCATCCCTCGCTTGGCCAAACGATCAATGTTTGGCGTATACACATCACCCTCGTATCCCCCGAGGCAATTGACCCAATCTTTCATGTCATCCACCGCGATAAATAGCACATTGGGTCTACTCTCAATCGATGCCGCTTTGAGAAGCATAATCGAAGCAAAACTCAAAAATAAAACTAATAATTGTCTCATTATTTTTCGGATTGATACTCAGGATTTGTTCGCATCGGATCCGCCCCCACTTCCTGCTGCCACATTTTTAATTTCGATAGCAATAGCTTGGCTCGATTTGGCTTTTTTTTTGCAAGGTTCGTCGTCTCACCGCAGTCTTCCTTTAAGTTGAATAGCGACAATTCGCCAGTCTCAAAAGCCTGAATCAACTTCCAGTCGCCTGAACGAATAACGCCTGCCGGAAAACTTTGGGGATGATTGTTATAGTGAGGGTAATGCCAAAACAGAGAATCGCGATTCACCGCCCCAGCTCCCTTAAGCAATGGGGTTAAGTCAACCCCATCCTGATGCTGATAAGGACGCAACGGCTGACCGATCGCAGCCAAAATCGTTGGATAAAAATCGGTGCTTGTTATCGGAACAGATGAAATTATTCCTCCTTTTCTACTCTCAGGCCACTTAATGATGGCTGGCACTCGTAGCCCACCTTCGTAATTAGAACCTTTATTTGCCCTGAGTGGTGAATTGTTAGTCGCCCCAGCAAAACCGCCGTTATCACTTGTTAATATAACCAAAGTGTTTTCCTCTAATCCCAACTCTCGTAGTACACCAGTCACTTTTCCAACACTGTCATCGACACTTTCGACCATAGCAGCATAGGCGGGCTTTCCCTGTTGCTTGAGCTTCGAAACCACGTCGTACTTGGCAATCTTGTTTGGCTTTCCCTGCAGCGGCGTATGAACAGCGTAGTGAGATAGCATAAGAAAAAACGGTTTCCCGGCATTACCCCGGATAAATCCCTCGGCCTCCGCCGCAAGACGGTCCACAAGATAATCTCCCTTTTTCCCGGAAAGCGGCTTTTTTTTATGCAGAGTTTTTCCGGTAGAAGGAATCCGCCATTTACCTGTGAAAGGGAAAAAATAACTTCCAGGTGCACCATAGTCGCGCCCTGCGATATTCACATCAAACCCTTGATGCTCAGGATAATAATAAGTTTCTGTCCCCAAATGCCACTTACCCATGAATGCTGTTGTGTAGCCGTTCTCCCGCAAAGCCTCTGCAATCGTTACCTCCTCTAGGGGCAGGTTGGATATATAACGCCCTTCTTTCATTTTGTGCCCGGTTCGACTCCAGCGCCCAGAGGGCAGCCATTGAGTCAATAGTAATCGGGCAGGATATTTGCCAGTCATGATCGCCGCCCGAGTAGGCGAACAAACCGTGCAAGCAGCGTAGGCGTCGGTGAATTGCGCCCCCTCTTTAGCTAATTTGTCAATGTTTGGCGTTTTATAATAGTTACTGCCATAGCAACCGAGATCTCGCCAACCCAAGTCATCAATTAGAATGAATACAACATTAGTCTTGGGCTGATCGGCTTTTGTCGATGCTGCAAAGACAAAGAACAAAAAGATAAATAGAAAAGAAATTACAAGTTTCATTTTAGATTATTTTGGTAGTGCAGCTTTCCACCCATCGCCCAAGCGCTTGTTCATGCGAGCCACAATTAATTTAGAACCTTTTTCATTTACTATATTTTTCATCTCGTGAGGGTCGTCAATAAGACTATAAAGTTCGCGGGCAACCACGTCCTTAGTTCTCCAATTTTGCCACTGAACGAACCTGTATTTATTCGTTCGTATTGCATAGCCCATTACATCGCCATGACGTGAATGCCTATTTCCCTCAAATGATCGAGGGTATTGGCTGAACACAGCAGTTTTCCATTTACGGTTCGGTTTTTTGAAAAGCGGAAGAAAACTTCGACCCTCAAGACTGCTTGGGACTGCCAATCCTGCCAATTCGCAAACCGTCGGAAATACGTCTACCAATTCCACAAGCGCATGCGAATTGCCCTTTGGTTGGCCGGGAGCAATAACTATAAGCGGAATGCGCGTCGATAATTCGTAATTATTGGCCTTGGTCCAGAGCCCCTGCTCTCCAAGATGAAAACCGTGATCTCCATACAAGAGCACGATCGTGTTATCTTCCAATTTAAGCCGTTCGAGTTCTGCAATCAACCGGCCGACCAGTTCATCAATATAACTAACACAGGCATAATAGCCGTGTCGCAATTCTCGGGCTTTGGCTTTCGTGATTTTACCGTCTACTGGGATATCCGTATAACCCTCCAGCTCACTCCAGCTTCGCGTCGCCCAATCAGGAGAGTTCACCGGATGAGACCCGTGTTTAGGTATCTGAATTTCTTCCTTTTCATATAAGTCCCAATATTTTTTTGGTGCATTAAAGGGAAGATGCGGCTTACGAAAACCTACTGCCAAAAAGAACGGATTCTTATTAACAGCCAGCTCTCCCAAAACTCGGATTGATTCGTTCGCAACGATACCGTCAATGTAGTGATCATCGGACACTTCTGCCGACTCACTTGCAGCGCGTTTTAATCCTTTTCCATTAAGGTTTTTCTGCAAGGCATATCTTAACTTCGGATCACGAACATTATCATACATCGGTGGGGAAGACCAAGATTCTGGGTCCTTTGAAGGAGCACCCCCGCCATGAAGTATTTTGCCAATGCTACGGCTTTGATACCCTGTATTTTTAAAATATTGGGGCAACGTTACTGCATTCGGTTTGGCCTCGCGGAAGTGTGTATTTAAATCCCAAACACGGATTGTATCCGGCCGCAACCCAGTAAGCATCGAAAGTCGGGATGGACAGCAAACTGCTTGCTGACAATAAGCACGCTGAAGAACAATTCCTCGCTTGGCCAATCGATCGATATTCGGAGTTATAGCGGTTTGGTCCCCATAACATCCTAGGGCCGGCCGCAAGTCATCGACAGCTATCATCAACACATTCGGCTTCACTTGGCCAAGAACACTAGGATAAAAAGCAACTTCAAAAAACAAAAACAAAATAACCAAGCGACTCAAAAACATATCACTCAAAAAAATAATTCCAGTAGTTTAATTTAAGAAGTTTCTTGTCTGGCTTGCCGTCTCGAATACTCGCTTTAATTTCGGATTGAAGTTGTAAGATGTTTTTTGGATCCAAAAATGGATCGTTCGTTTCTCTTCGCCATTCTGCCAACTTATTTTTTAGAGACTGAAGCTGACTACGAAATTTTTTATCATCAGCCAGATTTCTAAATTCAAACGGGTCATTATTTAGATCATACAATTCAAACGCAGGAGGACGTCGCATTAAAGAGTAAGCGTCCCTCACATTATTACTTTCAGTAATAGTTTTTTGTAGACCATCAAAAAAACGATTTATTGTAAAATCATACCCAGGATTTAACAAACCAGACTGCAGGTTTTGGATTAGTTTAAATCGCTCTCCCCGTATAGTCCGCTGGGGGTAGAAATTGTGCGCCGAGTGAAGATTGAATTCGGTGAATAAATATTCACGCCAACCTTTCACTTGACCTTGCAACATAGGAATTAGGGATTTGCCTGCCAAGCCTTTCGGCAATGCTGCATTCGCAGCACTCAAGATGGTCGGCATCAAATCCAAAGTCGAAACCAGTTCGTTGCGAACCGACTTCCCAAATCCTTCTCTACCTGACCATTGAATTATCAAAGGAACTCGCACTCCGCCCTCGTATGAAGTTCGCTTACCTCGCAATAAGTCCGCACCATGATCGCCCATGTAAATGATCAGAGTGTTTTTTTGTTTGCCTGACTGGCTCAATGCTTCAAGCAAATCTCCGATTAGGGTATCCAGGCGGCTCATGCAATTATAGTAATCAGCGGTTTGATTCCTCAGTTCAGGAGTATCTATCCCAAAATAAGCTAGAGGCTTAACGTCATCTGCGCTTAAGGGGTTTTTTGGAATACCTTTGATTTGCCGAATAAAGGGGCGATGCGGATCTGGGTAATTAACACTTAGAAAAAATGGTTTGTCTCCATCTGCCATAAACGATTTTGCAAACCTCGCATAATCACCAAGTTTTTTTCGGGAAAAGTTCGAGCTTGGTATTTTCTTATAGTCAAAAGGAAAGGCCGACGCTGGATTAACGTGCAATTTGCCTATGAGGCCTGTCCTATATCCGGACCTCTTCAAACTATGAATTAAGTTAGGAGTGTTTTCATTGTAGAGTCTAAACTTCCACGTAGCCAATCCGATCTGTCCGTTTTGGTGAGGATACAATCCAGTTAGTAGTGCTGCTCTTGACTGGCTACAACCAGCCTGAGGAACGTAAGCTCTATCAAAACGAACACCATTGCTCGCAAACCGATCCAGCACTGGGGTTTGAACGTAAGGTTCACCGTAACAACCCAATTCCGGTCCATTGTCCTCAGAAACGATGAGGAGGATATTCGGCCGCGAGTTAGCTTTAACAAACGCAACGAAGATAGTCAGAAAAAATAAAAACCTGAAACAAACCATGCTCACTATTTTAAAAAATCTTTCCGTTCAGCCATAGCATCCAACTCGCTAAGTTTTAATCGCACGCTGACGATGTAGGGAGATTCCCCCTTCGTCCAATGCCCATAAGTGGTGGTGACGATTGTGTCGTCTGGCAATATTTCAACTGGCGGATAGGCGCAGTCGGCTGACTTGTGGTTGTCCATCAACCGAACGCGATACTGCCCTTCCCTGCCGTTAACGATATCACTATAAGTTCCAACCCAAGCAACCCAGTCGCCAAAAGTGCGAGTATCGTGTGTGCGATCCCGAAACGAGATGAATAATCGACCGTCTTTCGAATATCGACCAGTGTGGCGGTCGCCCGTCAATGATGCAGGCAACTCTCTTGGATTAGTCCAATTTTCCCCTTCGTCGTTGGAAAAGATCACGAACGAGTTTCGGCGGCGAGCGTTTTCGCGCAGCAAGACACAAAGCTGTTTTCCGTCAGGAGAACGGATGATCCCAGGTTCACAAAGATGCACATCGCTCCTAGCAAAGAGCGCCTCGGGGTAGGACCAGGTCAAGCCGCCGTCTTTGGAGAAGGTTTTGAAAAGAGTAAAAACTGGATTACTTTCCCTCTTCATAGCACCCTTAAAAAAACGGCCGTCGTCGTGAAACATAGCCATGTAATTACCTTTTCCTGTTTTTAATGGTTCAAGACATCCCATAACAACTATGCCTCCCCAATCGCCAGCTGGCTTCAATTCACTCCAGCTATCACCATCATTCTCACTAATAGCCAGTCGTGCAGGATAAAGCCCAGACCACATGATTAATCGTTTTTGCCCTGAAGCGTCAATTACTCGATGAAGAGTCGGCACCTCTTTACTTGTGCTCCAAGACTTTGGTGTTGGAATTCGACTACTCCATGTAAGCCCGCCATCATTGCTTCTTTTATAAACAATCCCTCCCCGACCATGCCCCTTAGGATATACGATAAGCATTGTCTTTTTGTCTTCCAACAAAACTGTGGTCGGATGACCAAGGTATTGGCCTTTTTCACGATCTACTACAATTTGACGATGCGCTTGTTTGGACAGGTCAATTGTTGGAATCGAATAACCCTTAGACTGTATTTCATCTTCAGCTTGAACAAGCCTCACTGAAATACAAAAGCCTACAAAAATAATAAATAGTCGTTTCACCGATTAAATTTTCCCTTTCAAAGTCAATTCTTTGTCCAGTTTTGATTTATAAATTTGGTGAGCTTCAATGTTTTCCTTGGCGCTTGCACCATAAAAAATAAAACCAAGAGCCCTTCGATTACGCGAAGAACTTCTATTCCTGTCTGCGCGATGAATTGTCATTGCTTGATGAGCAAGTAAATCTCCAGGTTTTGCATGGCATACAATTTCATTAGCCATATCATCCTGAGCCCCAAAGTCTTTAATCCCTTGTGAGAATCCAAGAGTACTTGTTCTTTTGTGAAGTCGCATCCCGTTCTTGTGAGAGCCTTTTATATATCGAACACATCCATTTTCCTCATCAGCAGTATCTAAAGCTAGCCACATAGTTATTGCATGGCAAGGCTTGAGCATAAAATAGTAGCCATCTTGATGTGGTGGAGTTTCCACTCCAAGCAATGGAGGCTTATTAAAATACTGCAAATTTTTAGGAACTACTTCCTCCTCAAGCAATTCTTCAGCTAATCGTCTAGGCTTATCATTCATTAAATTAAAAAAATATGAATCATGCTGATGCATTCGCTGGATTTGCTTCAGTGATTTATGGTTACATTTATCCTCATAATAAATTTCGGAAGATTCGAGGCAAGGCATGATTTCTTCTAGGAATCGGGATAATTCAAATTCTATTTCCTCAGACTCCTTCTTATCAAAAAAACTAGTAATAGCTACAAAACCATTACTGTTATATGAATCAATAATTTGAGACTTTTTCTCCACTAATTAATAATTGGCAACTACAAGAAGCATTATCCCCAATAAATAAAAACCAAAGAAAAAAACGGCGACCAAAATGATCGCCGTTTAACAAAATTAAATAAAAACCTAATTATCAGATGGTGGTGGTTGTTCCTGCAAGCCAACAGACTCAGCAATATCTCTAAACTCATTTTTTTCAACAGTATTGAGACACTTACCACGCTCATTTAGCTTTTCGTTAATCTTAACAACCTTTTCGGTCATTTGCTCATGAGTATCTTTAGTGCCACCAGCAAGAACAAAATTCTCTCCCTGGGTAAGGCGCTTATGCCCATCAGTGTCGAGCCCGACACCAAGCATCATAGCTTTTTTTTCATTACTATCCCTTGACACGCCCTCAATTTAACGCTTTTGAGAAAGTGGTCAAGGGACAAACTAAGTACTTTCAAGAAGTTTAGATTCTGGCTTTTGTAAATTAGCATTCGCCGATACTTTTCCTGAGCGGTAAATGAAGATTGCCATTGCACAGATCAATACCACGGTCGGAGATTTTAGGGGGAATTCTGACAAGATTATCAATTCCTGGCTTCAAGCTGATGAATTAGGAGCCGAAATTGTAGTTTTTCCAGAATTGGCACTGTGTGGTTATCCCCCTAGAGACCTCTTATTAAAGAAAAACTTTTTAATTGAAAATGAGCTGCAAATGGAGCGATTGACAAAAAAAGGTGGTAAAGCTGTAGCAGTAGTTGGATTTGCCTCGCAAAACAAAAATGGATCTGGTCGACCTGCTCATAATTCTGCTGCAGTTATAAAATCTTCTAAGATAATTGCCATTCGGCACAAATCTTTACTCCCAACTTACGACGTTTTTGATGAGGACAGGTATTTTGAGCCAGCTAATAACATAGAACCAGTAGAAGTTCTCAATAAAAAAATAGGCATTACAATTTGTGAAGACATTTGGAATGATGATGTATTTATTCACGATAGAAAATATGACCGCAAGCCCGCAGATGAATTAGCCGCTGCAGGGGCTGATTTATTATTAAATCTTTCAGCTTCACCTTGGTCTCTTGGCAAAGAGCATAGTCGACATGTATTACTTTCACAGTTAACAGCAAAGCATTGTTTGCCAATTGTTTATTGTAATCTTGTTGGAGGAAACGACGAACTAGTATTTGATGGAGGCAGCCAATACTACAACAAGCATGGCGTACTAGGCGCCAATGCCGCAATGTTTTCTGAAGATTTACTTATTGTAGACACTGAAACAATTGAACCTAAATCGAATAATACAGACCAAGACAATGCAAAAATTTTTCATGCTCTCTCCCTTGGCGTAAAAGATTACTTACATAAATGCGGTTTTAAATCTGCCGTTATCGGCCTCAGTGGAGGAATAGACTCTGCCGTCACAGCTGCTATTGCTGTGGAGGCTTTAGGTCCAAATAATGTTCGAGGTGTTGCAATGCCTTCACAATATTCATCACAAGGAAGCCTTGAAGATGCCGAAAGATTAGCTAAAGCACTAAAAATTCAGTATGATGTAGTGCCAATTGAACCAATATTCGAACAACTAAAAGCTCAATTGGAAACTATATTTAAACAAAAAAAAGAGGATACCACTGAAGAAAACATGCAGGCTAGAATTCGTGGGAATATACTAATGTCAATGTCCAACAAATTCGGTTCTCTTCTTCTTACAACAGGAAATAAAAGTGAACTGGCTGTTGGCTACTGCACTCTTTATGGTGATATGTGTGGAGGTTTAGCAGTTATTAGTGATCTACCAAAAACAAAAGTTTACAGCTTGGCCAGATGGATCAACCGCAAACAAGAAATTATTCCTGAGGCAACTATTACCAAGCCACCGTCCGCTGAACTTCGCCCTGATCAAATTGACCAAGACTCTTTGCCAGACTATGAAGTTTTAGATGACATCCTCGAGTCATATATTGTGAATGGATCTGATTTAGAATCCATAATTTCTTCAGGCCATGACCCTGCTGTTGTCCAACGTATAATTCAATTGATTAATAACAACGAATATAAACGTCGACAAGCAGCACCAGGAATCAAGATTACAAGCAAGGCCTTCGGTGTAGGCCGCCGGATTCCAGTTGCTAAAAGATATATTTAGTATTAAGCAAAAACATGTTAAGATATGGAAAGGTTCTTCTTGTCTTTAATTAATCTGCATGCAGTCTCTCGCGTTCTTTAGGTAAATTAAATATGATTCGAATTCATTCGCCCTGCCAATATACAATTAATATATTATCGCTAGTCATTGGATTAATCCTTTTATTTATTACCTGCCAGATTTCTGCTGAGGACATATCTATTGAAAAAATCAACCTAAAGCCGCGTCCCTCAATCAATGCGCTAAGAGTTGAAATTCCTCCAGTAATTGATGGATCTCTCGACGAAGCTGTTTGGGAAAATGCTTCTGTTGGCGGTGACTTTATTCAATTTGAACCAATCGACAACATTGCAATGTCTGAGAGGACAGAGTTTCGAATTTTATACGATAACAAGGCAATTTATATTGGAATTTGGGCTTTTGATTCTGAGCCTGAAAAAATATTAGCGCGAACAATGTCACGCGACAATTTTCCAGATGAAGATGATTACATATTCATCGCAATTGATACTTTTTTTGACCGGCGTAACGGTTACTCATTTGCAGTAAACCCAAACGGAATTCGTTATGATGCCTTAATTACTAATAATAGCTTTGCCGGAAGCAGTTGGGACACAATTTGGAGGTGCAAAAGTAGTATTTCCGAAAAAGGCTGGTTTAGCGAAATAGCTATTCCATTCGATTCCATCTCCTTTGCTCCTAACCAATCCACATGGGGTTTTAATATCTCAAGAACGATACGTCGTAAAAATGAAAAAGGTCGATGGCATAACGAAGGACGTCATTTACGTACATCGAGTATGGCTACTGCAGGAGAAATCCGAGGACTGAACAACTTGGTAAATGTTAGCAAATGGGAGTTCCTGCCTTATATTAAGGGCAAATTGAATTACGATCATGATAACAGTAGAAGCTCCACGTCAGGAGATTTTGGAGGTGACATTTCATATAAACTGGCTCCAAATCTAAATGCCAGCCTTTCAGCAAACACCGATTTTGCAGAAACTGAAGTGGATACTAGGCAACTAAACTTTACTCGCTTCTCTTTAATGTACCCAGAGAAACGCGACTTCTTTTTAAAGGACTCGGGGATATTTCAGTTCGGCCCAGGATCAAGGTCAACTCCACTACCCAGCACACCTTTTTTCAGCAGGCGCATCGGCCTAACTGCTGATGGAGATCCAACGCCAATTAATCTTGCTACAAAGGTTACAGGGCGGGTTGGCAAATATAATATCGGTATAATTGGAGCCATGCTTGACGAGCAAGAGGACCTAAAGGCTCAGAACACCTATATAACAAGGGTGTCACGAAACATTCTAGACCAATCTACAATCGGCATTATAAATACAGTCGGCGATCCTAATTCCAATGATGACTCTTATATGATTGGAACTGATTTTAACTATAGAAACACTAAGTTTCTAAATGGAAAAACTCTTCGAGCAAGCCTTTACTCAATGGCAAACTTTGATGAAGAAACAGACTGGAATTATGCTCATGGGGGAAGCATATATTATCCCAATGATATAATTTACACTGGTGTTTCTTATTACGAAATCGATGAAGATTTCAAACCCAAACTCGGTTTCACTAGACGAACTGGAGTTAGGCGTTATGGCTCTGCGTTTTCCATAAGTCCAAGAACTGAAAATATAAAATGGCTAAGAAGATACTCTTTTGCATATTTCAACCACTTATACACTTCACTTGAAAATGAAATCGAGACGCAAAAGCATTCATTCTATATTCCAAGGCTAGACTTCGAATCCGGATTGCAAATGGCTTTTGAAATTGAGCGAGAATTCGATAAACCTGATCAAGACTTTGAGGTTTCTGGGGGAGGAGTCGTGCCATCCGGCGAATATTGGATAACTGACTACAATCTAGATATCGACTTTCCGGATTCAGGTTTAATTAATGGTGGTTTAGGCTATGTATTCGGCGACTGGTATCATGGAAAAAAACAAACCGCCTATACTCGGATTGGATACGACCCTGCCAAATGGCTTAATACCAGCCTAAGTTATACCTACAACAATTTTGAACTTCCAAACAATGAATTTGATGCTCAAATCGCTTCATTAAATGCACGAATTAATTTTACACCCGACATGGGATGGTCTCATTTATTTCAATACGATAACGTTTCCGAATCATTAGGGTATAATACAAGATTCTTTTGGGAATTTCAGCCTGGAAAAAAATTCTATGCCGTTTTAAGACAAAATTATGGTGATGAAAACCATCTATGGGATTTGAGAAGGAGCGAATTTTCTATAAAATTAGCGTCTACATTTCGTTTCTAAATAATTTAAACTTCTACTCATCAATTAAAAAACCATATTGACAGGAAAACTTCGTCTAGCTAACAAGTCTCTTCCCTTTAACACTGGGGATAACCGTTCCAAACGACGTTCCTCATAATTCATTATATAATTAAATAAAATGGCACTAAGACTAGGTGACGAAGCTCCAAACTTTCAATCGGAGACAACTGAAGGACATATTGATTTTCATGAATGGATTGGAGACAGCTGGGCTGTACTTTTCTCTCATCCTGCTGATTACACACCTGTATGCACAACTGAACTAGGTTACACAGCAAAGCTAAAGCCAGAATTTGACAAACGCGGCGTAAAAACAATTGCTGTAAGTGTTGATCCAATCGAAGATCATCATGGATGGATTAATGACATTAATGAAACCCAGAACACCACGGTTAATTTCCCAATAATTGCTGATCCTAATCGTGCTGTAGCTACAGCTTACGACATGATTCATCCAAATGCTGCCGAGAAATTTACTGTGCGATCAGTATTCATAATTGATCCTAATAAAAAGATACGCCTAACCATAACTTACCCTCCAGCAACTGGTAGAAATTTTGATGAAATACTTCGTGTTATAGACGCACTTCAATTAACAGATAATCACGCTGTTGCAACACCTGTGAACTGGAAAGATGGCGAAGATTGTATTGTTGTTCCAAATCTTTCTGATGAAGAAGCCGAAGCGAAGTTCCCAAAAGGATTCACAAAGATAAAACCTTATTTACGTACTACCCCTCAACCTAATAAGTAATTAAAACTTTCACTAAGAGGAGCTGCCAGATGGCGGCTCCTCTTTTTCTTTTCACCGATAATGAAACCAACAGATATTCAAATCATAGGCAATGAAATGGCTATAAAGTGGGAAAACGGTGATGAATCATTCCTTAGCTTAGCCAAACTTAGAAAAGCATGCCCCTGCGCTGGCTGCAAAGGAGAAATGGATGTAATGGGTAATACATATAAAGGACCAGAGCGGCCATACAAACTCACCTCCTTTAGAATTCGATCTATTAAGTACGTTGGGGGATATGCTATTCAACCTATCTGGGAAGATGATCACAGCACCGGCTTATATGCTTATGATTACCTTCGCGCCGTGGCTGATTCACCGGGGAGTGAGTAGTAACAAATTGTTTGAGGCTGTGTATCTGAGTGGCTAAATTTAGCTATGCGTTTCGTAACTATTCTGCTTTGTCTATTATTACTTCACCTTAGCCAAAACTTAGGTCAGGCACGGATTTCCCTCGGCAATGAAGTCCTTGCCATGCACAGTTATAAAACACTACAAGGCAAACGTGTTGGACTTTTGACCAACACATCTGGAGTAGACGGTCGTGGCCGTTCAATTATTGACATTCTCCATAAATCACCAAAAGTAAATCTCGTTGCATTATTTGGAGCCGAGCACGGCGTAGATGGTAAAGTTCCCGCAGGCAAGGAATTTCCTAATAGCACCCATCGGCGAACCGGCCTTCCCATTTATTCTCTTTACGGCCCAGGTCCAATTCGCAAACCAACTCCCGTAATGCTCCAAAAAGTTGATTGTCTTGTATATGATATTCAAGATACCGGAGCACGGTCATACACCTTCATCAGTACAATGGGTTTGTGTATGGAAGAATGTGGAAAGGCTGGAGTAGAGTTTATCGTACTAGACAGGCCCAATCCACTTGGGGGTGTTCGGGTCGAAGGACTCATTCTCAATCCACGCTTCAAATCACTAGTTGGCCAATGGAAAATTCCGTACGTATATGGAATGACCTCTGGTGAACTTGCTTATATGATTAGTGGCGAAGGATGGATTAGTCATCGACCTAAAATTTCCATTGTCAAAATGAAAGGATGGAAACGGTCCATGACATGGAAAGGCACTGGACTTAAGTGGGTTCCTACTTCGCCAAACATTCCTCATGGAGACTCGCCCATGCACTATGTCTCTACTGGAGTACTAGGCGAACTTGGAGCAGGCAGTGGCCTAAGTATTGGCATAGGTGAAGGCATGCCATTTGAATGTGTCGTCTCCTCTTGGATGAACACTGAGGGCATGGCTCGTTACCTAAATAATAAAAAATTACCCGGAGTTCGTTTTGAACCAATACGTTTCAAAAGCCGCCGCGTAAAAAATCGCATTTACTCCGGGGTCAGAGTTCGTTTCACAAATCGTTCTATAGCTCCGCTCATGCCAATCAATTATCATATTATTGACGCTGTAAAAGTAATCTCTAAGCGAGACCTATTCGCTACACGCTCCAAGAGTGGCCGCAGTTTTAACATGTTCGACAAAGTCAACGGCACAGATATTATTCGACGCGACTTGGCAGCAGGCCGCACTGGCGGGCAAATCGTCAAGTCTTGGAACAAGGATGAAGCGCGCTTTCGCCAACAACGTGCCAAATACCTGCTATATAACTAACTATTGCAGAGAAGAACTTTCAAAAATACTTTTTTTTCCTGACAAAATCCTTAAAGTTTCTTGCCGTTTGATACCGCGAGAAAACTCGCCTCAATTGATCAAATTTATATCAAGAATTTATGAGTAAATATTCCCAAGAAGCCTGGAAAAATCAGCAGTACCGAAACGATCAACTTATCGAGAACTCGAAGTTTATGCGCTCGACTGTGACATCAAAGGTACTTCCTTTCAGTATTGACATCGCAAACACCAACGCGCTGGACCAAAAACAAATTGAAACACTACAGGCTCTAGAAATTGAAGCCGCCCGAATTTCAATTTCTTCACTAGCATCCCTAGCTACTATTGGAGAACTTGACCACTTAGGAGGAGGACTTGATTTAATTCCAAGTCTAATGCTTACACTCGCTGCAACAGATTACAAAAAAGTTCAGTACACAATTGAAAATGCTCATGCAAGTATTGGCTACTATGCCTCTCTAGCCACTTTGGGCTATGTGGATCGAGAATCGGTTATTCATAAATTCCGACGTGGACTCGATATACCTGGTCATGTTTCTTGGGTTCCAGGAGGAACTCAGCTTAATGGAGGAAGGCTGGGAGTAATGATACCGGTTGCTGCCGGACAAGCAATGGGAATGAGAGCAAGAGATCCTCAATCATGGGTCGTTTGCCATTGTGGCGATGCTGGATGGATTGCTGGCCAAGCACTAAATGGGTTTAATGCTGCTGACATTGGTAATCTTCCACTAACTTTTGTAATGCAACGCAACGGCATTCAACTGTCTGACTCAAATAAAAATGTAATGGATAAGGATCCTAGAAAGATCATTGAAGCCATGGGTGTTGAGATAGTTGAATTAAAATCACTATTTGATACTAGTGAAATGTTTAAAGCCTACAAATATGCGCACAGCAAGGCCATGGAAGGTCGACCAACATTACTTTTTCCAACCGGCTATTCCTCATCCGAAGGAGAAAAAGTTGACTTTAAATGGCTAGCAAATCGATTTGATATAGAACCTGAAATTGAAACTATTACATCTAAAAATAAAATTAATATGGACCAGGAGATCTGGGTGCCTGGGGCCTTAATGAGTTATCGTGATACAGTGCCGATGCTTGAGTGTGTACTACTAGTTAACGACCTACCCGGAGGAGTTGGTCATCATGATGGTCATATGAAGGGACGAGATGAATCAGAAGTATTGGCCAACGTGATGCTAACTCGTAATGAAGCACAACAAAATGCTTTCGATGAGATTTCTGTAGCAACTAAAAAAGAAGTAACTACTAACGCGCGACCTAAAAGTGGTTCAAATAATCTAATACTTAGCCCTGAGCAACTGAAAGAAATCAACCTACCCGAAGTTGGAAAAAAGAGTAGTGCCCGAGCCGGTTCAGAAGCTGGCTACGCCGCCGTAGCCAAAGCTTATCCAAATGACACATTCATTGTAAGTTGTGATCTCAATCCATCAACTAAACTTGGCAAAGCTGCTGCATTAATCCCATCTCAAAATCAAATTGAATTGAGCATTGAAGAACAAGTGGCTCTCCTTCTCGCCGACGGTTTAGCAATGAGCTCTTATAAACCACAGGTCAATATAGTCTCAACATTCTCTGCTTTCTTTGAGGGTATCGCGCGCGAAGGCCTAGAGCTTTGGAGATATCAAAGGAATCTCAACGGAATAAACGAAGGTCTAAATGTAATTATGCACATGAGTCACGTCGGCGCTTGCACAGGAAGAGATCACTTTTCTGGATGGAGTCTTGACTGGGTATCTCTTGCAATGGGTTATCTTCCATATACAGATCGTTTTTACGCCCCTGCTGATGCTAGAGGCGCATTTGTTGCCGTAAAAGATGCATGTGCCCGTTATGGGGCACATATAGTTGCTATACCAAGAGACAACTTAATTGTTTTATCAGATGATCAAGGGGCCCCGCTTTACAACCCTGAAAGCGAATGGGAAGCCGTCACATTACTTCGCAAGTACGATAACGCGAAGACTGTGATTTTGGCCCTAGGCGCAACAGCCGGTATTGCCCAACAAGCTGCAGAGGAGCTTGATGGGAAAGCTGACATTTATGTAATCAATGGTTTACCCCTGCCGAATGATTTTCTTTCAAATATTTTTGATAAATACGACAACGTTGTGACTGCCGAAGACGGTATTATAGGAACTCGAGATTGCGGAATTCGAGGCTTCGCAAGCATGGTGATCTCTGCGGCTAGCAATACTAACACTAAGACCGAGCACATCGGGATTATTGATCCGAAAATTGCACCATCAGAAGGACACGAAGAGGTTTGGGAGCACTTTGGTATCACTGCTAGCGCAATAGTTTCCGCAGTAAAATCATTGGAATAAATCTTCCAATACTCCAGATTAGACTCATAAAAGAGAGTGTCTTAATAAAATTAATAACTAAAATAGCCGGCTTTCTTATGAAAACCGGCTATTTTAAAAATAATGGTGGTAGGAGCAGGACTCGAACCTGCGAAGGCGTAGCCAGCTGATTTACAGTCAGCCCCGTTTGACCACTTCGGTATCCTACCATCCCATAAAGGGCGGGCGGATTACGCCAAAATGTGGCGCGCTTGTCAAACCTCCAATCCATACTTATCTTCTTCGCCCATGTTTGAGTCTCTCAGCGAAAAGCTACAGAAAACTTTTAAAAACCTGCGCGGACTAGGAAAAATTTCTGAAACTAATGTTTCAGAATCATTGCGAGAGGTCCGAATGGCACTGCTTGATGCTGACGTCAATTTCAAGGTCACAAAGCAATTTATCTCCAGAGTAAAAGAAAAGGCTCTAGGCGAAGAAGTCATTGCAAGCATTCAACCTGGCCAACAAATCGTCAAAATAATAAATGATGAATTAACCGGTCTTCTTGGCTCTGAACGAAGCGATCTAGATTTGCCTCGTGGATTTGCACAGCCTTTAAGCATGATGATGTGCGGCCTTCACGGAGCAGGCAAAACAACTTCAAGCGGCAAACTAGCAAGATTACTCGCAGCCGAAGACCGTAAACTATTACTTGTAGGAGCAGATGTCTACCGACCAGCAGCGATGGATCAACTTGAAACCCTTGCTAAGCAACTCGAACTACCTTGCTTTCTTATGCGAGGAGAAAAAGATGTTATCAAAATTGCCGATGCGGCAATGAGCAAAGCAAAAGAAGATGGCATTGATGTAGTGATTTTCGATACAGCTGGCCGACTACAGATTGACGAACCGCTCGTACAAGAACTTGTTCGATTGCGGGATAAAATTGAACCTCGAGAAATTTTACTAGTGCTAGATGCAGCAACAGGGCAGGAAGCTGTGAGTGTTGCGACCCACTTCGATGAAGCTCTTGGAATTACTGGGGCAATCCTAACAAAGCTCGATGGTGATGCCCGAGGAGGAGCAGCCTTGAGCTTTAGTGAAGTCACTGGCAAACCAATTAAATTCGCTGGAATCGGAGAAAAACTTGAAGATTTTGAACCATTTCATCCAGACCGAATGGCATCACGGATCCTTGGTATGGGAGACGTAGTTAGCTTAGTTGAAAAAGCGGCTGAAGCTGTTGACGAAGAGTCCGCTCGCAAACTTGAAGAGCGGATGAAAAAAGGACAATTCACGCTAGAGGATTTCCTAGAACAACTTCGCCAATTAAAAAAACTAGGACCTTTAGAAGGAATTGTTGATATGCTGCCTGGAGGAGGCAACGCCCTAAAAGGAGCTAATATAGCAAAAAGCGAAAAGGAATTTCGTCAGATGGAAGCTATGATTTGTAGCATGACTGTTAAAGAACGATGTAACCCATCAATTTTAAATGCCCGCCGTCGTCGCCGGATTGCTAACGGAAGTGGAACAACTGTTGCCGCGCTTAACAGTCTACTTAAACGCTTTTCTCAAATGCAACAAATGATGAAAAAAATGGGTAAATTTCAAAAAATGATGACAAAAATGGGCGGGGGAATGGGAGCAATGCCAGGAATGGACAAACTCCTTGGACGTTAATTGACTAATAAACAAATTAAATATTTTTTGATCTTCTGTTTATCACCTGAAAAATACTGATTACATAATTCAGATATTTTTTGATTTAAAATTTAAAACACATACAAAGATAATAGCTCCAAACAATGCCCCTACTGTATCAATAGAGACATCCATTAATGAACCGATTCGATCGGCTGTCCATGATTGATGCCACTCATCAAAAACTGCATAGATGAAACAAATAAGTACAGATTTAAACATTAACCCTGTTACGGAAAAATCTATCATGCGCCTAATAAAAGCATTGCAGAGAAGGATAGCTAAAATAGCATACTCAATAACGTGAGCTGTTTTTCGAAACAAAAACTGAATAAAAGAAACAGCTTCTGAAGAAATATCAGGTGTGATCCATTTTAATATTGGCCCAATAATCCTAGAGGTGTTTTCCCCTGAAAAAGTGCTCGTGGAAAACAAAAAGATAATCAACATCCAAAGTGCAACCCACAACCATGGATTAAATTGAGTTTTTTTCTTAGATTTTTTTTTACGGCAAAAAACCATAAACACGAGATAACTAATTAAGAATTATAGATTTTTATAACTTAATCAATTTACAGCACGAAAGAATTGCTTTGAAGCACTTGCAGGCAAGATAATCTCTATTGCCCCATTGATAACACTCCACGGCCCGTTTAATTTTGATGCTGACTCCAGCTTTCCTTCAAACTGAATAACAATTTCACCGTTTTCCATACGTTGAATATTTAATTCAGGAGAGGTAGATGAACTTTTAATGACTAAAGATGACTCAGCTAATTGCTTATAAGAATCATTTTCAAAAAATCTGATTACATAATTTCCTGCTGCTAAATTATCAGATAGAAAAACAGAACCTTTTTCTAACGGGGCACCAACTGTACGACTACCACCAACATAAGCCCAAGAAAGACTAGGTAACTTTGAAGGATCTGTTTCAGGATAATATATGGCGATCCAATCACTTGCATTACCCGGGCCATAATCAAAATCTACAACCACTTTTTCTCTCTCGACAAAGTCCAGCTTAGCCGGCCCCACAACAGCAGGAGGAACTACTTTAAAACTGTAGCTCGCAAGCTCTCCAAAACCATCATTCTCTAAAAATCTTGCGAAATATTCTCCAATTGGTAATGGATCAGAAAAAACTATATTACCATTTGCAACCCCTTCTCCCGGAACCTTTGACCCATTAACATAAGCCCAAGCTGGAGCAGCAACAGATTCCGGAATCATTTCCACGCCATAAAGACCCACCCAATCTTTAGGATTCTGCGGTCCATTTGCGAAAGAAACCTTGATAGACTCCCCCTCGATATATTTTTTTCTTTCAGTTGTAATAGAAGGGAATGAAGGAACCTTAGCCGCTATGCGTACACAGAAACCACCTAAGACTTCATCGGTTTTTTCCAATTGCCAATTCGCATTATTTCCAGTTGTTATATTTCTCCAGCCAGATAATCTTTTACCAATTTTTGTTTTATTATTAGTTAATAATCCCGCTTTACTTATAAGCCCTAGCCCAGAAAATTCGACAGTCCATGTCGCATTCTTGATGTCTTCAGGTAATTCTATTGAAATATCACTAATGGTTACCATGTTATAACCATTTCGCAGTGCAAAGGGTTCACTCTTATACAAAAGCGTTTGCGGAATATTACTTCCTTCCAGAATAATTCCGTCATTGGAATATACTCGAAGAACTCCCATCTGATTTTTTTCAAATGGATTCAGTGCCGCAAAATATTCAAACTGAATCTTTTTAACTTGGCGGTGTTCATTTTCAATTGAAAATGAATCTCCTACTTCACCTTCAAAATAATAGATGTCTCCCTTCTCTCCTCTAGGATTATCGTAAACGATGATTTCCTTTGAACTTATCTCAAAATCTCCACGTGGATCAACAGAAACTCCTTCAATATTAACACTCTCACCATCATTAAGATAAATTCGAATCTTTCCTTCTGGAGTTCCTCCTAAAGGTGACAGAGAGGCATAATATTCAAACTGAATACCAGTTAAATTACTGTTGGTTCCATTTAGAACAACCGTATCACCAACCTCTTGCCCGGATAGATATGTTTTACCTAGTGAAGTCTTCGCGTTCTCATAAACAATTTCTTCATTATTAGCTCCATCTGGCACACCAGCAAGTCGAGCTGCAAAATTAGCGTTTTCTTCAATCGACTTTAACTCCCAAACTTCATCGACTTTCTCCCAAAAATCATCATAACTTGTCCCAAGAGTAGGAGGATCATAAAGCAATAGACCTGATTGCCCAGCTCCGAGGCCTGTAAACTCGACTGTCCAAGTCACCTCTTTAGTCCCTTCAGGAAGCTCAAGATTTAGACCTGTTACACTGACGGTATTATATTTATTAAGAAGATTAAATTTACCACTTTCATATAACAAAGTTCCTGGTTTTTTAGCGATTTCTCGGCTACCCAAAACGGTTTCAAAAGAAAATGAAGCCGTGTCTATAGACTCAGAAAATATTTTCTCCTGAAATATGAAAGTGGATAGAATAAGAAATAAAAATTTAAGTAAATTGAAAGTTTTAATCATAAAAATCGAAACCCTTAAAAAAAATACATGTTATAAAAACTTGTAAGAATCAATACAAATCAATCTTTTCGCACCTCAAAAAATTAAATAATAGCTTATTTTTTATAACATAGTAATAACTCTATTTAGTGCCTCATCAATTTTTGATGCATCCTTCCCCCCACCACGTGCTTGACTTGAATTACCACCACCTTTACCTCCTACAATAGGAGCAATTGTTTGGATAATTTTCCCAGCCTGAATACGGTCTGTTAAACTATCAGAAACATTTGCTATTAAAACCACGCGACTTCCTTCACCGGCCGCTAGTGCTATTACACCGACAAATTCTGTTTTTAATGCATCTACGATTGACTGCATCTGATCACTTTCCGAAAAATTGAGATTTGCAGTAATTATATTAACCCCATTGATTTCCTGAATCTTATTCAATAATGCCTTTGCCTGACTCGCTGCTTGGCTTTGATGTAAAGATTTTAATTGTTTCTCAAGCTTCTTTGTTTGCTCCAAAGAACTGGTTATTTTTTTCTCAATTTCCCTAACAGGAGTATTTAATTGATCAGCTAAAACTTGAAGCCGTTCTGCATCCTTTCGAGCTTGATTAGAAGCCACCATTCCTGCAATTGCTTCAATACGACGAACCCCAGAAGCAACAGCTGATTCTGATTGGATCCTAAACAAACCCAACTCACCAGTAGATCTTGTGTGGGTTCCTCCACACAATTCCATTGAATAACCATCTAAAGTATTAGGCTTACCCCCAATTTGAACAATTCGAACTTTATCACCATACTTATCTCCAAAAAACTGTAATATATCAGCTCTACCAGCAATTTCGGTATGACTTGCCTCAACCCAGCTAACGCTGGAATTCTCCAAAATCCGCTCATTTACAAGCTGT
>CEVU01001387.1_pt1 | contig 24990 bp, 25 predicted proteins | sample 427081 | NCBI WGS metagenome assembly CEVU01 (sample SAMEA2623868, study PRJEB7988) | marine metagenome | biome: marine biome (ENVO:00000447); feature: deep chlorophyll maximum layer (ENVO:xxxxxxxx); material: "saline water (ENVO:00002010), including plankton (ENVO:xxxxxxxx)" | depth 80 m | reverse complement strand
ATATTGAACTTAAAAGAATTAATAAAGATATTTTTATATTTTTCATTATTTTCTCCTAAAATATTTTTTAAATATTACAAGAGAAAAAATAGTATTTTTGTATCAAATTAGGTCAATTTTTTTTGACCAAAGAAAAAATAAATAAAAAAAGTAAAAATAAGGTCATGTAAGGAGCATAAATCATTCCAGGTGTTATTCCATCAGAATAAATCGGATCATTAACAATTGGACTTGAATTCAATACTCTTACAGACCATTCAACTAAAAAAGCTAGGATTATTAAAGGTAATAATGATTGATATCTTATGACCACTATCCAGGCAAAAGCACAAAATATAAGTTGAATCAAACCCCATGCAGAAAAGAAAGCATATATCAAAGGCATAGGGTCTGGATTACCGCTTAATACTTTCACATTGGCAATATCATGTAGCCCAAATTCCTCAAAAGACATATGAATTATGGAACGCCAAGTCATTAATAATAAAAATGGAATGAATGCATATAATACTAATTTATAACCTTGATAGTTATTGTCTGCTGAATTTGGAAAAAGCATTTGAAACATTGTTATTGGGGTTTGTTAATAAAATCAGATAACAAATTAGATAATTCTTTAGGTCTTGTCCATTGAAAAAAATGCCCTCCCCCAATATTGGGTGCACTCTTTGCATTTGGACACATATTTAACACATCTCGTTCAGCACCATTTGTAACTGGATCATCTCCTGCAAAAACACTTAAAAAGGGTTTGTTCCAATTTTTAAAAACTTCACGTGCTTCTCTAACGGCTTCTAAAGATTGATCAGGAATAATGGGAACATGACTAGGCATAGCTCTTGGCCCCATTTTAAAAGAAGGATTCGGAAAAGGAGCTTCATATGCTTTATCGAGATCAGTTCTAAATGGGAAAAATTTTCTGAGCCCTAACCTTGTAAAAAAATAATAAATTATCATCTTAAGAGAAGAATTATTATCCATCTGACCAGACATTAGAAAACCAATTGGTAAGTCTTCTGTATCCCAACAAAATTTTTGCCAGTACATAAATTTTAAAGCAGGACTACTTTCCGTTTCATTTCCAACTAAATTGTCCCCATCCATCTTTCTTACTTCTTTCATCATGGAAAAAGGTGTTAGCTTAATGCTACTTTCTCTGAAAGCATTCACTTTGTCGATTACATCTTGAGGTGCATCTGGATTGTATGGCAAGCCTGTATTACCCATAGCAACCCTAAGAAATCTTTCTGGTTCATTTGCTACAACTCTTAGTCCTATTAAACCACCCCAATCTTGGCCAAAAAAAGTTAAATCTCTAAAGTCATTGGCCTTAAGCCAATCAGTCATCCAATCAACTTGTCTTTGATAAGAATAGTTTTCTCTTGATGCAGGCTTATCTGACTTACCATAACCAGGTAGATCAGGAGCAATAACTCTTATTCCGGCGTCTACCAAAAAAGGAATCATTCTACTATATAGATAACTCCAAACTGGTTGTCCATGCATGGCAAGTAAAATTGGTCCATCCTTAGGTCCTTCATCAATATGATGAATTCTTAAATCAGATCCATTATGAGTTTTTATTGTTGTGTAATGTGGCTCGAAAGGATAATTTTTTATATTCTTAAAAGCAGTATCAGGAGTTCTTAAAATTTTCATAATTCAAATTTAGAGTTAGATAAAGACTCGCATACGGAATTAAATTCTTGCATTGTTTGTTTAATTATTTGTTCTACTGGTAAGACTTCATTTATGAGTCCAATAGACTGACCGGCTAAAGCAGGTGCCGCATTCATGTCACCGCCAAAATATAAATCTTTTATTCCGCTAAGAGCAGACATATCCATTAACCCTTCTTCATAAATCTTATCGGTTAGGTCTGTCTTTAGAGCTCTAATGCATGGTTTTGCTTTCTTATTAAGTATGTAAGTCCCTTGTTCAGAACCATTTACGATTGCGCCTTTAAAATTTTCATGAACCGGACTTTCTAAGGATGAAACAAATCTAGTGCCCATTTGAATACCGTCAGCACCAGCAGCAAATGCTGCTGCCATTCCAATTCCATCGACAATGCCTCCAGCAGCTACAATAGGTAAATCTGTATGCTTACGAATAGATTGAATCAAAACATGTAAGCCTACTTCTTCGGGACTTTTAAAACCTCCTCCTTCTGTTCCTTCAACAACTAGTCCATCTACACCGGCATCTACTGCCTTGAGAGCGCCTGCTAGACTTGGAACTGCGTGAAATACTTTTATATCTGCTTCCTTGAGCTTATGAATATATTTCGCTGGATCTCCTGCAGAAGTTGTAACAAATTTTACGTTTTCTTCAATTACCACTTCCAACATACTTTCATCCGAAAGAAATAAAATTGGAAGATTTACTCCAAATGGGCTATTTGTAAGAGAAGCCATTTTTCTTATTTCATCTTTACACTGATCTACTTCTCCCGACGACGTTTCAATAATCCCAAAACCTCCAGCATTTGATACAGCTGAAGCAAGTTGACTCCTAGCAATCCATCCCATTGGTGATTGAATGATTGGATATTTGCAACCCAACATTTCAGTTATTCTATTCATATTTACTCCACTAAAGATTGACAATTAGTTGCCGTTAAAAAACCTAATACTTTTTCCTGATTTTCATTATCAAGATCTTTGAATTCATCTCTTATCCAATCAAGACATTTTGCTTGATATGGAAATGATTTCTGCTTCCAGGGATAACCTGCTAGGTCTACAGACCATTCTTTTTTGCCTTCCTTGATAGCTTTATGATTTTTTATCATAGTTGGAACATAAGAGTTAGCTAGTTCCTTAAAAAGATCATGAATTGAGTCGCTAAGAGAATCTAAAGAGTTATTTTCCTCAACATAATCTAAGCCTCCCCTATCATCAAGTGTGTTCACATATGCTACTGTTCTAGGAGAAATTTCATGAGCTATTCTTCTGGGAGTAGGATCAAAACCTACTAATTGAGTAAATTGCCCATATACTGCAAAATCACATGAAGATGGGAAGTTTCCAAGAAGGAATGGGTGCTTTTTAAAGTGTTCTTCAAAAATTGAAAGTACATTTTTGTAGCTTTTATCTATAAATTCAGCAGTATCATTATTAGAACCTACTACCCACAATCTGTCTATTTGCCTTTTTGCAAAATGCTCTTTAAAAAAAACTAGCTCATCATCTTTCAAAGCGCTATTTATACCCAAAGGTAAAATGGTTCCTGCGTTATCTGCATCTTCATCAAAATGCCACCTATAGTGAAACATAAATTTTGTACACCATTCATCGCCAAAGTCTTCCAAGATAAAATTTATAAAGTTTAGAGCTGGGTCTTTGGGAAGCACCGATCTGTCAGAATATTTTTCTTCAAACTCTCTTATAATAGGAGTTGAGTCGGTCACTGCAGTAGCTTTACCGTCTAGATTTAATATAAAAACTGGTAAAAGAATAGGTTTTGGAGGTTCAATGTTCATCTTCTTAAGAACATCCTCTGGTTGCCCCCAAATTACTTCATAAGGAATTCTTTTATATCTGAGATATGCAACCATCTTCCTGGTATAAGGTGATGCTACATTTCCTATAAGCTTTATTGGATCTGTCATGAAGATACTCCTAAATTCAGAAAAAATATCTTACCAAATTTACATCATTTTTATTAAAGAAAAGGAGTTCTGGACAGTCACCCTTCAACTCTTGAAGGCAGTTTTCAATTTTTAGCTGGTAAATCATCTACTGGCTTTCCTTGAATAAAATCACTAATAATTTGTGCAAGCTCAGGACCAACCTCTTCTTGTACAAAGTGACTTGCTCCTCCTAAAGTTATAACAGTAGGATTAGGAATGCGTTCCAAGAAGTCAGCCTTCATAGGAAGTGTAATTCTTTCATTTTCTCCAAAAGCTACTAAAAAAGGTTTATCCCATTTTTCATATACTTCTTTCCATAATTTTTCATTTTCAGGTAATTGAGTTGGAATAAGATAAGGCCAAACATGAGCTCCTGCTTTATATGAACCCGAGGGGTATGGAGCTTCATAAGCATAAGCTTCCTCTTCTGATAAATCTATTCTGCCAAAATTTTTAATAATCCCAGCAATATCCATATCTTCTGCATAATAAGAATGAGCTATCCAATTGCTGAACATTGAAATACCTGTTGAAGGAGAAGGATTTTCAATTGTTAATGCTTCTTTGGTTTTCTCCATTAACTCTTCAAATGTAATTGACCCAATCCACCAAACCCTAAATTGCACAAATTTTTCAAAAAGCCATGCTGTTAAACCAGATCGAGCTACCATTCCTGTATTTGATACAACTACATGACTAAAACGGTCTGGTAATTCCGCTACGACTCTTAAACCAACCAAGCCTCCCCAGTCTTGACCAAAAAAAGTTGCATTCTGAAGATCTAGCTTTTGAACTAATTCCTTCATTATCTCTACGTGATGTTTGTAAGAATAGTCAAATTTTGAAATAAACTTATCCGACTTACCAAAACCAACGCAGTCTGGAACAATCACTCTATGACCTTGCAAAGTAAGTACAGGTATCATTTTTCTAAATAAATAACTCCACGCGGGTTCACCGTGTAACAGAAATATTGGATCAGCATCCTTTGGACCTTCATCAAGATAATGAATACGTAATCCATCAATCATCATGTAATTAGGCTTAAATGGATAATCTCTTAGATTTTCAAATCTTTCATCAGGAGTTCGTAAAACACCCTCTTTTATCTCAACACCATATATATTTGTAGAAAGACAAAAAGTTATTATTAATACTAATAAGAAGCTAATTACTAAACGCACTTACTATTCTTCCTTGATTTGAATTATCAAATGAATATAGAATATGACAGTTATAGTGTCAATAACTTATGACAGTATCACTGCAGCATTCTTGTGAATAAATTGAAAAAAGATGGAAGAAAATTAAGAAGTGAATCAACTGCAGATCATATTTTAAATACTGCTATAAAAATTGCCCGTAAAGGCAATATAGATAAAATGTCCTTCAATTCTATTGCAAAGGAGGCAAACATAGGGACGAGGACAATTTTTCGTCATTTTAAAGATCAAGAATCGCTTCAAGAAAGTTTAGATCAAAAACTAGGTAAAGAATTTGCTATCTCTTTTTCTAGAATAAATAAATTAGATAATTTAGAAAGCAGAATTGAAAATGTTTCTTCTACTCTAATTAAACTATATGTAAAGAACCAAAATATCATCCGTTGGAATCTTCGTAACATCTGGAGAGATAAACATCTAAGAAAAAATATGTTTTCTTGGAATCAAATTTTAAGAGATTTTGTTTATTCTATTCTTCCTGAGATTCAAGAAAAATATAAATCCGAAAGAGAAGTTATATTTGAGTGTATGTCTTTTATGTTTTTCTTAAGACTCACTATTGTTCAAGGTTTAAATGAAGAACAAATAAAGGATATTTTTATCTTAAATACAACAAAGTATTTAAATTAATATCAAGAAGCTCTATTAATATTCGTAACAATTTCGTTGATTATTTCAGGTAATAACTCTTCAGGGATTTCATGCCCTACTCCCTCCATAATCAATCTTTTTGAGTCTGTTATGCCATCTGCAACGGCAATACCATGATCCAATGGCAAGATAGCATCTTCTGTTCCATGAATAATAAGAGCTGGAACTTTGATTTCATGAAGTCGGCTAGTTCTGTCTAGGCTTGCTCCAACCGCAGCCCCATGAAGAGCGAAAGGATTATTTCCATGAGCAATAACTAGCTTTAACCTTTCTCTGAACTCTTGTTCATTAAATGGAAAACGTGAGCCAGTAAGTTGTCGATAAATTTCAACAACCCCGTCTTCTATTCTTCCTTTAAGATTAAATACAAAAGATTTTTTCATAGCCTCAAGCAATTCTTCTGTAGGCCCAGATAATGATTCATTTTGTACTCCTGGAGAGGTCATGATAGGAGTAATACTCAAAACTCTTTCTGGATAGTCTAAAGCAATAATTTGAGTAATCATTCCGCCCATTGATGCTCCGATAATATGAGCTTTTTCAATTTTTAAAACATCCATTAGTGCTACAGCATCTTTAGCCATATCTGATAAATCATATTGTACTGGAGAAGAATCGCTAAACTTAAATCTTCCCTTCTCATCAACTGCCAAACCAAAAATGCTATTAACTATCATCTTTAATAGAAAATTTGGAAGAAGTTTTAAAATTTTATTAAAAGCAGGTTCTTTTCCAAACCAAGTAGTTTTACCAACATCTCTGTTATCGAATCTAACTACATGAAAATCATTTGCAACTAACTGGTCAATAAACTCTTGATCCCATTGCATACAATTAGCGTTGGCTCCCATGATCAAAAGAATTGTGTCATTATTTTTATCGCCAAATTCTTCGTACCAAATATTTATATTATTTGCTTCTACAATAACTCCCATTTAACTTCTCCTAAGACTTTTCAAATTCACTAAATTTTTCTCTTTTTACATATGGGTTTAATCCTTTACCAGGAACCCAGTTGCAACTAAATGATTTAAAATTTATCAAATCATTCATAAATATTTTATACCTTGTTATCTTATTAATCTGATTAATAATTAATTTATCTAGACTGGTTTCTTCTCCATTAATTATTTTTTGATAAATTTTTTCAAGTTTAAAAATTTCATTTTTAATTAACTTATTATTTTCTTTGTCATTTAATGAGAATTTACTTCTATTGTTAATAATATATCTATTAATCTGATTTCTTCTTTCAATAATGTCTTCATTATAGATATTAGAGATATTTAAAACTTGATCGTTATATAAATTCTCTATAAAAAAACCATTTAAATATGTTTTATTAACAGAAAAAAAATTTTTATCTAAGTGATCTATAATTTGCGGCCAATTATTAATAACTTCTATGCAATTTTCTCTTACAGATTTACTTTGGTCTTTTGTATTGGCAAGCATAAAAATGTAAAACCTGTTTCTTTCATAAGAATACTTACAAGAAAATGAGTTTGTAATGGAATTATCTGAATTAGGTTTATATATTCTATTTTCTTTAAAAAAATCTTCACAATATTTAGTTCCAGAAGAAACTATAGAGATTGAATTTGAATCAGAAATCTGCCTGAAAAAATCAAGTTCTTCTAAAGTAATGTTTGAATGGAGAAATTTAGAAAAGAAAATTACTATTATCAGAATTAACTTCAACAAAATATCTATTTAATTCGTTATCAAATCAGTATCTTCAGCAGAATTAATGAAGTTAGTGAATGGAAGAAGTTGGCTAATAAATCTAGACCAAGATGTAACCCCTGCGGTACCAATGAAAACAATGTCTTCCGCTTGAAGTAAAAAATCACTAGCTAATAAGTATCCAGTAGGTGAAGAAATATTTGATTTAAAAATTCGAGGCTTTCCTTCATAGTCTTTAGGCCTAAATACATATACCTCTTTTCCTCTAGAGGTAGACTGATTTAAGCCTTGAGATGTAGCCAAGGCATAGGACAAAGAAATATTTTTTCTTCTTAAAGTGATTGATGAGGGCGAGTTTGCTTCTCCTAATACATGAACCTGACTTAATGAATTGTCGGGTAAATATAGTACGTCTTTATCTTTTAGGTATATATAGTTTTGTATTAATGATGTTCTTGATAAATACTCAAAATCAATATCATAAGTGACTCCATCTCGAGAAAGTTTTAAAGAAGTTAAATCACCATTAGAAAAGGTTCCATTGGAACCATAAGGGTTAGCATTAGCCATAACCTCATTCAATGTTACAGGATTTAAAGTTATTGGTATTGTTCCAACATTATTAAAATTTCCTGAGACAACTATTCTCTGTGAATTAAATTCAGAAACAGATACATCTACCTGAGGATTGTTTAAAACATCAGATAACTTGTCAGTTAGTATTAATCTAATTTCTTCAATAGATTTACCTTTAACGTCAATAATTCCTGCGTTAGGATAAAAAATTGTTCCATCATCTCTCACCTTTTTTTGAAAAACTGGATTGATAGCAGCTCCCCTTGCTAAAGAAGCTGAAAGTCTCTCAGTTTCACCATAAACATAAATAAAAAGAACATCTCCGGTCCCAACCTTGTATGAAGATGGTTCATAATTTAATAAAGATAATGGAAGGTTAAGAGGTGTCTTTCTTGATTCGCTTGAAATTAACTGTTTTGAAACCTTCTCTATTAAAATAGGTTCTAATGATAATTCTGGAATAACAACCCCTTTGAAAGATTTAACCTGAGTAGGCTTTAAGTGAGTTCCCATTGAACAAGAAGCTAAAAGAATGAGAAATAGAGGGACTAAGAAGACCCTCTTTAAAATGATTGTATTTATCATTTCAGCCATTTTTTCTTTAAACCATCAAAAAACATGCGCAATTTATCAAATATTCTTTGAAAAAGGAATTTTTTTGGGTTTCTGTATTCTGAGTATTCATAGTAATAATTATCAGAATAATTAGGATATTGATATTTGTACCAAAAAAAATTAAAGAAGATGTCAAATTTATTGTAAAAATACTTGATTGCAATATTTTCATTGATTGATTCGATATCTTTGTTGAACAAGATAATGTCTTTAAAAGTTGAAATTTTATTTCCAACAACATAAAGAGCTGAATCAAAATGTTTAGAGATAATCTTTGCATCAACAAATAATCCCCAAGGAGGCGTATCACATATTACTAGTTCGTATTCCTGTTTTAGTTTGGTAATTTGTTCTCTAAATTCATCAGACATGAAAAATTCTACTGAATTGTCAACATCAAATGAGGGTATAAATAAACTTTGCTCAAATCTATACGTATCAATGTCCTGATAAAATTCTTGAAAATTTTTCGGAGTATTAGTTGGAGAAATTGACTTTAAAGTTAAATCTCTTTTTTTGTAATCTAAATCTAAAAGACATACTTTTTTGCCCATTGATGTAAGCTTGTAAAAGAGTTTTTCAGAAATTTCTGTTTTTCCAACTCCTTTTTTTGAACCTACAATTGATATAGATGAATAGCTGTCTTGCGATTGAATAACCTCATAAGAAATTTTATTCATTAATTCTTCAGCAATTGCTATTGAAGAATCTTTTGACTCAATATCACCTTTTTTATAAAAAGGGAGCTCGCCAAGAACATTTTTTTTATCAACAAAGTCAATTAAAGCATCGTAATTCGTTATTCTATCCCCCAAAAAGTGTCTAATAGCCTGAATGAGATAAATGAATAGAATAATTGCAAAAGGTATGAAAAAAACATAAATTGTAGGCTGAATTTTTGAAGGCCTACTGGCTTCATTTATTATTCTTACATTGCTGTTACTCGACGCTTCAGCCATAGCAAGATTTATTTCTTGCGACGATAGATCGCTAAGAACCTCAGAATATATTTCTACTTCTCTTTTTAAATTCTCTAGCTTTCTTTGTGTGTTAGGAATACTTGGTAAATCACTTTCTATAATATCTATCTTGTTTTGTAGGAATTTTTTTTGTTCTGTTAAGGTTTGATATATCGGATGGGTAGTTTTGTAAAATTCTCTTAATTCTACCTCTTTAAATTCTATATCTTTAATAGACTGATAAAGATTATTAAGCTCAGAACTAGTATTTTCAGATTCAAAAATTAAACCTGAATCATTTTTTGAAAGTTTAAAATTATTTAAATTGTCTTCTGCTTCTGTTAAAGATATTTTAATTTTTGGAATCTCGCTTTTTATAAACTCTCTTCCAGCAGCAGTAGAACGCTTTCTAAAATCTCTCCTATCATTTATATATTCCTGATTAAGAAGTCTTAGAATTTCTTGCGTAAGAATTTGATCTGAATAATTAAATATTATGGTGATTAACGTTCTACCATTTGAAGAAACAGTTAGATTTGACCTGATAGATCCGGCGGATGGAATTCTATCTTCTTCTAAATCGGTGTTAGTTTTAAGATAATTTACTACATCATCAATTGTATTTGCTGACTTATATATTGCCACTTCAGCAAGTAAAGAGTTTTCATTACCTCTATTCATTCCGGGGATGCCCGCTCCAAACATGTTTTGCTGTTGTTGAATCTCTATCAAAGATTTAGAGCTATAAATACTTTCTGCAGTGATGTAAATTATGCTTGAAAGAACTATACCTCCCAAAAAAGCAGATACTAGAAGGTTAAAGTTGTCTAATAAAATCGAAAATAAACTAGATAAATCTATTTGATCATTGATAATATTTTCTTCGTTTAAAGAATTTTCCTTGTTTATATCTGTCATAATCCGGCTAAAAAAGCACCTAATAATAAATGAAATTACCACCGAAACCAAAAAAAATAGAAAAAAAATTTAAGGCGCATGGAGATCTTCGCATAGATGATTATTATTGGTTGAGAGATGACAGTAGAAAAAATAAGAAGGTTATTAACTACCTAAAAGAAGAAAATAAATATTCAAAAAAATGGTTTGATTCAAACGGTGTTAATGCTGGGAAGATATTTCAAGCCTATAAAAAAAGACTTCCGAAGCTTGATGTGAGCTATCCCACTGAAATAGATGGCTATAAATATTTCTCTACAATTGGAATTTCTTCAGAACACAGAAAATACTTTAGAATCTATAAAAATCACAAAAAATTAATTCTAGATGTTAATAAATTAGCCAAAGGTAAAAAATATTATTCCATTTCTGGAATACAGCCCTCAAGAAATCATCGATTCATCGCTTATGGCCAAGATACAAATGGTAGAAGAGAATATTCAATAATAATTAAAGACTTAATTAAAAATAAAATTCTTGAAACTAATGATTGCCGCTCAACAGGTGGAGTAATTTGGAATCCAAAATCTAATGGTTATTATTATTTAAAAAAAAATCCAAAGACCCTTATAACCGATTCTCTTTTTTTCCATAAATTGCATACAAAATATAGTGAAGATGTTCTTATCTATAAGGAAAAGGATAAAGAATTTAATTTAAGCATTGCTTTGAGTAGAACAAAAAAAAGATTGTTCTTGCAGATTTCAAAAACCGAGTCTAATGAGTTTAGAATTTTAGATCTTGACAAAGATGACTCAACATTAACTATTTTTCATAAAAGAAAAAATAAACATCTGTATTACATTGATGACTCTCCAGAAGAGTTTTTTATTCTTAGTAATAAAAATAATCAGAAAAATTTTGCTTTGTATAAAGTTCCTTTATCTAATAAAAATGAAAAAAATTGGAAATCCATTGTTAGACATAAGGGAAATGAACTTTTGGAAGATTTCCAAATTTTTAAAAATAATATTGTTCTTGAAACTAGAAAAAATGGGTTACCTCAATTAGTGATCATCAATAGAAACAAAAATCGTAAAACCTATATAAAATTTCAGGATTCTTCTTATACTGTTAGTCTTGCTTCTAATCCAAATTACAATTCAAAATCGTTCAAATATGTTTATTCGAGTTTGATAACTCCTTCAGCAATGTATTCTCAAAATTTTTTATCGGTAAATAGAAGGAAAGTATGGCAACAAAAATTTAATAATTTTAAAGAAAGCGACTATGAGACCAACAGGATAATTATTAAAGCAAGAGATGGGCAAAAAATCCCTGTGTCACTGATTTACAAAAAAGGAATAACATTAAATACAGCTCCCTTATTAATGTATGGCTATGGCGCTTATGGGCTAATAATTGAACCATCTTTCAAATTATCATTTCTCCCTTTGGTTGACGATGGGTTTATATTTGCAATAGCACATATTCGCGGTGGTCAGGATCTAGGAAGAGAATGGTATGACCAAGGTCGGATGATGAATAAAATGAATACCTTTTTTGATTTTATAGACTGTACCAAAGGTCTGCATAAAAAAAATTTCGGTAATAAAGAAAAAACCTTTGCGATGGGAGGAAGTGCTGGAGGTCTTTTAATGGGGGCAATAATAAATATAGAACCTACTTTATACAAAGGTATTGTTTCTGCAGTTCCTTTTGTTGATGTATTAACGACAATGTCTGATGAAAGCATTCCTTTAACAACTTTTGAATATAAGGAATGGGGAAATCCTTTAAATAGAAAAGAATATTTTTATATTAAAAAATATTCTCCATATGACAACATTCAATCAAAGCCCTACCCATCTATATTAGTCACTTCAAGCTTATTTGATTCACAAGTTCAGTATTTTGAACCGGCTAAATATGTACCTAAACTAAGAGAATTTTCAACTTCTAACAATCCTATTTTGTTAAAAATGAATCTAATCGGCGGCCATGCCGGAAAGAGTGGCAGATTAGAGTCTTTGAAAGAAACGGCTGAGGAATTAAGCTTTATTTCTCATCTTGCATCAAGAGACCATTAACATAACTTCCTATAGCCAAAGAAGAAGTTAGTCCTGGGCTTTCAATTCCTTGAAGGTTAATAAATCGCTCTAATCCATGTTCATTTTTGGTTTGGATGCTGAAATCCTTCATAGGTTCGTTTGGCTTGGTAATTTTTGGCCTTATCCCGGTATAATCAGGATGAAGCTTATCTGGATTAATTTCAGGCCAATATTGTTTAATGGAATTTAGAAATTTATCTTTTAAATTCACATCGAAGGAATAATCTATTTTTTTAACAAACTCAATATCGGGGCCAAATCTCATTCCGCCTGCTAAATCAAAACCTACATGTATGCCTAGGCTATGTTGCCCTGATATTGGATAGATAAGATTTGAAAAAGGCGACTTACCAGAATATTTAAAATAATGTCCTTTAGCGTAATAGTTTTTATAAATATATTTTTTTTGAAAACCCTCAATACTTGATAAATTATCTTCACTACTTAGCCCGCTACAATTTATCAAGAACTTAGATGTGATAGAAAATTTTTGATCGCCTTGGCAGTCTATCTTGAAGTGTCCATTTTCTTTCACGGCACTTAAAAAAGATGTTTTTAGAGATATAAGTCCCCCAAAATGTTGTATATCACCTTCTAGCGCATTTACGTATTCAGGAACATCAATAACTCCGGAACTTGGAGAAAAAAGTGCACTCTTAAAAATTAACCCTGAATTAAGTTCTTTTACTTTTTCTGAATCAGCCTTATAAATTTCAACGTTATTTTTTATTGCTTGATTAAATATTTCATTTAATTTAGCTTGATCAGAAAGGCTTGAGGCAATGATGTACTTACCATATTTTTTATGATTTATTCTTTTAGCCGAAGCATATTCATACAATAATTTATTTCCTTTTACACAAAGAGAAGTTTTTAAAAAATTTTCTGGATAATAAATTCCTGCATGGATAACACCAGAATTTCTAGAGGATGTGTCATCGCCTGCTCTATCATTTTTTTCTAAAACAATTGTCTCTAAGCCTGACCGACTTGTTTCTCGTGCAATGGCAAGTCCTATCACACCACCGCCAATAATGACTACATCAGTCATCTTTTAAATCTTTGTAGGAAGAAACTAAGGATTTCATTTTGTTCCTTAATAAAAATATTGAAACTAAATTTGGTAAGGTACTTGCTGCGACGGTAATTAAAGCAAAATTCCATATTATTTCAGTATCAAAAAAACCACTGCCGGCTATGAAAAAAGCAATAATATAAACCAGTCTGTAATAAATTATTGCGGATTCGCCAAAAAGATACGCAGTACATCGGTCGCCATAGTATGCCCATGTAATTACTGTAGAAAAAGCAAATAACAACAATCCTATGGAAACTATATATTCTCCATAATTTCCAAAAAATCCCTTATTAAAGGCCTTGCTTGTCAGGACTGCAGATTTCACTAAGGATTTACCAGAAAAGACATAATTCGAATCAAATTCGTTATTTCTAACTTCTAAAGGACCTGAGTAAAGAATATTGTTTTTATAAATCAAAACTTCTTCGGCAATAGATCTATTGTTTAGTACTGTAACCTCTTGGAGAATTTTTCCGTCTTGAATACTTAATACTCCTGAAAAACTCTTTATTGATGATCTTTCGCCAGATAAAAATTTTAATAATTCAGCAGCATCCTTTTGTTCATCTTGGACGCCTTCAACAATAAACATTGAGGATCTTTCAAAGTTATTACCAAATTTTTCCGTCCAAACTCCTGAAGATAGAATGACTAGACCTGTTAAGGTACATATTATCAGGGTATCTATGAAAGGCTCTAAAATAGAAACGAACCCTTCCTCTACCGAATGTTTGGTTTTTGAGGTTGCATGAGCAATTGGAGCAGAACCTTGTCCAGCTTCATTAGAATACAAACCTCTTGCAACTCCATATGTAAAAGCTAGTGAAAAAGAAGCACCCAAAAAACCTCCAACAACTGAAGAGCCCTTGAAGACATCAGAAATTATTACTGTAAATGAAGGTACTATGTTTTCATAATTGAAAAGTAGGACGCTAAGCCCTCCTATCAAATAAATAAAAGCCATCAATGGCACTATTGAAGCCGCGATTAAAGCAATTCTGTTTATTCCGCCAATAATTACTAAGCCAACTAAAGTGCTCATAACAATGGAGGTATACAAAGGATCCAATCCAAAACTTGATTCGATAGTGCTAGATATATTATCTATTTGTGGCATGTTGCCAGAACCAAAAGTGCTTATTAAAAGACAAAAGGCAAATACGACTCCTAGCCATTTCATATTTAAACCTTTCTCCATATATATCATTGGTCCCCCAAAAACTTCACCCGATTCATTTTTTAGCCGATAGTGATGAGATAAAGTAACTTCAACAAATTTAGTAGTCATGCCTAGGAAAGCGGTAATCCACATCCAAAATAATGCAGCTGGTCCTCCAATAAAAATTGCCATAGCCACGCCACCGATATTTCCAGTTCCAATAGTTCCTGATAAAGCAGTGCTTAAAGCCTGGAATGGAGAAGTTTGACCTTCATTTCCAGAACCTGATGAAAATAGTATTTTCCAGCCTCTAGAAAAATATCGAAGTTGAGGAAAACCTAAATAAAAAGTAAAAAATATTCCTATAGATAGCAAAAGCAACGGAAACCAAGGAGCGCTTCCAAAATAACTATCAATAAAAAGAATAAAGCTATTTAAGTTATCCAACTATTCTTCAAGTCTAACTTTTGCTTCAAACTCCGTGTAACCGCCAATTAATTCACCGTCAATTGTAATTTGAGGAAAAGTTCTTGCCGTAGGAAATTTTTCAAACATTTCCTCACGAGAAAAATCAACATCTAGCATATATTTTTTGTATTCAAATTTTTTTTGTCTGCATAAATTTTCTGCTTTGTCGCAAAAAGGACATTGCGGTTTAGACCAAATTTCTATCATAATAAACCTCTTATTAATTCTATGACACTTCAAGCAATATCTAAAGGATTTGAGTATTACAAGAAATTTGGATTAAATTTTACCATTAAGATTTTTCCATTAATTTTTCTTTTTGGTTTTTTGGCTAGCATAAGCTCATCGTCAAGCTTGTCAGATGGAATTTCTAATTTTGATATTTCGCTTTTACTAATAAATAATTTTTTGATTTCACCTCTTTTGACTATTATTGCTATTTTTATAGCTAATGACTTGATCGAAAACAATAATAGAGATTTTTTAGTTTACTACGCTATTTCATGGCAGTTTTTATTGAAAGTTTTGATCCTTTCTTTGATCTCTAGTGTTTGTATAGGGATTGGTTTACTTTTATTTATATTCCCAGGAATATTAATCGCTGGTTTACTTATCTTTGTGAATTATTTTGCAATTTTAGAAAATAAAACAGTTCTTAATTCAATTAGTCTTTCTTGGGATAAATCTAAGTTAAACTTTTTTCAATGCATTCTAATGGCAGGTTTTTTTTGGTTTATTACAATTTTAACAATCACTATTTTGTCTGCAATGTCAGCTAGTTATGAAGGGTTAAGTGAAGTTCCTCAGACTTATAAAATAATTTCAAGTAGCTTGGCAATTTACATACAGGTGTGTTTAGTATGCTTTCCTATTTTGGTCTTTTATAAATACCAATCATTGAATGAGATCAAAGATAGCATCTAATTGAACTTTTTTATTTATAGGGACCTTGTTTGCTATCAACGCTTGTAAGGAAATTATTTCCTCTAAAAATAAAAAAAGTTTTTCTTCATCAAGTGAAGAGGTTATCAATAAATTTTTTTGATTTATATTTTTGTTATCATTTAAAATTATCTGAAAAATATTTTGCTTCAACACATTCAACCTAAAGTTTAAGTAATCATCATTCCAAGTATCTAATATTCTATTTTTAGAAAAGCTAAAATTACCTAGAGATTCTAAAGTTTCATTGAAAAGATCCGATAAAAAATTAAATTCTTTTTCGGATATTGAGTCTAAATCATAGTCTCTATTGAGAATTTCAGATAATAATGGATTTATTTTTATTCCGTTTAATTCTTTTTGCAATCCTGTTCGCTGAATTTTTATTCTTATTAATCTACTTAAAATAGTTTTTTTTAATTTGAAGGGCCTTGAAGATAGCATGATGATATGAGAATTTTTAGGCGGCTCTTCTAATATCTTCAGTAAATAATTTTGAGCCTCTTCATTGAGTTTTTCTGCACAATTTATTTTGATTACTTTTGCTTTAGAAATTAGTGAAGTCTCATTCAAAATATTGATAATTCCTCTATTTTTATCTGAATCACCTCTAAGAGATCCAATTCCTATCTTGTCTTTATCATCTGGAATAATCTCTAGATAATCTGGATTTGAATTTCCATTAAAAGATTTACAGGACTTACATTCTTCACAAAAAGTAGATTTTTCTTTATCAGAAGTGCATAAAATTTTCTTTATAAAGCTATCTATTAACTTATGAGATTCGTTAGAGTCTTTACATTCGAAAAGGTAACCATGCGAAATATTTTGTGAAACAAATTCTTTATTAAAAAAATCAACTTTCATTTAATTTTTTTTCTATATATTTTTTTGCCAATTCAAAAACTTCTTTTTCGCTTTTTGTTGAATCTATTGTGACTATTCGCTTTGAATCTTCTTCAGCAAGCTTCAGATATGAATTTCTAATTCTTTCAAAGAAGTCTATTTCTTCTTCTTCGAATCTATCTAACTTATCCCTTCCTTTTGCTCTTTTAAGCCCTTCTTCTACAGGCAAATCTAAATAAATAGTCAAATCTGGCTCGGGAAAATTTAGCGGCATTATAAATTTATCTAATTGATCTTTATTAATTTTTCTTCCTGCTCCCTGATAAGCATAGGTTGAATCTAGATATCTATCAGATAAAACATTTTTATCTTCTTCTAAAGCTGGATTAATTATTTTTCTTACATGTTCAAGTCTATCTGCAAGGAGAAGGAAGGTTTCCGAAATCGGATCTAACTCAATAGTTTTATCTAGAAGAATTCTTCTCAATTCTGCTCCTTCTTCAGTGGCGCCAGGTTCTTTTGTAAAAAGAAATTCTATATTGTTATCTAGAAAATATTTTTTTAAATGCTCTATCAGAGTAGATTTACCTGCTCCTTCGCTACCCTCTAAAGTAATAAACATTATTTATTTAATTGATATTTTTTTACTGCTTTCAGATGATCATCATAATTGGTTGAAAATTCATGACTGCATTTATCTTTAGCTACAAAGTACAAATAGTCATGCTCTTCTGGCTGGGCAGCTGCAAATATTGAGTTTTTTGATGGATTAGAAATTGGGCCTGGAGGTAATCCTTTGTACATATAAGTATTATATAAGGAAGAATCTCTCAAATCTTTCTTCTTTAAATCACCATTAAAATCTTTTAAACCATAAATTGTTGTTGAATCCATTTGCAGAGCCATATTATTTTCAAGTCTGTTATAAATAACTCCTGATATTTTTTCTCTTTCATTTGCACATGATTCTTTTTCTAAAATAGAGGCTATGATCAAAATTTCTTTTTTGGAAAAGTTATATGACTTATTGTTACGCTCTTTCCAAGATTTATTTAAATCAATTATTTGTTTTTCTATGGATTTATTTAAAATAGATATTAATTCGCTTTCTCTGTCATAAAAATAAATATCTGGTTTTACATAGCCTTCTAATTCACAACTATCTTGTAAATTCAAAGTTTGACAATAACTGTTGATAATTTCTTTTGGAAATAAATCAGTTGTTTTTGATCCTTCACTAACAATAAATTTTTTTAAGATTATCTTCCCAAAATAAATTTTTTTAAAAATATTAATTAGAGAATCACTATCATCAATTTTATATTTCCCTAAATAAACTTTTTTATCTGCTCCAGAAATATTGAAAATTAGCTTTATTGCTTTAGGCAGATAAATATTTTTTTCTTCTAAATTAACAAAAATCTCATTTAAGCTATTACCCTCTTCAATCGAGAAATCTGATTGGATATTTAAAGGTTTATAGATTAAAAAAATATAAAAAATGATATTTAAAGAAAATATCAAAAAAAATAAGTATTTCACTAAAGCTTTTTAAAGATTAGGGATACATTCGTCCCGCCAAAACCAAAAGAATTACTCATAGAAAAATTAACTTCTTTTGTTCTTGATTTGTTAGGAGTTAAGTCGAGATTAAATTCATTATCAGGATCATTCAAATTAATTGTTGGAGGGATAACAGAATCTCTCATAGAAAGAAGGCAAAAAATAGCTTCAATTGCTCCCGCCGCACCTAATAAATGACCAGTCATTGATTTGGTAGAGCTTACAGATAAATTTTCCCTACCTTTAAATATTTCTGCTATTGCTTTAGCTTCAACCACATCTCCTAAAGGCGTAGATGTTCCATGCGCATTTATATAGTCAATCTTGTCATAACTTTCTTTAAAATCATTTAAGGCATTGATCATTGCATTATAAGCACCTCTCCCATCTTCAGCAGGTGCAGTGATATGGTAGGCATCATCACTTTGTCCAAAACCTACAACCTCGCCATAAATTTTGGCTTTTCTAGATTTTGCTGACTCTAGTTCTTCTAAAATTAAAATACCTGCACCCTCTCCCAATAAAAATCCATCTCTTTTCTTATCCCAAGGGCAACTTGCTTCTTCTGGATTATTGTTATTTGTTGAAAGCGCTTTTGCGGCATTAAACCCTGCTAGTCCTAAGGGAGTGATTCCAGCCTCTGTTCCACCGGTAATCATAATATCTGCATCTCCATAAGAAATAGTTCGAGCAGAATAACCTATGCTGTGACCAGCACTGGAGCATGCGGACACAATTGAAATGTTAGGACCTTGTAAGTTATATTTAATTGCAACATTTCCCGATGCCATGTTGATGATTGCACCTGGAACGAAAAATGGTGAAATTTTTCTTGGGCCTTTATCTCTAAGAATTAGAGCATTATCTTCAATAGTACCTAAACCACCGATACCAGAACCAATGGAAACCCCTATTCTTGTTTTTTCAATATTATCCAGAGACAAATCAGCATCTTTGATAGCTTGATCCGATGCAGTAAGAGCATACTGGATAAAAGGATCTATACGCCTAATTTCTTTAGGAGAAAGTCCTGAGACCTCATCATATCCTTTTAATTCTGCAGCAAAAGTAGTAGAAAATTTTTCTGGATCGAATTTTGTTATACGGCTAGCTCCGCTTTTACCACTTACTATGTTTGACCAAGTAGAATCTAGGTCATTTCCTAAGGGGGAAACAATGCCAAGACCAGTTACGACAACCCGTCTTTGTTCTGACATATTTAAAAAAATTTATTCTGCAGAATTTATATAGTTTACTGCATCCTCAACAGTAGCTATCTTTTCTGCTTCTTCATCAGGAATTTCAATTTCGAATTCTTCTTCAAAAGCCATCACTAATTCAACAGTATCTAATGAATCTGCTCCTAGATCATCAATAAAGCTGGCGGAAAGAGTTACTTCTTCTTCACCCACTCCTAATTGTTCGCATACTATCCTGCGAACTCTATCTTCAGTACTGCTCATATGAACCTCTATTTAAATTTTGGTGAATTATATACCTTAAAAAAAATTTTTTTCAAAAAAAATCGAAAAATGAATGTGCCAATTTTGTGCAAGTCAAGTTACATATATAGACCGCCATTAACATGAATAGTCTGTCCGGTAATGTAATTTGCCTGATCTGAGGCTAAAAAATTTACTACTTCAGCAATTTCATTGGGTTTTCCCAACCTTCCAAGAGGAATTTGAGAGGCTAAAAAATCTACATTTCCTTCTGAAATTTCTTTTGTCATATCTGTTTCTATAAAACCTGGAGCAACACAATTTACATTTATGTTCCTTGAGCCCAATTCTCTAGCCAAGGATCTGGACATTGCCTCAATTCCTGCTTTTGCCGCAGCATAGTTAGCCTGCCCTTTGTTCCCAAGAACAGCTGACGTAGAAGAAATATTTATTATTCTGCCCCACCTGTTCTTAACCATTTTCTTAATAAAAGATTTAATAAGTAAATATTGCCCATTAAGGTGAACATCAATTACGTTATCCCACTCATCTTCTTGCATTCTTAACATAATATTATCTCTAGTTATTCCGGCATTATTGATCAATATATCTGGATGAATTTCCTTGGAATCAAGTAAAGAAGTCAATTCTTTAATTGAGTCTCTATTGCCAAGATCTAATTTAAAAGAATCGCCTTCGATATTCATTGAATTAATATTTTCTAAAATACCTTGAACGCTAGATTCAGAAGTTCCAGTTCCAACAATAAAATAGTCATTATTGAAAGATTCAAGAATGGCTTTGCCTATACCTCTTGAAGCCCCAGTTATTAAAACGGTTTTTTTTGACACAAACTAACTAGAAGAGTCTTCTGTTGATTCTTCCTTTGTTTTAATATCCATAATTTTTCTTCCCTTGAAGAAACCATCTTTTGTCATATGATGCCTAAGATGCTTTTCACCAGTAACAGAATCTATAGATAGAGATTCTTTTTTTAAAGCATTGTGAGAGCGTCTTGCGCCCCTTCTTGCTCTGGATACTTTACTTTTTTGAACTGCCATAATTTAGAGAGGCAATTCTAGGACAATTTGAATATTTATTCATCATTATTTTTAAGTATTTTTTTAAAATCTATGGGGGGTTTGACGTTTAAATGAATATTCAAATCCGTTGAAATGAAAGAGTTTGCATGAAGATACATCCTTTTTTTATGACTTGAAGATTTTAAAAGCTTGTTTTCTTTAAATCCATACTTTTTGTCTCCAACTATTGGAAATCCTAGTTCTGCAAGATGAACTCTCAATTGGTGAGTTCTTCCAGTAATCAATTCGCATTGAATGAGCGAAAAATGGTTATACGATTCAATAACCTGAAAAAAAGTTTTAGCTACTTTTCCTCCTTCTGAAGTCCTTACCATCCTTTCTTTGCCGATAAGCATATTTTTTTTAACATTGATTTCATAGAAACCATCTTTATGAGTCCAATCTCCATAAACAATAGCTTGATAGGTTTTTTTAACTTTTCTTTCTGAAATTAACTTATTACAGCGTCTTAAAAATTTATTATTTTTTGCAATTATTTGACAACCCGATGTATCTTTGTCTAATCGATGAACTAATTTTGCATCTCTGTAGTCTCTACCAAAGTTTCTAATTGTTTCTATCACGCCAATTGATATTCCGCTTCCGCCATGTGAGGCAATGCCTTCAGGTTTATTGATTGCAATGTAATCATCATTTTCCTCCACGATTGCATCTTTAAGTAAAGCAATGATATTTGAAGGAACAAATTGACTTTCTTTTGTTGAAGTCTTAATTGGCGGGACTCTCACCTCATCGCCATTTGCTAATTTATATGAGGGTTTTTTTCTCTTGCTGTTAATTCTAATTTCACCTTTTCTGATGATTGAATAAATCTTAGATTTTGGAACACCTTTTAATTGATTTAATAAAAAATTATCCAATCTTTGACCAGAAATATTTTCATCAATTATTATTTTTTTGACTTCAAACATAAAAAATTTAGATTTCTTTGAATATTTTCTCTAGAATACCTCCCAAAGTCCCTCATTTATAATATTTTAGGGCAAGAATTTTAATATAGTTTAAATATAAGAATTTAATAAAGTTAGGTAGCTAGGGCGTAAAACCTTAAATTTATTTCCAACAAAGCCTTTTTAGAAGGCATTTCATTTTATATTTAAGCACTTTCATGAGGTGAAACTATGAAAAGAATGCTTATTAATGCTACTCAGCCAGAAGAGCTTAGAGTTGCAATAACCGAAGGAAACCTTTTGTATGATTTGGATATTGAAAATATCAGCGAAATCCGTAGAAAAGGAAATATTTATAAAGGGAAAGTTAGTAGAATTGAGCCAAGTCTGGGAGCTGCTTTTGTAAACTATGGAGCAGAAAGACATGGGTTTTTACCTTTCAAAGAAATTTCTCCTCAATTTTATCCTGAAAAACATAACCGTAATTCAAGATTATCTGTTTCAGATTGTTTAAAAAAAGATCAAGAAATTCTTATTCAGGTTGAAAAAGATGAACGAGGTAATAAAGGAGCAGCTCTTACAACAAATATAAGTTTAGCTGGTAGATATTTAGTATTAATGCCTAATAATCCAAAGGCGGCGGGAATCTCTAGAAGATTAGAAGGGAAAGAAAGAGATAAACTTAAAGAAAGAATATCATCCTTAAATGTTCCTGAGTCTATGGGACTAATTGTAAGAACTGCCGGAGAAGGTAAAGATCTTGAAGATCTTAAATGGGATTTGGAATACCTTCAAAGAGTTTGGGAAGGCATTAGCGAAGCAAGTACTCTAAAAAATAGTCCAATTTTAATTTTTAAAGAAAGCGATATTATCATCAGGGCTTTGAGAGATTATCTGAAAGAAGATATCGAAGAAATCTGGGTTGATACTGAAGAAGCTTTTGAAGAAGCATCTGAGTTCGTTGAACGTGTCATGCCTGATCAAGCTAAAATTCTAAATAAATATGAAAATACTCTCCCCCTTTTCACCCGATATCAAATTGAATCGCAAATTGAGACAGCTTATCAAAGAGAGGTAAAACTTACATCTGGAGGGTCAATCGTCATAGATGATGCGGAAGCACTAGTTGCAATAGATATTAACTCCTCTCAAGCTACTTCTGGTAAGGATATAGAAGAAACTGCTGTCAAAACTAATATAGAAGCATGCGAAGAAATCGGGAGACAATTGAGGCTAAGAGATATTGGCGGATTAGTTGTAATTGATTTCATCGATATGATGAAACTTGAAAATAAGCGCGCTGTAGAAGATTCTATGAGAGAAGCGCTTTCGGAAGACAGAGCTAGAGTTCAAATTGGACGTATTTCTAGATTTGGATTACTTGAACTGTCAAGGCAAAGACTTAGATCGTCTTTAAAAGAAAGATGGACTCAAGATATTAATACGCTTTCTACCGCAGTTCTTAGATTACTTGAAGAAGAATCCAGTAAAGAAAAAACCAGTGAAGTAAGAGCAATCGTATCTCCTGATATGTCTGCATTACTTCTGAACGAAAGAAGAGTTCGTTTGAATGATATCGAGGCAAGGAGCAATGTAAAACTGGTCGTAATTTCTGATGCAACCAGACCTGATTCCAGGTTTGAAGTCATAAGGATAAAAGATGGAAAGGTAATAGATCCTGAAAAAAATAGATCAAGTATTTCTGTTGCAGATCATTTTGAAAAGAAGAGCAAGAAAAAAACCGCTGAAGAAAAGCCTTTTTTAGATATTAAAAGATCGCGTAGACCAAAAAAATCATTTTTTAAAAGAATTTTAGAACTTTTTAAAAGCAACAAACCAAAGAAAAAATCTCAAAAGCCCAATAAAAGATCTAGATATTCTAAAAATCAAGTTAAAAAACCTTATCAAAAAAATAAAAATAGGATGGATAGTAAAAATAAATCCAATTCTAATAAGTTTAAGGATAATAAAAAGATAAGTTCTAAACAAAGAAAATCTCCAAATTCAACCGAAGACAAACAAAATAGAGTTAACAAGAAACCAAAATTTGATAACTCCAGAACATCTAAACCTAAAGAGACGGTTGAAACTAGATCATCTTCAGAAAAAGATATCGTTACTAAAAATAAAGCTAATCCAAAGCCTAGAAAATTAAGTAGGCCTAAGAAAGAAAAAGAAGCAGAAGTAAAAAAGGGCGTGGAAGTAAAAAAAGAAATGATTGAAGAAAAAAAACCTATAGAACGAGCATCTAACGATCCAAGAAATAAATAAACTAACTTTTATTGATAAAGTTTTCTATTAATCTTCCAGAAATTGAAATATTTGATGGAGGAATATTTATCGGCATACTTTCAACAGTAAACCATTGAGCATCGTCAATTTCCTCACCATCAGGTTCTAATTGTCCGGAATCATACTCCGCATAAAAACCTAACATCAATTGACTTGGAAATGGCCATGCTTGGCTTGAAAAATACTCTAAATTTTTTATATTGATGTTTACCTCTTCTTTGACTTCCCTTTTTAATGCACTTTCTACAGATTCTCCTGGCTCTATAAAACCTGCAAGAGTGCTATAAAAATTCGGAGGAAAATTTTTATTGTGCGCAAGTAAAAACTCATTTCCTTTATAGATTAGAGTAATTACACATGGAGAAATTCTTGGGTAAATTAATTGTCCTTTGCATTTAGAGCATTCCATAGCTCTTTCCTTGTCATGTCTGTTCATTGAAGACCCGCAAGATCCGCAAAATTGATGATCTTTTGACCAATTTATGATTTGAATAGACCTCGCAATAACATCAAACAATTGATCAGGCATCCTGCCGAGAGCCGAACGCATATCGATAAAAATTGAATGTTCCAATTCACACTGATTTTTTTCAGAAAGAATGACAAAACAGGGTTGTTTGTTTAAATATCCCAGAAAATGCCTTTCTTTTTCCTCAACGTAAGACCAAGTCAATTCGTCTTGAGTGATGGGTCTGATGAAATTTTCATTTGAAAATGAGAGAATGCTTTGGTCAAATATCACAAAGAAAACTGAATCTTTGACTTCATTTTCTATATAATTTGCAGGTTCGAAGGTAAACAAGTTAAATCTCCATGATAAATTCGATTTATTATAATTTTTTGGGAGCTGCTCCT
>CEVU01076104.1_pt1 | contig 26896 bp, 19 predicted proteins | sample 427081 | NCBI WGS metagenome assembly CEVU01 (sample SAMEA2623868, study PRJEB7988) | marine metagenome | biome: marine biome (ENVO:00000447); feature: deep chlorophyll maximum layer (ENVO:xxxxxxxx); material: "saline water (ENVO:00002010), including plankton (ENVO:xxxxxxxx)" | depth 80 m | reverse complement strand
GGAACATCTAAAAACCCAAGCTTATCTCTTTCGGAAAATCGAATATCCGTTGATGCCCCTATATGATAAGGATTAGGAACGACACGAACATCCGCCAATGTTGCTCCAGGCGCTCTTTTTAAACTAGCTGGTAAGAAAGTTTGCGTCCAATGCTGGTTACTTTTAAGTCCCCCAACGGGCGTCATTGCTGCACCACTATTATCTGCAGCATTCCCTACAGCCTGGATAAAATAATAATAATTTTCTCCACGATCTGCAGATTCATCATCCCACGACGTTGCGCCAGCATCTAGATCTGCAACCCATTCATGCCCTAAGCCGCCATGATCTTCAAGAGCCGCTCCAATATATGGAAAGGAATATGATGCTTTTGCTCGATATATATGCCATCCAGACCTCGCTGGACCACTACTGCTTGCCGTCCAAGATAACGAAATTTTATCTGTACCAGAGGTAACTGTAAATGTTTCTGGCGGATGTGGTGGCTGCGGTATATCATATCCAGCAGCATGGTTCGCCAATGCTCTTTCAAATGTTTTAAATAATGAATCTTTGGCTGAAAGAGCCCATTGGTTCTTTGTCAAGCTAGTCCCATTATATTCTAACAAAGCCGTTTCATCCGGCGTGGACCCTGTTGCTTTATATAGTTTACCTAAATCATATTTTGCCTTCATGCTCAAACCGCCAACAGCATCTGCAACAACAATATCTACTGATTCACCAAATGGAATATCATATGGACCGTGGCCCTCAATTACAGACCATCCACCTTCATCAAATGTACCATCATATATGTTTGGAGCATTCGTTGGTGTGTCAAAATTGCCCTCAGGCTCAATATCATCTGCATGGTGCGGATATTGTCTTCCTGATGTCATATAAGTATTATATTGGATTTCCATAGAAGAAGTATTGTATTCGTCACCAGTTAAATTTGGATCATCGCTTCCCATAACCCCCATTGTGTAAGGCTGATTTGGTGAGTCTGCGCCACCTGGAGTGTCTGGAGAGTGAATAGTCACTCGACCAACCATTTGACCGGCGGCAAGTCTACCTGTTGTATCCCATCCCGCTGCGGCCCAGTGCTGAAACATCATTGGACCTCCAATAGAACTAAAACTTGTATTATCAGGATTTAAACCTGCCCAAGCGTATTGAGCGCGAAAATCAACATCATAATCTTCATGACCATCGCCAACAGCATCGTTCATAGTAAATTTGCCCCAAGGTGCTCCTCCACCTCTTATCCATGATGAAGCATCATGAACCATATATCTGTGTATAAAGAAAAACATAACACCTGTCAAATCAGCACTTAGCTCAATATCATCATCACCATCTACATTGCCAGTATTGGTAAATTTATATTCTATAATGTGATAATCGTCATGGTACTCTTGGCTGAATGCATTCATAGTCGCTTCTGTTGTTATACCAATACGACTATTGTTTGAAACTTCCATAATTCTATCTGGTTTCATTGCGGCATCCATCTCATTGACAAAAACGTATTTCTCAAATGATTTTGCTCCATCAACAGTAATAACTGGATCAAACTTACTAGTGATCTTTTGCTCAACAGCAAAAAACTGGACATCGCCACCTGATCTTGGTCCAATATGCGCTATTTTATGAGGATAAGTAGTTCCATTTTCATCTGTAAAATTGGTTGCACCCATCCAGAAAGCCTGCGCTCTAGAGTTCCCAGAATTATGATCAATAGCCGGCCACATAAGAGGGGCATTCCCCCAAGGTTCTTCCTCTCGGTTTACCAGCCCTTCCGAATATGGACTATGGAAACTTCCTACATTTAGCCATTTGATTGAATATTGCGCGCTTAACTCATCCAAGCCTGTTGATAATAGCAATACAACGATTGTAAATGCTGAAAGACTGCGCTGTTTATATTTTTTCATGTTCATGTGTATCTCCTATTTTTGTTAGGATTAACCAATTTATATTAATTATTAACATACATATTATTACCTAGAAAGAAACCCTTAGGCCAATGCTTACAGTTCTTGGATTAAGAAATGTTCTGTGCCATTCATTCGGCATATCAATATATGCTTTATCGTTTTTAACCTCGCTAACAAAGCTTGAGCTCGCTGCGCCCCAGCTAGATCCATCCCAACGATACCAATCCCCAGAATCATGCACATAATACAGAACACTTCCTGTTTGTATCAACGTAGGTAGCTCATCCTCTGATGGAAGATTTCCCGTTGTAGCCACAACTTCAATAGGAACAAAAGCAACATCACGATCTCTAAAAGTTCCAGGCCTATCCTCTCCTACAATATTATTGTATGTCATTAGATTATCATCTATATCTTCCCAAAACTCTTTTGGCATATGTAATGATGTCATATAATTATCCCAATCATCGCCACCAACGTTACCTTCAAATGGACCACCCATTGGGTTATATGGGCTAAAGTACATATACTTTAAGTTCAGTAGGTTTTGAATATCTGCAAAAACCATGACCCTACTTCCACCAACATTAAAGTTTTTGCTAATACGTGCATTCATGAAAAAGAAATCTTTCATCTGCACATTATTATTTACCCCTGGAATAGTTGACCCACCTGGTCCTACCCAAGTAAAGTGACGGCCAGCTCTCCAGCCACCATTTAATGTCATCCGAAGATCCGCCAATAGACCCATACTTTTTGGAGCAACATATTCTATGTTTGCTGAAGCAAATGGCTCTGCAACTGGTTTGATCTGATAATGATCAGTTGCTGTTCGTTCATACTCAGCCTGAGTAACATCATTTTCATACTGTGATCCCCAACCAAAGTTGCCTTGCGTACGAACTGAGTATGTGTAATTAAAATACCCTCTTACATCTCCCATATTTTTACTAAGAGATAGCTCCAAACCGCGCGTATCACTATAATTATAAGGAACCGATCTATTGTAAGATACTTCTGAATCAATACTTTGATACCATACTGACTTAGGTTGCAATGAGCTATCCTTATAATATCCACCAACGCGAAGCAAATACGCATCCCGAAGGGCTTGTTCATAACCAACTTCATAACTGACAGTTTTTGGCATCGGATTGCTAGGATCACCAATCTGATGCACTTCACCGCGCCATGCCTGCCAAATCATAAAACTTTCCTGTGCTGTTAATTGCTGACGATAGGTTCCGTAGTTAAAATATAATTTGCTATTTACCGTTATTGGAAACGAAATACGAATCTTGGGATTAATTGTGATTTGAGTTTCTGCATCACTTGCAGCTACATCAGAAAAGCGTTCATCGCCTATTTCCCCTTTTTCTTTAGCAGTCAAATCTCTTGCATAATCATCATAATCCCACCATTTAGTATTTGGGTTGTAATAATCCATGCTAAGACCCAAGGTTGCAATCATACCTTTAAATTCTAATTTATCTTCAGCATATAAGCCCGCTTGAGTTGGGGTTTTTTTCCATCTCTGCGAACCACGTTCGACGTGTACAATTACAGAGTCGCTTGAACCATAAGTCATATCATAATCATATAATGACACCCAGGCGCCAGCATTTACTTGATTTGTACTATTAAGCTGCGTTGTATAATCAAAATTAATATTTGTACTAGAAACCTTTGAATCGTCACGACCTCTAGCCCAATGTCCTCCAATGCGAGCACCACCACCAGGGTTGCTCATACCATCTGAAGTCCATCCCCAAGGAGAGTATACTAATGAATCAGCATTTACACCGCCAGAGCCATACAGTTTTATTACAGCGCTAGGTATGTCACCTGCGCTATCTCCAGGACCAGGGTTTGATCCGAGCCTCCGTGAATTAGGCCCTGTTTCAAATGTTTCTGAATTCATGGAAACACCAACGTTATAATATGTCTTCGCATTTACGGTATTTGTAAATGTTGCTCCCATAATTTGGGTATTATAATCTGTAACAGCATAACGATCCCAAGACCAGATCACGCTTCTTCCAACATGATCACCGTTTTGATTAATAAGGGTTTCTGTTGGTGCTATTCCTTGGTTACTACTAAATACTAAAGTTGAATTGGCTGAACCTCCACCCCAAGGGTATAAAGGCGTTCCTCCTCTTTGTGGGTACGGAACTGTTAACATAGACCAAGCATCATGCGCCATCCCAGTTTGCTCTGAAGATTTAACGAATGCCATTAATTTCATTGAAGAATTCAGGTCATACATTAACTTTGCGTGCATAGTGTTTTCTTTATAAGAAGAGCGCGCCTGTGGATAAAAATAAGGCTCTTGGTTGCTTAAATATGAAACAAGGAACCTCATACCTGTGCTACCTAAGGGCATTCCAAAAGTCATATCTATAGATTGAAAAGCATCTGTCACATCTGTGTTTTTACGATGATGCCAATTAAAAACATCTAGCCATTCAGATTTTGTTAACAATGTATCATTGCCTGTTGTTCCAGCCATATGAGCATCCCAGCCAGTAAAAGCAGGATATTGTGATTGCTGATATGCATCCCAAGCGCCACCATCTGTTCCTGTTGAATTCATACTATCATCTGTATACGGTTTCCACCAATATGCGTCTTCATCTTTAACACTTTTACCAAAAGACATCGAACTTGCAGGAGTATTATTAATAATAACATCTAATACCATGCGATCACGAGGATCTTTGGTTACAATATTTATCGCTCCACCTCTTGCGTTTCCTACAGATGAACCTAAACCCCCTGTTTGAATCTGTAGTTCATCAACTGAGGTTAATGCAATAGCCGTTGAGGGCGTACCATCTCTTCCTCCTCGAGTACTTATACCATCAACAACAAATGCTGTTTCGTTGAGGCCAGAACCCCTAATAACCATTCCTGGCTCAACGCCAGCTTGTTGACTTATAAAGTCTCCAACAGATCTAACGGGTATATTTTCAATATCTCCACCGCTTACATTAATAACTGTACCCGCAACGTCTGGTTGTACCAAGGGTCGTTCCGCGAGGACTTCAACCGCTTCTCCAGATACTGCTTCAACACCTGTAACAAAATTCACAGTAGTGGTTAAATCAATAAATACACGAACATCCAGCTCTACGGCTGTTTGGTAACCAATAATTTCTGCACGCATAGTATATGCGCCAGGGGAAACATTTAAAATAAAATACTCACCATTTTCATCTGTTGCCGCACCAAATCCTGTTCCATCAATAAGAACATTGGCCCCGATCAAAGCTTCGCCAGTAGCTTCATCCGTTACCGTCCCTCTAACTTTTCCTGATGTCTGGGCAATTAAATTGCTAGCTATAAAAATAGTACAAATTAAAGCAAGCATTGTGTTTTTTAAGTAATAATTACGATCCGTCATTTTGTTGTCCTCCATGTAAAATCGTTTAATATTGTTTTTTAATTCTTATCACTCGAATGAGTGAGTTATCGAGCGCTTTGGCTTGGCTAACTACCATCTGACAGTAAATGTGTAAACATTTTAACAAAGATACAAGAAAAATATCCTTACAATGCGATAGCATTTGGCTGTTTTTGTATGTTATAAAAATCGTTTTTCTTATGTTAAATGCAGCTAAAGCAATTAATCAAACTTGCTATGAACCAATATTTATTAATAGAAAATAACAGTTAATCCTTATGAATATATTATCTATGGTAAGAAAAACATAGATAGTAATTGAATTAAAATAATGGCCGTTGCGCCCTGTAATAAAGTTGTAACAGCATGACAGCGAATAGCAGTATTTGTGTCCATATTAGAGAACTGCGCAACCACCCAAAAATAACTATCATTTAAGTGAGAAAATGTCATTGCCCCAGCACCAATTGAAAGAACAGCTATGACCTTTCCCATTTCACTAGATAATCCTAAAGTATTAAGTAGCGGCAAAACCATTGCGGATGTTGTGATAATTGAGACCGTTGATGACCCTTGGGCTGTCTTTAACAATGCGGCAATTATAAAAGGCAAAAACAACCCTATTTCATAACCCATTAATATTTGACTAAGGTAATCTCCTAGTGATATGGATCTTAATATGTTTCCAAATGCTCCGCCTGCGCCAGTTATTAATATTATACTTCCTGCTGCTTTTAACCCATCAGAAAACCAATCATAATGATTTTCTAATGAATAATCTTTTGCTAAAAGTATACTAATTATTACGCCTGATAAAATTGCAATAATAGGATGTCCAAAAAAGCTGATTAATATTTGAATTTGTATATTTTCAAAATTCGTTGTTGGATGATCCATTAAAGAATTGAGACTTATTAGAATTATAGGGATTATGATTGGAAGTAAAGCAGAAAATAAATTTGAAGATTGATTTTTATCTTTTTCTACGTTTATTTGATTTACTTCTGCATTTATGGAAAACTTAGAGCAATAATAAATTGACCATAACCACCCAACCAGGGAAACGGGGATTGCAATTAGAAACCCAAAAATTAAAACAAGTCCAATATCGGCACCCAGTATGGAGGCGGAAGCTAGCGGTCCCGGGGTAGGAGGCACAAACACATGGGCAGCATAAAGGCCAGCAGACAAGGAGGTTCCTAAAACAGCAAGCGATATTCCTGTTTTTCTATTTATCGCCTTATTTAGTGTAGATAGGATTACATATCCAGAATCACAAAATACAGGAATTGAAACAAAGAACCCTGTGATATTCATTGCTAGAGGAGAATTGTCTTTTCCTATTGCTTTTAACGTTGATTCAGCAATTGATTTTGCACCGCCTGTTTTTTCTAAAAAAACACCAATAATTGAACCACAAGCAATTACAATGCCAATGTTTTTTAGGGTGTTTCCAAAACCCTCAGATAGGCTTATAATTATTTTCTCTGTATCTAACCCGCCTAATAAACCCATTGTTAGTGAAGCCAATATAAGAATTAGAAAAGGATGGATTTTGTATTTTGCGGTAGCAAATACAATAATTCCAATTGTTATAAATAGATAGATAATAATTAACATAATATAGTTTTTGTAATATGGTTATTTATAATCATTGAAACGGCTTTCTATTTCCTGTTTGCTTCTAGTTAGTGGATTGTCCTGCTCCATTTTTAGGCTTGTTGCTGCTGCAGCCCATTTTGTGGAATCACCAGGACCTAGATTCCGCCGCATATATACGTAGCTTGCTCCACAGGTGTCTCCCCTTCCACTCCTGCCAATAATTTTATTTAGCTTAAATGGTTCAACAAAAATTTGATTTTTTGCATACACAAGAACACCATCTTTATGGGTGATTATAACCTCTTTAGGTCCATAAGACTTTAGGATTTTTGCCGCGGAAACTAAATCTGATTCGCCCGTTAAAAATTTTGCCTCCACCCCATCTGCTTTTAAATAATGCGTTAGACTAAGTACTTCTTTTTTCTCTTCCCATTCACTATTAATCAGAACATTGTTTGTGTTCCGTGTTCTTATAAACCCTTGAAGGTCCACCCCTATCAAAGAGCCTTTCTTTTTAAGATCATATAGAGTAGCAAGCTTAAATTCATCTCTCACAGACGCGTTGATTAAAAAGACTGTTGAATTAATATTCATGAACTGTTCTGATGTGAAAGACCCTGCTGATTTAGGCATGATTAGCGATCTATCGTCAAAATTATCACTGGGGTATATAAGTTTCATATGAGTTGAGTTATCAGTGTATGTGGGAAAAACATCAACCCCTATAGATACTAGCTTATCTACAACATGTTGGTCATTATTTTTCAAACGCGTTATTGCTGCTGTTTTTGCTCCTAAAGCAATAGCAGCATGCGCTCCATAGTTGAACCCTCCCCCATCAACATGTTTAGTCTCATCCGGGGTTACAATAGTATCTTTCGTATAATTCCCAATTAAAGTTATATCATACGCCATGATTAATTTTCCATTTCTTGTATATAATTTTAATCTAATTTAATTCATAATTATAGTTGGCAACCAAATAACAATATTAGGAAATATAGCAACAAGAACCAGTGTGATAATATTCGCAACTAAAAAAGGGGCGGCTCCTTTAAATATTCTCCCAATACTCAATCCTGTAATAATAGAACAAACATTAAGACAGTTTCCAACTGGTGGCGTGCACGCTCCAACCGCCAAACCAATAACCAAAACAACGCCGAACAAGATTGGTGATATACCCATTTCAATAATACTTGGCAAAAAGACAGGGGTAAGCAATAGTATCGCTGGGCTAACATCAATAAATGTCCCAGATATCAAAATTATAATAATAAATAAAAACAACATTCCTGTTGGATGAAATCCAAGATCTGTGATGATTGCCGATAATCCATCCGGTATCCTTTCATAAGCTAATACCCATATAAAAATTTTTGAAAATGCTATAATGATCATAATTTTTGCACTTGTCAAAACAGAGCTTTTTAATGCATTAAAGATTTTTTTTCTATTCAAACTCTTAATTAAAAACCCACCAATAATTAACGAATAGAATACGCCTAAAGCGGCAGATTCAGTAGCAGTTGCTATACCAAAAATAACCGACCCAACAACAAAAAAAGGCATAAACAATATATAAGAATTTTTTGCCGTCATTATTAATATTTTGTTGAAAGAAAAATTTTTATCTTCCCTTGGATAAGAATTTTTTTTAGATAACCAGATCGTAATTAATAATTGAAAAGTTCCTACTAATATCCCCGGTATAACACCACCTAAAAACAATCGACCAACAGACTCTTGTGCTGTAACTGCAAATAAAACCATAGGAATGCTTGGAGGTATAATCATACCCATTGTAGATGAAGCCACTGTAAGACCGGCTGCATAATCCTCAGGGTATCCTCGCTTTTTCATTTCTGGTATTAGAATAGATCCTATGGATGCCGTGTCTGAAACTGAAGATCCAGATATTCCTCCAAACAGCATACTAGAGATAACATTAACGAGGCCCAACCCTCCTCTGATTTTCCCAACAAAAATTAAACAAAATTCAATCAATCTTGATGTGATCTTACTCTCATTCATAAGCTGGCCCATTAAAATAAAAAGCGGAAGGGCTATTAAGGTATATGAATCCATTCCCGCAAACAACATCTGGGGCATAACATTTAATAATTCGCTATTAAAAATTAGAAAGTAAATCGCGGTAGACAACCCAAGTGAGTACGCAATTGGTACCCCGATTGCTAAAAAAATAAATAAACTAGAAATTAGTACTATCATGATTTGTTAAATGGCTTTGTACTAGATATATCAATAACATCAATTAATGCTATTACACAGTATAAAAAACATAATACACAGCCTAGCGGAATGCTTACTATAGCGACTAAGCGCGGCAGTCCAGTAGCGGGCATAAGATAGCCACCTGTTTGACTAATCCACTGTAAACAATAAATGAATAATAATATGTGTAATGTAAAAATGAAAATGATCTGTAATGTTTTTATTGCTCCCTGAAATTTATCAGGTAAGATATTTACAAAAACATCAATGCCTATATGTTCATTCTTTCCAATAGATACCGCTGCACCTATTGAAGTGGTGTAAATGAATAAAATTGTTACAATTTCATTAGCGCCAGTTATGGATTGGTTCAAAATATATCTTAAAAAAACTAGAATAAGCGTAATAACAAATACTAAAAATAAAAATCCAGCCAGAATATTTTCTAAAAAACTGGTTATGGATCTAAACTTATTTTTTATAAAACTAAGTATTAGATGTTTACCGAGCTTTGTGGTTACATATTAGTTTTTTTTGCAATATCCTGTGCCTTTTTTATTTCTTCTAAAGTAAAGGTTCCTTTATTTATAAAGTAATTATATACTGGTTTAACGGCATCCCGAAAAGGGATTAATGCATCACCAGCGATGTGATTAATTTCTAAATGGTTGGATAACTGCTCAAGGTATTCTGTTTCTTTTGATCTGTACATTTGATCGCTTTTTGACATTGCATCTTTTGCAACTCTGTCAAATATTATTTTTAAATCAGGTGTCAGCGTATTATACCAGCTTAAGTTTACTATAAAGGGGTCTGGACCTGTTGCATAGTTAGTTACTGTAAGGTATTTAGATACTTCATACATTTTAAAATCCCAAATATTTGAAGGTGGATTATCTTGACCATCAATAACCCCCGTTTGCAATGCCTGGTATATATCTATTGCTGCTAACTCTTGTGGGTTTGCACCAAAAGCTTTAGCAGTTTGAATAAAAACCTCTTGCATTGGTACTCTCATTTTCAGTCCCTTAAAATCACTGGGATGTTTTATTGGTTTCTTATTGTTAGTGTGGGCGCGAAAACCTTGTGATATACCCGTTACAGGAATATGAAATCCATTTTTTTTTGCACCATTATTTATCTCATTCATAAATGAACTGTTTACTAATCGCAATGCTTCTATCCAACCACTAGTTAAAAATGGTAAAGTCAGTAAATTATATTTAGGGTTGGCATCATTAAAAAAGCCTCCACGGGTTCCTTGTAATGCTCCTGTTGCAACCAAATCCATAAGCTCTCGCTCATTTCCGAGTATGCCGCTAAAAAATAATTCTACCCTGATCTTTCCATTTGTTTCTTTTTCAAGCTTGTCCTTAAAATAAACCATTGATTGACTTCGTATTGCGCTCTCCGGTTGTTCATTAGAGTACTTGAATACATATCCTTCTTGATTCGTTCTACAAGATCCAAATAGCATAAGAACGCTAATCAACAAAGGATATATGGTATGGAAAATATTTTTTAACATAAAATTATTACTAACATTTTTTATGAATATAGTTGTTTAAATTTTGCTATCGATGCCTTAAACCCATCTTCAAAATCTCCTTCTTTTGGTCGAAACACACTCTCTAGTGACATTGCCCCATCATAACCGATGTCATTTAGCCTATCCGCTATTTTTTGAAGATGTGGCGCCATTTGCCCCTGACCAAGTGCGACGCATTTAATTTTTGCCTGATGAATAGAGACCTCAACATCTTTCATATGCACATGCCCAAGATAGCCTCCCTCCATTGAATCCAGCGCATTATTACTTGGGTTTTCCCCGCAATAAAGTGTATTCGCAGGGTCCCATAGAACTTTTAAATGTTTTGTGTCAAGATCGTCTATCAATTTTTTTCCTAGATAGCAAGATGTGATCATTGCATTATTTCCTGTTTCTACCACAAGCATAATATCTAATTCTTTCGCTAGTTTAACAATGGGGCCCATTAATTCTACTAACTTATTCCAGGCTCCATCGCTTACGTTCCATTTTTCCGCACCATGCTCTCCAAACAAAACCATTTCTTTCCGAAAACTCATAATCCGCACCAAGGGTGAATCTAATTTATGAGCCATATCAATACACTCCTTAAGTTTTTCCATATGTTGGTTATATGTGCTATCGCCTATACTTACTTCATGCACACCAATACCAGCAAAATTATGACGCGATATACAGGATACATCCATATCATATTGTTTTAAAAGATTTTCTACTTTTTGAATTTCACTCTTGTCTAGATCTCCAACCTCTTTATCCCATAAGAATTGTAGTTCAGCTTGATTTAAATTATTCTTATTCATTACTTGCAAAGCATGTTCAAAGTCAGTGCTTATTCCATCCGTTATCACACCTAGTTTCGCCATAGTTATCGCTCCTAATTTTTGTATGTTTATTTATTGTTTTTCCATTCTACTTTTGTGTTAGACATTTTTTCTAATAGTTTTACTATAGACCAGTTGTCTCCTTCCGGGTACATTGAAATTCCAGCTTGAAACAGTTCAAAAGCTGCGCTAGTAGTAAACATTGGTACTCCATTCTTTTTAGCTAAATCCATACTAATCCCAAGATCTTTATACATAGTTGATATATGACTACCAGTATTTTCAAATTTTCTATCCATAATTAACTTAGCACAATTTTTAAATAAGGGGCTACTAACTCCGCTTGTACTAAATACATCATAAAGAACTTGTCCATCAATACCTGCTTTAGAACCCAAAACTAAAGATTCAAAAATTGCCGTAAACGTTGAACCAATAAACGATTGCAGCGCTGCCTTTACAGTTTGACCATCACCAATATTAACACCTACATGAATTATGTTTTTTGAGATAGCCTCTAATATCTTTTTGCAATCTTGAAATACTTTATTATCTGCGGAAGTCATAAGTGTTAACGAGCCATCATGGGCCCCCTGTAGCCCCCCGCTTACGGGGCTGTCTACTAAATCAATATTATATTCTTGAGCAATTCTATTTGCATCTATTACTTCTTCTGGCGTAATAGTTGCAGTTATAATTATAGTCCCTTTATCTTCTAATCCTGGAGATAGCTTAGTGATAACATCTTTTACTTGGTTACCATTCATAACCATTACAAATACTACATCACTAAATTCCCCAACTTCTAAAACACTTTTTGCAGCCTTGCCTCCATGTGAAATTATTTCTTTTAAACATTCTTCTCTCAGGTCATAACCGATGGTTTTATACCCATTTTTTATTATGTTTTTAGCAATCCCCATCCCCATGTTCCCAAGGCCTATTATACCAATTTTTTGCATAGTATTAATCTTTCTAATTAAATGATTATCTGATATTTATTTTTCTAAAATAGTTCTTAATTTATTTGCTGATGTATCAGGTTTATCAAATTCCCCAACTAGTTCTCCATTTTTAATAATGAAAAATTTATCGCCGATCATAAATGCTTGATCTATATTATGTGAAACAAGAATCACATTAATATTTTTATTTTTTAATTGAATTATTTGTTCAACAACTTTATTTGACTCTTTCACTCCAAGCGCAGATGTCGGCTCATCAAGAATAAGTATTTTAGCCCCAAAATATAAAGCTCTTGCAATAGCAAGAATCTGACGTTCCCCACCAGAAAGAGTTCCTGCTGATCTTTTTGGATTATCTATACTGATATCAAATTTTCTTAATTCTTTTTTTGTTGTATCTATTGCAAACTCTTTATCCATCATATTAAGGTAATTGTTATGTATTGGTTCATTGCCTAAAAAGAAATTTCGATAAATATTCATAATAGGTATGATTGCTAAGTTTTGATAAACTGTTGAAATTCCTGCTTCAATTGCTTCCCGTGGACTTGAAAAACTAACTTCATCATCGTTGACTACATACTTCCCCTGATCCGCACGAAAAACTCCAGAAACAATATTTACCAGGGTAGACTTTCCTGCGCCATTATCACCTAGAATACAATGGATTTTACCTGAATTTGTAGACATTGAAATGTTTTTCAATGCATTTATATTTCCAAAGTTTTTATAAATATTTTTTAGAACTATTTGGTTATTATTAGTAAGCATATTTCTTTCTAAAAATGCCATTAACTAAAACTGCTGATATAAGCATAGCCCCCATAAAAACCTGAAACCAATCTGCGTCAGCACCAGCAAAAATGATTCCCTGTTTAACTATCCCAAAAATTAAAGCACCAATCATTGTCCCAAGGATAGACCCATATCCTCCTGTTAATAGCGTTCCACCAATCACAACTGCTATAATAGCAATAAATTCTTTTTGCTCTCCTCTTAATACGTCGGCGCCACCAAATGTTGTAATCTGTGTAATCGCAATAAACCAAGCGCAAAAAGCTGTTAGCATAAAAAGAGATGTCCTTACATTATGTACAGGTATGCCCATTAGTTCTGCGCTTTCCTTAGAAGCCCCCGTGGCAAATATCCAGTTCCCTACTTGACTATGTTTCAATAATAAATACCCAAAAACTCCAAAGAATAACCACCACAAAATTGAAATAGGAAAATCTGTGCCTGATATTGTAAAGCTATTACTAAAAATAGTGGACATAATACCGTACCCTTTTGATTCTTCTAGTCCACCAACCTGTGTTCTGCCAGTGATAATTTTAGATACCGCAATTGTAATTCCCCTAATAACAAATAAAGATCCAAGCGTTATAATGAAAGAAGGTAAACCGCTTTTAACTACGGTTATACCATTACAATAACCAATGAAGAGCACTATGATCAAAGTCAAAATAGAGGCAAGGGGCATTCCTAAATTAGTTTCTGTAGTAAGTAATGTAACGGACATGCCGGAAAACCCTATTAATGATCCTATTGAAAGATCAAATTCTCCACTTATCATTAACAAGGTGACGCCAATTGCAAGAATTCCAATCTCTGATGAAACCTGAAGATATGATTTGACCCCCTGTACTGATAAAAATCCACTATGCGCAAATATTGCAAAAAACCCCCAAACAAAAATGAGCCCTAAAAAAGCACCCGCCTCTGGTTTAGAAAGTATTTTTTTTATAGTAATTATCGTGACCCTTTTTTACTTAGAGCTAAAACTTCTAGCGCATTATCAATATTAATTATGCTTGGCCCTGTCTCTAGCTTTTTGAAAGCAGGCGTGTTCTTATTGGTTATATATAGGTTCATTAAAACTACTGGTAGATAACCCTGCAAATATTGCTGTTGGTCTAAAGCAAAAATAATATGACCGCTTAAAATGCCATCAATGATCTGAGGGGTGAAATCGAACGTTGCGAGCTTAATTCTTTTTTGCATATCAATTTCTTTTAATAGTTTTGCTATTGGTATTGCTCCTAGTGGCCCCAACGCTAATACACCATCAATCTCTTTATTGTAACTAAGAAATGACCTAACCGTTTCTTGGGTCTCTGCTGGATCTGAGGCATCTATAGGTATTGTTTTAACGAGAACATTGTTTTCTTTTAATACTTTTCTAAATCCTTGTTCTCTTTGATCTAAGCTGATATTACCTATTTCATGATTGATACATAGAGCGCTTTTTACATTATGTTTTAACATTTCTTGTCCTGCTTTCAATCCGGCTTCATATTCACTCTGACCTATATAGGTAAGTATATCGACCTCTTCCATAATTTTACTTCCGGCATTTATCACAATAATTGGAATATTGTTTTTAGATGCAGAGATAACGCTATTTTTAAGAGCAGGAATATCTGGAACGGAAAGAATCAAGCCATCTGGATTTGTTGCAATAACAGCATCGATCATTCTTGACATTGTTATCATATCAAAATTTTGTGGAGATTGATATTGCAAGCTAATTCCAAGTTTTTCAGCGGCATCTTTTGCTCCATTTCGAACTACACTCCAAAAAGGATCAGTTGCCTGCCCATGGGTTATCATTTTTATCGTAATGTTTTTATCTGATATATTTTGATTACTATTTTCTGAACAACTAAAAAACGCACAGATGAGAAAAGGAAAAAATAGAAATCTAGTAATTTGTTTATGTATCATTAATTTTTATACCATAATCTGTTTATTATTTAAAAGTGATTCTTTAGCAGCTAGTCCTGATTTTAGCGCATGCAGACTATCGTCAACATTAGCATAATCAACTTTCTCCCCTTTTATTGACTTAATAAAGGTTCCCATTTCTTTTTTGTAAGACATCTCATATCGATCAATAAAAAAATTTTTCGGGTTAGCAGATTCAAATCCTTTTTCTGTGCCTTTTTGCACCCCATGTAATAATTTATTCCCTACTTTTAATATCCCTTTTGAACCAAGAACCTCAACTCTCTGGTCGTATCCATACGGTGCTTTTCTTGAATTGATAATAGTGGCAAGAACTCCATTTTTAAGGCTCATATTTATAATTGCCGTATCAATATCATTAGCTTTTTCTATTTCAGGGTCAATAAAACAATTACCCCTTGCATATATTTCAGATATTTCTGAACCTGATAAATATTTGACCATATCAAAATCATGTATAGTCATATCCAAAAACATCCCTCCTGATTGTTTAATATAACTTATAGGGGGTGGAGATGGGTCTCTTGAAATTATTTTTATGGTGTGAATATTACCAATGTCCCCAATTGATAATGATTTTTTTAAATTAGAAAAATCTGGATCAAATCTTCTATTAAAACCAATATGAAGATTAAGGTCTTTATTATCCACCATTGTTTTAATATCCATAATTTCATTAACAGATAGCCCCAGTGGTTTTTCACAGAAAATATGTTTTACCTTTTGAGATATTTTTTTTATTTGATCAATGTGAAAATCGGAAGGTGAACAAATAACTACACCATCAATATTTTGATTTTCGAAAATATCCTCAAGCTTTTTTGATAATTTTACTTTGATATCACCAAGCTGATTTTCCGAATGTAATATGGGGTCAATAATCATCTTCAATGTTGCGTCTTTTGCTGATATGATATTATCCGCGTGTATTTTTCCTATCCTACCAAAGCCAACTACTGCTAAATTTATTTTATTCATTTTTTACCATTTGTGAACTATTTGTCAGTAAAGACTTTTTACCAGCATCTGCTGCTCTTATCGCTGATAAAATATTTTCTGGTCCAACCTCAGGCTTTTTGTTGGATGAAATACACTTATAAAAATATTCAAGTTCATTCACATATGATTTTTTATATCTTTCAATAAAAGAGTCTTTAATTTTTGATCTCTGCGTATTTTTTTGATTACTTAAGCAATATAAACTTTCTGTTTTATTCTCAACTAAGAGAATGCCCTTTGACCCAAATAGTTCAATTCTCTGATCATAACCATAGTGTGTTTGTCTTGAACTATCAATTAAACAGAGAATCCCGCTTTCAAGTTCAAGGGTAATTATCGCATTGTCAATATCACCAATATCTTTTAGTTCTGGCTCAATAAATACGGCCCCATTAACATATATTTCTTTAATCCTTTCTCCGGTTAAGAAGTGTAGCATATCAAAATCATGTATGCATAAATCAAAAAGCATTCCGCCAGAAGATTTCAAAAATTTCAGCTTAGGTATGGAGGAATCATGGTTTGTAATATGAATTGTGTGAATATCACCGATTATTGCAGCGCCCACCTTTTCTTTTACCAAAATAAAATCATCATCAAATCTTCTGTTAAACCCAACTTGGACATGTATTTTTTCATTATTAATTGTTTTGATTGTTTCTTCTATTTCTTTCTCTGAAAAAGAAATTGGTTTTTCACAAAAAACATGTTTTTTATTTTGAGCACACTGTTTAATTAATTCAACATGTGTTGGTGTTGGTGATGAAATAATTATTGCATCAATAGACTTACTTGATATTAAATCATTGGCATTTTTAAATAAATCAACCTCACCTACTGATTTGATAAAGTCCATATTGGGGTCTGGGTCTGCAACACCTTTTAGATTAAGCATTGGAAGGCTATGGTATATATTTTTCGCGTGCATTTTTCCAATTCTACCAAGTCCAATAAGGCCAATATTAATAACTTTTTTTTTCATTGGATTAATCTAACTGAGGATCTTTCAATTAAATTCGAGTTTAGTATAATATTTTTTACATTCATCTTTTCATTATTTATTCTGGATATAATCAGCTTCATGCTTTCTTGTCCCATTTCATAAATTGGCTGATGCATTGTTGTTAAAGAGATCGTTGTTAGGGGCATATTATCATAACCTACTAAGGAAAAATCTTTAGGTACTTCTAAACCAAGATGTTTTGCTCCTGCATAAAATAATAAAGCAATTCTATCGTGTCCCGCATAGACTGCAGTAAACTTTTTTCTGTTTTTTAAAATTTTATGCACGTGGGTTAGGTATCTATTAACATCAAATGCTTTATCATCTAGAATGGTTATTGATGCGTCTTGATTTACATTAATCTCTTTCATCTTAGATATAAAACCATCATATCTTAATTTTTCTGTACTATATAATTTGTTGCTTAAAAATGCAATTTTTTCATGACCATTATCAATAAGGTGTTGTGTTATTTTGCGTGATCCCTCAAAGTTATTTGTTGTAACAAAATCTAAATTTGAATCCTGGATTCCTCGATCGGCCAAGACAACAGGTATATTTTTTCTTTTTAGTTTATTAATCACTTCAAGGTTTTGTTTGTCCGTTGCTGCTACAGGGATATATATTATCCCGCTGACTGAAAGTTTAATTAATCTTTCAACATGGTATGTTGCCTGACTCAATTTATCATCCGTATTACATAAAATTAGGCTAATATCATTTTGGTTTGCTTCATCTTCTGCTCCCCTAGCAAGGATTGCGGCATAACCAGACCTAATATCAGGTATTAATATTCCAATAGTTGGAATATTTAATAAGTTTCGTTTATTTTTTTTTACGAAAGATCCTACTCGTTTCTTTCTAATAATATAACCATCATGCTCAAGGTTTTTTAATGCTTGTCTTACGGTGGCTCTGGATATCCCACTCATTTGCACTAACTCATTTTCTGTTGGTATTTTATCATTAGTAGCATAGTACCCTTGTTCAATTTTATCCTGTAGCCAGGATTGTAATTGGAAATATTTTGGTATAGAACTTTTGTTATTTATAATCATTATTTGTCTATAATTGTACGTACAATTAATTAGATTTCTATTTTACTGCATTAACAAATTATTAATAAATATTTGAAACTTGCATATAAAAAAACTTTCAGCTATAATTGTATATACAATTATAATAACTCTAGGAGGTAATAATGTTTATTAAACAAGTATCAGTAACAGTTATTTCGTTATTATTTATTAATATAGTATTCGCCGGTGATGTTAGCGGGCGTGTTTCAGATTCTAGCTCGGGTGACTTTTTGCCAGGTGCGAATGTGGTTCTAGAAGGTACAAATTATGGAGTGTCTTCAGATAGATCTGGGATGTTTAAAGTAAACAACGTTCCTGAAGGTAGCTACACATTAAAAGTGACCTATATTGGCTATGGCGATTATACAGAAACTATAACAGTTGGCTCTGAATCTATGATGATCAATGTATCTCTTAGTGTTGATTATGTTGCAATGGAGGCTATTAATGTTACGGGTCTTTCACAGGGACAAGCAAAGGCTTTAAGTCAACAACGTAGTGCAGGAAATATTAAAAATGTAGTTTCTAGAGATCAGATGGAAAAATTTCCTGATCAAAATGTAGCAGATGTTCTGCAAAGACTTCCAGGAATTGCCCTTGAGAGTGATCATGGTGAGGGTAGATACGTTCAAATTAGAGGTGCTGAAGCAACATTGAACACAACAACTATAAACGGTGTGAAAGTGCCTAGCCCAGAAGATGTAAGAAAAATTTCATTAGACATTATCCCTAGTTACTCTCTTGGGTCTGTTGAGGTAACTAAAGCAATTACTCCAGATATGGATGCTGACGCAATTGGGGGGCATGTAAATCTAATAACAAAAAATGCTTTTGATTATGATGGGCAATTTATTGAAGCAAAAGTTGCTGGTGGACATAGACCTCTTTACGGAAAAAATGGAAGTATGGGGGCGTTTACGTATGGAAATCAATTCATGAATGGGAAGCTTGGTTTACTTGTATCTTCAAGCTATGAGTTCAATGATATGAAAACCGATAATATTGAATTAGAGTGGGATGATAAGTATGAATGGGTAAGCGATGTTGTTGATAGCCAAGAAGACGAAACTTACGTTGTAGAAGAAGCCGACGGGATTATTCTAACTGATATGCAACTAAAAAATTATGCTCTAAGTAGAGAAAGAGTTGGGTTAACTACAGGGCTTGACTACAAGCTTGGAGAAAATTCAAAATTATATTTGAACCTTATAACAAACACCTATACTGATAAAGAAAATAGAAATAGACTTCGGTATAGATTTGACAAGTCTATTGATGAAGAAACGCCTGGTTCTGGTTACGATCCATCGGATGGTATGAGTGTAAATCTTGCGAGGATATATAGAGAATTAAAAAGTAGATCATCAATATCCAAAATTAATAGTTATTCTCTTGGGGGTGAACATGGCTTAGGTATGCTAAGTATGGACTGGTCTTTTACCAAATCATACGCAGAAGAACTTAGAGACCCCTCTGTAAATGCTGAGTTTGTGGTTAAAGATATTAACTGGGACTATGAATACAGCGATTCAAACCATCCTCAGGTTTCTAACTTTACTGATGAAGATGGCGCAACCTTCGATCAACATGATTTATCAAAATATGAATTAGATGCTATTGAGATTGAAGGGGATTACATACCTAGCGCTAAAAACCCAAACGGAAATCTGGTTTCTGGTGATGATCAAGTTATAGCATTTAATGCTTCTATGCCCCTTGCTTTAGGCGTAGCTAACGGTGAAATAAAAGTTGGTGCAAAATTATCTGCTAAAGAAAAAAAATCAGATAAGTCTGGTGGAGAAGTTTGGGAATGGGATGGTGATGATGACCTAATAATGCAAGGTTTTAATATGAATATTGAAGGTGATAATTATATGGATGGTAACTATGTGCATACCCATGGATTAGATGTCAAAAAAGTACGGGATCACATGAGTGCGAATATTGGGTCGTATGAAATTTTACCTCTTTATGAAGATGCTATACTAGAGACATGGGATGCGACCGAAGATGTTTCTGCATTCTATGGTATGGCCGATATGAAAATGGGTAAAATTAATTTTATAGGTGGCGCCAGAATGGAAAAAACATCGACTGTTTATAATTCTTGGGCTGGTTCTGTAGAAGATGCTGAAGATGGTGAGCTAAGTATAGATGAAAGTCTTGCTGCATATTTTACCGCTCAAAAAGTATCGAAAGAATATACAAATGTGCTTCCAATGGCACACGTTCGGTACGCGGTTAATGATAGAGCACAGGTTCGAGCTGCCTATACAGAAACTATTGCAAGAGCAGACTTTGCTTCGCTGGTTCCCTTTATTGCAACTGATGGAGATGATGCAGAAGCAGGAAACCCTGAACTCGAATCTGCGCGCTCAAGCAATATTGACCTTATGTTTGAGTATTATCCAAAGGGTCTAGGAATATTTTCCTTTGGCTATTTTAGCAAGACAATTGATAACTATATTTATACAGCTGTACTTAAAGATGCTACAATTCGTGGTGGTTCTAAAGTATACGATGAAGTTGTTATGCCAGTTAACGGAAATGAAGCGACTCTAAGTGGTTGGGAAATGAACTTTGTAAAGAATCTAGATTTTTTACCTGGACCATTAAGAAACGTCTCACTTTATTTTAATTATACTTCAACTACTTCAGAAGCTGACTACGGTTCAGAGCGAGAAAAAACAACCTTCCCCGGACAAGCTGAAGCCACAGGAAACCTAAGCTTTGCCTATGAAACCAGCAAGCTAACTGCAAGGTTTTCACAAGCTATTGCTGACCAGTATATAGTTGAGGTTGGTGAAGATGCAGATGAAGATATTTATTATAATCCGGCAAACCGTTTAGATTTCTCCATGGGCTATAATCTTAGTAGCAAGCTTACTATTTTCGCAGATGTACTAAATATTACAAACGTCCCTCACGTCTATTTCATGGGTGATGCAAGTAAGCCTGTTGAAAAAGAAGTTTATGGAGCAACAGCAAAAGTTGGGATGAGCTATAGATTCTAATTTTGGCAGTAAAATTGATATAAATATGGGTCTCTTTTGAGACCCATATTTATATAATAAGTTTTATAAAACGAACCACGTTTTTATATCAAATAACATGTATCGTTAAATAACTCAGTTGTCTAATAATAATTTTAATTTGAGAGGTTGTCCTAAGTGAAAACGAACTTTATAACAATTTTATTTTTTTCAATTTTTATTTTTGTTGCATTAAAATGTGAAAAAAAACATAATACTCTTGAGCCCAATGGAGCAGTATCGGCAATATTTGAAACAGAGCCCGTTGGTTCGTCTGAAGACACGGCTGATGATCCATGTGTTTGGGTACACCCTACGGATCCATCTTTATCTATTATTATTGGTACAGATAAAGATGAAAACTCTCCTGGGTTAAGGGTTTATGATATGAGTGGCAAGCAAATTTATTTTACGACAAATGAAAAAGCAAATAATGTTGATATAAGATATGGTATGGTGCTAGCTGGAAAAAAAACAGACATTATCACAGCAGGTCTAAGAGTCTCTAATACCTTAGGAGTATATAAAGTAAATCCTGAAAGCAGGACTTTAACTTCTATTTCAGCAAGAGCAATAAAGCTTGGTATTGAGGTCTATGGATCTTGTATGTATAAGGATGTTTCCACAAATATATTCTATGCAATTGTAAATGATAAAAAAGGTAACGTTGAACAATATAAATTGTTTGATAATGGTTCAGGGTTAGTTGATGCAGAGTTGGTTAGAACGCTTAAGCTGGGTGGTCAACTTGAAGGTTGTGTTGCTGATGATATTTTGGGCAACCTGTATATTGGAGAAGAAGAACACGGTATTTGGAAATATGATGCATCGCCAAGTGGGTCAGATAATGGTATTCTTATTGATACGATGGGTCCACATATTGCACCAGATGTTGAGGGGCTAACCATTTACTATGCCAATGAATCTTCTGGGTATCTTATTGCCTCAAGCCAAGGTGATGATACTTATGTTATTTACACTAGAGAAGGGCAAAATAAATTTATTGGTAGGTTCTCTGTTGTAGATAACAACACTATTGATGGCACAAGCAGTACTGATGGAATTGATGTTTGCAATATGAGCCTTGGAGGGCAATTATCAAATGGGGCTTTTATTGTTCAAGATGATGTTAATGATATTGGAAATCAAAATTTTAAAATAATATCATGGAATGATATTGCGTCCTTATTTAATCCGCCCCTAGCAGTAAATAATGAGTGGGATATACGATAATTAAACGCGGAAAACTGATCAAATGAAACTAACAATGGCACAAGCAGTTATTCGTTATTTAAATAACCAGTATATTCAAAGAGATGAAAAAGAAAACAAATTCATTGCTGGTGTCTGGGGTATCTTTGGCCATGGTAATGTGGCAGGAATTGGCGAAGCGTTAGAGCAGGATAAAAACTTAAAGCATTTTCTACCGAGAAATGAACAGGCAATGGTTCATTCTGCTGTTGCATATGCAAAGCAAAATAAGCGGATGCAAACTTATGCATGCACAAGTTCTATTGGCCCCGGAGCAACAAATATGATAACCGCAGCCGCAGGAGCAACAATTAATAGATTGCCAGTTTTGCTGCTACCTGGAGATATTTTTAGCAGGAGAAATGTTGGCCCTGTATTACAACAGCTCGAATATAATAGATCTCCAGACGTATCAGTTAATGATTGTTTTAAGCCTGTAAGTGTTTTTTGGGACAGAATAAATAGACCAGAGCAGATTCTTTTTTCTTTACCTGAGGCGTTTAGAATTTTAACTGACCCGGTAGCCACTGGTGCGGTAACCTTATCTCTTCCACAAGATGTTCAGGCGGAAGCATATGATTATCCAGATCATTTTTTTAATAAAAGAATCTGGGATGTTCCAAGAAACGCGCCTTCTGAAAAAACTATAATTGCAGCAGCAAATATTATTAAAAATTCTTCTAGACCAGTAATAATCGCAGGTGGTGGTGTTTTGTTTTCCGATGCTGAGAAATCTTTAGCTAAAGTTTGTAACCACACAGGAATTCCTGTTGTAGAGACACAAGCCGGGAAGGGCGCTATACCATGGGATCATGACCAGTGTCTTGGCGCTATCGGTGTTACAGGAACAAGTGCAGCCAATATTATTTCTCGTGATGCTGATCTAATCATTTGTATAGGAACAAGGCTATCGGATTTTACAACTGCATCTAAAACTCTTTTTCAAAACCCTGATGTTACTTTTCTTAGTATCAATGTATCGCCATTTGATGCCCATAAACATTCTTCTGTTTCAATAACAGGAGATGCAAGAGAATGTCTTGAAAAACTTTGCGATATATTAGACGCAGGTGGATTTAATATAGCAGATAATTATAAAAATGTAATTAAGGATCAAAAAGCAAAATGGGATCAAGAAGTAGATAGAATATTTAACTTAAATAATAAACCTGCTATTAGCCAGGGTGAGGTTATTGGAATTCTTTCGAACGCTATGAATAAAGAGGATACCGTTGTGTGTGCCGCAGGAAGCCTTCCTGGAGATATGCATAAACTTTGGAGAACTGTAAATGGGGATCAATATCATATGGAGTATGGTTACTCATGCATGGGCTATGAAATTGCTGGTGGACTAGGGATTCGAATGGCAAAAAACAAAGGGGATGTTTTTGTTATGGTTGGTGATGGATCTTATCTGATGATGAACTCAGAAATCGTAACATCAATACAAGAAAATCAAAAACTCATAATTATCTTGATTAATAATCATGGTTTTGGAAGTATAAATAATTTATCCCTAAGCCTTGGCAGCCATGGTTTTGGTAACCAATACAGGAAAAGGGAACATCAGACAGGCGCATATACTGGAGATAAATTACCCGTAGATTATGCAATGCATGCAAGGTCTATGGGCATTAATGGAATAAAAGCACAAACAAAACAAGAGTTTGAATCCGCTCTCAACAAAGCAAAAAAACATGAAGTTTCAACATTAATAGAAGTATTGGTTGACCTAAGTATTTCTGTCCCTGGTTATGAAGCATGGTGGGATGTACCAGTAGCTGAGGTATCCCAATCAAATAAAGTTGTTAAAGTAAGAAAAGATTATGATCAACAAATTAAACAAGAACGAGATTATTAGTTCAGGGGATCGTGGGGTTCGTTTTGGCATTGCTCCAATTAATTGGAGCAATGATGACATGACAGAATTGGGCGGTCATTATACTTTAGATACAATGCTATCTGAGATGTCTGCGGCTGGTTATGTAGGAACTGAGATAGGAAACAAGTTTCCTAAAGATTCATTTGGTATTAAAAAAGCACTAACTAATTTTAATTTAGAGCTTGCTTCTTCGTGGCACTCTACTTTTTTTTTATCAAACAATGTTGATTATGAACTTGAAAAAATAAAACATAAATCTATAATGTTACTTGAGGCTGGTGCAAAAATTATAAATCTTGCAGAATGCACTGCTTCTATTCACAGCAAAATAAACGCCCCTCTTTCCTTAAAACCTGTATGTGATGAAAAAAACTGGAAGATTCTTACAGAATCTTTGAATCAAGCTGGAGAAATTTGCAATGAAGAAGGTATTAGTATGGCCTTTCATCATCATATGGGGACATATATTCAAAGTAAAAATGAATTAAATAGATTGTTATCTGATACAGACCCAAAACTTGTTAATCTTTGTGCAGATACGGGGCATCTATATTTTGCTGGAATTGATCCTATAAATTTCTTCAAAGAAAATATGAACCGAATCAAACACATACACTTTAAAGATCTTAGAAGTAATATTTTCAACAAAATAAATTTTGATGAAACTTCTTTTTTAAATGCTGTTTTAGAAGGAGTATTTACTGTCCCAGGCGATGGCTGTATAGATTTTAATTCTATAAGTAAAGTAATTATTGAATCCGATTATAATGGGTGGGTAATTGTTGAAGCTGAGCAAAACCCTGACATCGCAAATCCTTTTGAATACGCAAGAAAATCAAAACAATATCTTAATAATATTTGGGGTAATTAATAATGACGCAAAAAAGCATAATGCAGCAAACAGCCGAATTTGGTTCTGATTGGTGGAATGATTCTAATGATCATTTGGAGCTTCAACATGCCTATAAAGAAGGTGCCGTAGGGGCAACTTCAAATCCTGTTATTACGCTCAATAGCGTTAAAAGCCATCCAAATATATGGATTCCAGAGATTGATGAAATAATTATAAAGAACCCCACTGCTAGTGAAGATGAAATTGTATGGGTATTAATTGATAAAGTTGGAATAAAAGCTGCAAATATATTACTCCCTGTATATAAAAATACAAACGGGCAAAAAGGGAAACTGTCTTTACAGGTAAGTCCTAAATATTATCGAAATGCTGATGCGATGGTTGAGCAAGGAAAATACCTGGCTTCTCTAGCTACCAATATTGCTGTAAAATGCCCAGCTCTTCCTGCTGGAATTATGGCAATGGAAGAATTAACAGCAATGGGGGTCTCGGTAAATGCAACAGTTTCATTTACTGTTCCTCAGGCTGTTCAAGTTGCTGAAGCTATTGAGCGCGGCCTTGCTAAAGCAGAAAAAGATGGAATTAACACAGAAAATATAACGCCCTATATTACTATTATGGTTGGCAGAATTGATGACCACTTAAAAAGGCAACAAAAAGAACATAACATTGATTTTGATCCAGATCTAATAAATTGGGCTTCGATTGCTATTTTTAAAAATGCTTATTCAATATTTAAAAAGAAGGCTTACAAGTCTAAGCTTTTAGCTGCAGCCTTTCGCTGTGATTTACACTGGAAAGAAATTGTTGGTGGAGATGTAATAATTAGTATGCCATACGAATGGTGGAATAGGTTTAATGAGTCAGGCATTGAAGTAATCGAAAGAATAAATAATCCTGTAGATCCTGAAATTGTGCGTGCCTTGAAGGAGAAATTTGTTGATTTTAACCGTGCTTATAATGAGGATGGAATGACGGTTGATGAATTTGAATCTTTTGGCGCAACAATACATACCATGAATACTTTTTTCGATGGCTATGATGAGTTTGTTAAATTAATTCGCAGGCGTATGATTTAAAATTCGGAGTTAACTATGAGCTTAATTAAACCATTCAGAGGTGGATTTAAAAATGGTATTAATACCTACAAAGACACATATGATCAAACAGGAATAGATTTTGACATATTAATTATGGAAAAAGATGAAACCTTTTCAATATGTGAGGCAAAAAATGAGATTGCAGTTATTATAATTCAAGGTAAAGGTGTCTTTCATTTTCAAAATGAAGATTCGTATTTCGATCGCGAAAACTGGATTGAGAATGATCCGACAATTGTTCACATGGGTCCAGGTGAAAAAGTTAAAATAAGCGCAAAAAGACAAAGCAGGGTTGCAATTGTAAAAACAGAAAATCCAAATCAATTCAGTGGAAGTATCTATACAACAGATAAAATAGATACTGAACATAGAGGTAAAGATCAATTAGATGACACTTGCTATAGATTAGTTCGCCTAGCTTTTGATGATACTATAGCACCTAAAGAGTCAAA
>CEVU01161391.1_pt1 | contig 27498 bp, 27 predicted proteins | sample 427081 | NCBI WGS metagenome assembly CEVU01 (sample SAMEA2623868, study PRJEB7988) | marine metagenome | biome: marine biome (ENVO:00000447); feature: deep chlorophyll maximum layer (ENVO:xxxxxxxx); material: "saline water (ENVO:00002010), including plankton (ENVO:xxxxxxxx)" | depth 80 m | reverse complement strand
TTAACATTCACATTATGGTATTCTTCAGGTTTAGAAAATGAATCTTGAACTGATGCAAGCGCAGCCTGGTGAAATACTCCATCAACACCTTCTGTTTCTTTTTCAAGTAAATTAGTATTCAAAATACTATCATTAAAGAAAATAATTTTATCTCTTACGGATTTCAAATTTTCTTCTTTTCCCGTATTCAAATTATCGATTACCGTTACGCTATCTCCTCTAGCAACTAATTTTTTGACAATATTACTTCCTATGAAACCGGCTCCTCCAGTTACAATATACTTCATAATTTTTTCCTTGAGATCCGAAGTAAATCTTTAACTATTCTTTAGAATTATACGAAGATCTCTTCCACTATGTACATCAGTCATTATTCGTGGATAGTAGGGAAATGAATTTTTCATAATTTTTTGCCTTATTCCCTCACTTTTTGTAGCAGGTCTAAAAACATCACAAGATAAAATTTTGTAACCCACACTTTCTACTAGTTTTGATAATGCACTTGTAGTGAAATGAAATAAATGCGGATTTTTTTGAATTGAATTCTTTAACATTACTTCATATTCACAATTTGGAACTTCAATGAAAAAAATACCATCATTTTTTAAATTTTTTTTAATTTTCTTAAGAAAATTCATTGGTTCGATTAGGTGTTCTAAGACATGTGACATCCAAATCACGTCGAAAACTTGTTCTGTTGAAAATTCTTCAACTGAAGATTCAATCACTTCCCCTTTTTTCAATTTCTTATTAATCATGGAAACGTTTCTTGCATCAGGTTCTATACCTTTCACATCAAATCCTTCATCTTCAAACCAAAGTATTGATTGACCTGCACCAACCCCAATTTCTAAAAGATTTTTTCCAGTGATGTATTCTTTTGTATACAAAAATTGTGAAACCCAATTTCTTCTTTTTCCTTCTGAATCTAGATCTGTAAATTCAGAATTGATTGAAGCTTCAGAATTACGTTCATTCCAATATTCTCCTTTGTACAAATCTGATACTTTTTCTATAACTTGTTCTCTTGTATCTCCGTTAATATACAAATTACAATTTTTACAAAAATTAACAGGTAAACCAAGATTAGATGTTTTCGAATATCTTTCTAATATTCCATTACAAAGGACACATTCTATTGACAAGTATATTTTCACTCAACGTTTATGATTCTAACTTATTAATTATGTAATCTAATGATTTTTCTGAAATTTCATGTTTTCGTGTGTCTGAATCTAGATAAATTTCAAAATACCCATTTTTCATTTTTGATATACTTGTTCTTATTTCATCTTCAAATAATTTGTATGATGTTCCATAGTAGCAACATGGATCAAATTGATTTATTATCTTAACATGACTTCTGTCCTCCCCAAATGAACTCATAATAAACAAATCTAAATAATTTGCATGTCTCAAAAGTTCAACATTATTTGTTTCATAGTCTCCCTCATTACCTGGAACATTTATTGTCAAAAATCTTGGTAGAGGACCACCAACTGCATAACTTGATTTTATTCTATCATCAATTGCAGAATATAATGTAACAGTCCATGCACCGCCTGACAAACCAATCATATGGAACGAATCAAAATCATATTTTTTCTCAACATGATTTAATGTAGCAAAAATGGGCTCAACAAAAAATTTTATCGGTGAAAATGAATTTGTCTCTAAAAATTGGAAATTATCATGATTTTTTAATTTAATATGTCCTAGATTAGGTATGTAAACTTCTGGCTGACTATTTTGACCTTTTAGTGGCATTGAAAATGCTAAAACTGTAAATTTATTATCTAATAATTTTTGGATTGTAGAAAAACCTAACAAAAAATCTCCTCCATGTCCTTGATGATAAACAACTAATTTGTTATTACTTGATTCAGGAATGAATAGATATGACAAAGAATCAATGTCATATTCCATTATTGTTTTGTAAGAATTGATCTTTTGTAAATTCCTCATATCTGTAAATCTTTCATCAAGTACGTTCTCTTGAATTATGAAATCATATTTTTGAGGAATTACACTTTCTTTCCAAATATGATTTATCAAATTACTTTTTTTTGTTCGAATATCATCTTCTGTTTGAATATTGATTAATTCTTTTACATTTGTCTCATAGAAAATTTCATCAATGCTTTCAAAATTTTTATCATTTTTTTTAAGTATTGAATCCTGATAGAATACCTTTAACGTATCATTAAATGGCATATTCTCATTTCCTAAAGAATATCCTAATGTAAAAATTACAATAAATCCTATGATAATAATAATTTTTTTAGAAGCAGTCATTTTCCTTCCTTAAAAAAATCATTTCATACATTTTAAAATTATCTTCTAAAATTTGCTCTTTTAAGAATACTGGAAGTTTAGTTTTCAATATAATAATGATTCAGGATGAGTATATATCATATTGTGATAATTCTTCTGTAACATTTTGATAATTTTTAAACCCCGATTAGAAATTCTCTAGAGAAATTTAATACTTAGTCAAATGACAAAATATCTATGAAATTATTAATTGCATATGGAAGTTTAGGTAAGTATTTTCACTTGAAAGAATTTGCTAGTGAACTTGAAAAACATAATGTAATTGTCAAACTTGTACATGATTCTGAATATAGTAAAGGCTTTCCTAGTAAAAAAATCGGTGATTGGTTTCAAGGTGATAAAAAATTTAAAAAATTAATACATGAATTTCAACCTGATGCAATCTTTACTGATAGACAAACACATTTTGGAATTCATTCAATAAGATCGGGAATTCCAACGTTTATTCTACTACGTGGCCACTATTGGGATGAATATTTTTGGGGAATGAAAACATTAGGCTCAAATCTTAAAACACGAATTGTACTATGGTTACGCAATAGAATATCTGAGGAGGTCTTTCAAAACGCAACAGCCGTTTTGCCTATTTGCAAATACCTTGAAAATGTTGTCAATGAGAGATACCCTCAACAAAAAACTGGAGTATTTTTAGAAGGAATAAATTCTGAAAATTGGTATTCTACAAAAAAACTTGAATTAAAACATCCATGTGTTGGATTAGTTCAAGATGCTAATTGGTGGGGCAAAACAAAAGAGTTACTAATTTTAGAAAAAGTTTTAGAAAAAATGCCTGATGTTCATTTTTACTGGGCAGGTGACGGACAATATAGAAAAAAAATTACAGATCGATTAGATAAATTTGAGAATTTCAAATGGTTGGGACGATTACAATATCCAGACAAGGTTAGAGAGTTTTTAGAAACTATTGATGTGTATGCTCTGATAACTGGTATGGATCTTGCACCTTTAACACTAAAAGAAGCACAATTAATGGAAAAACCAGTGATCGCAACAGATGTTGGCGGTGATAAAGAAATGATGGTGGATAAAAAAACAGGATTTTTAGTAAGAGAAAATAATGCAGATGACGTTATAGAAAAATTAAGACAGATTTTTGATGATCATGATTTGTCACAAAAAATGGGTAAAGAAGGAAGAAATTTTGTTAATACTCAATTTAACTGGGAATTTGTTGCAAAGAATTTCTTAGAAATAATTAAACCATATCTGAGAAATTAATTTTTTTTAACATATTTTTTATGTATGCTTTTCGAGTTTTTTACTTCTTTTGAATATTGGTCATTGATTGATTTTATAAGATTGAGAGTCTGGTTCTGAATTAGATCAAGATTTGGAATCACACAATGTCCGCCAATAAAACCAGGAAACATTTTAGGACGATTACCTAGTACTGCATGAATCTCATCAGAAAATTTCCACATCTCATCAAAATCAACATTATGTTTTTTTGCAATTGTATTTGTCAGTTGTGCATAATTAATTAACCATCCAAGGTATGATGTATCACAAAGAATTTTTGCGAGCTCTAAAGTTTCAGGCTTAGACATCTTTTGAGTTTTAATTCCACATTTCTTCATTGTTTTACGATATTCACTAATTGCCCATTCTTTTTTTGGTGCATTTTTTGAAATTGCAAAAAATTTTGTATATCTTTGTAGATCTTTTATCATTCTTTTATGAATTCCACGCGTAGCACTAAAAATTAGAGGAATTATTAATTTTCTTTGTATTTGTTCAGTAGTTCCAGGACTAATCGTACTATGAATAACAATACATCTGGGTTGAAACTTTTTTTCTAGTTGAATTACATTTGAATTAAAATTTTTGTTTACAGGTATGGCTATATGTAAAAAACGTGTTTTAATTTTCTCTAATTTAAGGAATTTTTTATCATCCATTAATTTTTTATTTAAATCATAACCGACTATATTCTCATTTTTAGATAATAATTTCAAAATGGGTAGACCGATCTCTCCTAATCCCGCAACAATATCTTTTTCCATTATTTTTTTCATTGAATATACTAAATTAACCTAGTGTAGTATTACTATTCATTTCTTTTGTAATAAAAAGTCTATACCAAATTTCAAAAGCTAGTATACCAAAGAATTTGTTAACATATCTGACATCAAGATCTGGTGATTCAATGTATTTTTTTATCCATTCATTATTAATCCAACCATCTTTGACAATTCTTGCATCATTAAGATATTCTTTACAAAGCTTTTTGCCATGTTTTTTCCATAAATTAATTGTATTAACATTAAATCCTAGCTTTTGGGTTCCTACCAAATAATCATGTTTATTTTTTTTCAGAATAGATCTAAGAGGTAATTTTCCTAGATTATTTTCTGAATTATATTTTTCTGATTGAACAAGATGAGGTCCAACATTTAGTAATTCATCGTTTAATATTGGAGTTAACAATTCCATATCAAAACTCTTTATGATATTGTTATTTATTGGATTAAAGTTGTATAGAAGCTTCCCATTATAATCAGCTAAGAATACTTGCTCAAGTCGTGATAGTTTATTATCAAAATGTGGTAAAAGAGAATCATGTATTAATTTCCAAGAAAATTTTGACTTATCATTAAAAATTTTTTCTTGATCAGGTACTCTATCTCGTTCATGACATTGTAAATACGCCAAGACTTTCTCCTTTGGTGTTGAATTTTCTGATGTTAGTGATAGAAATTTTGTATATCTGAATGTGTATCCACCAAAAAGCTCATCTCCTCCATCCCCGGAAAACAAAATTTTAGAAAATGATTTTGATTTTTTTACTACATAATACCAATGCAAGTCCCAAAATGGCATTTTGATCATACTAATTGCTTTAGGTAATTCTGAAAGATAGTTTTCAAGATATACTATATTATGTTCAGCTTCAAATGTTTCGGCAATTTTTAATGCATTATCTGTTTCATCAACACTATCTGCAAATTTTATTGACACTGCTTGTATATTGATATCTGGTCTAACTTTTCTAATTATTGATAAAACCAGAGTTGAATCAACTCCTCCACTTAGTGCTATGGAGACTGATTTTATATCCAGATTTTCAGTTTTTTGTTTTATGTAATTAGAAATAGATTTCTCAATCAAGTTAATATCTGCCGATTGAATATTTGGACTGAAATCATTCCTTGTTTTAATTGGTAAATTAGGTGTTAGATTTGGATCATATCTTAATGTTAGAATATTTACAATTGATGATGGATTAATTACGGGATTATTTTCCACGACCCAATCCTCTAAAAATTAATTCGGCAGATTTTGCTTGAATAGGATCAAAAATGCCTCTAGTATCTATCAAAATTGGATGTAACATTTTCTTAAATATTGAAATTGGTAATTTCTTAAATTCATCATGACCCGTAACAAGTATACACGCGTCAACTTTTTGGATTATGTCGTCTATTTTATCTTCAACATTGATTCCAAAAATCTTGGTTGAAGTAAAATATGGATCATAAATGTGGACTATTGCCCCCTTTTCTTGTAATTTCATAACAATCTCTTCTCCAGGTGTCAATTGGATATCTTTTACATTTGGCTTGTATGAAATACCAAGAATAAGAATTTTCTTTCCTTCTATGTCTATTTTACATTCAGTAAATGCGTCAATAGTTAGCTTGATTACATGCTGTGGCATTTTTTCATTAATTTTTCTTCCATATTCAATAATACTAAGATTTGAACCAGTACGTTTTGCAGTATTTAGTAGTTGATAAGAATTAATTGGAAGACATGGTCCACCAACACCGGCACCAGGATAATGGACCTGAAAATTATATTTCTTTTTTGCAGCTTCTAAAACTTTGTTAGTATCAATTCCTAATTTCTCAAACATTAAAGATAATTCACTGATAAATGCAATATTGATATCGCGAAAAACATTAGTTGTAAGTTTTACAGCATTAGCAGTTTTACAATTTGGCATTTCAACAAGTTCAACAGAAAAAACAAAGTTGTAGATATTTTTTATTATTTTTGTTATGTTTGAATTTATTCCTCCTACCAATCTGGGCAAATTAGTAAAATCATGCAAAATTTCCCCAGGATTAGCATTTTCTGGACATACGCCTATAAAGAAATTTTTTTCAGTTTCTAATCTTCCTGATTCAGAAATTAATGAAACCATTTCATCCTCAATAAATCCCGGTTCGATTGTGCTTTCTACTATAACTAAGGAATTAGGTGATAGAATATTGGATAATTTGGATGCAACGCTTCTTAGTGCTGAATAATCTGGAACATTATTTTCATCCATTGGTGTTGGCAACGATAACAGTATTAAATCTGAATTTGGAACTGCATCTTCAATTTTTGTTGTAGCAATGAATTTTTTTGCCTTTAGAACATCATCAAATATGTTTTCATAACCCGGTTCATCTTTTAATGGGAATTCTCCCGAATTAATTTTCTGAACTAATGTTTCGTTTATGTCTACACCAACAGTATATAATCCAGATTTTGCAAAAGACAATGCAGTTGGTAATCCAATACGACCAATACCAATTACACAAACCTTAAGCGTTTTAGATTCTAATGATTTTGTTACATCAGAAATATTATTCATGTTAATTTTCATTTCATTCATTTAAATCACAAATACTAGTATTTTGAGTCTATTTTCACCTATTATAATTTTGTAATGATAGCTATTATTCCAAAATTTTAAAAACTTAATGATAAGACAAATAATGGATTTTTGTGATTAAAGTAGTTATTACCGCAGCAGGAAAAGGTACTAGATTATTACCGTTTACTAAAGAAATGCCAAAAGAGATGATGCCAATCTTTTCAAAAAGCTATACCAAAAAAAGAGTTGTTTTACCATTATTGCAATATGTCTATGAACAGATGTATTCGATGAATTTTAGTGACTTCTGTTTTGTGGTTGGAAGAGAAAAAAGATCAATCGAAGACCATTTTACACCTCATGAAAGTTATTTAAAAGAGCTCAAAGGGGAACAAAAAAATCTAGTTTCTAATTTTTATCATAAATTAGAAAACTCCCATTTAGTATGGGTTAATCAAACTAAACCATTGGGATTTGGAGATGCCGTTAAGCGAGCAGAAAGATATGTTGGTAAAGAAGATTTTATTGTTCATGCTGGTGATGTCACTATTTTGAGTAAAGCTAATCATCCAATTAAAAGATTAATAAAAATTGCAAAAGAAAATCCAGATGCAAAAGCTATTTTGGTTTGTAAAAAAATTACTGATTATAAGAGATATGGAGTACCAATCATGGAAAAAATATCAAAAAATCTGTATGAAGTTTCCAAGGTTGTTGAAAAACCAAATAAACCTATATCAAAATTTGGTCTTTTACCTCTTTACTTTTTTAAGTCTGACATATTCGAGAGTCTGAAAAAAATCAAACCGGGAAAAGGAAATGAATTTCAATTAACTGATGCTATTGCTCACTTAATTCAAAAAAATGAGAGAGTTCTTGCTATTACATTAAATCAACACGAAGAAGAAATTGATATTGGCACAGTTGAATCATTCAAACAATCTCAAGAAATTACATTCAGGAAGGCATAATTATGAAAAATGGACTTTTGATCTAGATGAAAATTGGTGTTATTGGACTAGGATTTGTTGGATTATCACTTGCTACAGTTTTAGCATCCAAAGACATTCACACTATAGGAATTGACACAGATAAAGAAAAATGTAAAAAAATTTCCAAAGGCATTCCGCCATTTTTTGAACCATCTTTAGAAAAAATATTAAAAATTAGTTTAAAAAAAAAATTCATTATTAGCAATGATTTTTCTTTATTACATGACTGTGAATTTATCTTTGTTACTGTAGGTACTCCTCAAAGAAAAAACGGTACAATTGATCTATCATTAATAAAAACTGCATCAAAACAAATTGGGCAGGTAATTAATACAAGTAAAAAACGTCAAACTATTATAATAAAGAGTACTGTTATTCCTGGTACAATATCTAATACTATATTGCCAATTTTAGAAAATTTTTCTCATAAAAAAGCCAATAAAGACTTTGGGTTGATATCAAACCCTGAATTCTTACAAGAAAGTAGTGCAATCAAAGATACAAAATTTCCACATGCAATAATACTTGGAGGTAAAAAAAATATTTTTATGAATAAATTTTATAATTTTCTTAAAAAAATTCATCCAAATATATCAATTATTATAACCAATTTTCAGTCAGCTGAGATAATAAAATATGCAAACAATTCTTTTCTTGCTACAAAAATCACTTTCATTAACCAATTATCTAATATTTGCCAAAAAATTCCTGAAGCTAACATCGATGATATTTCTAAAGCAATTGGATTAGATCCTCGAATTGGTTCGTTATTTCTTAATGCTGGACCAGGTTATGGTGGTTCATGTCTACCAAAAGATATGAAAGCACTCATAAATTTCTCGAAACAGGTTGGAATCAAACCACTATTTTTAGATGCAGTAGAAAAAACAAATTCAAATCAAGTTGAACAAATTATAAAATTAACCAAACAAAAACTTGGAAAAATTCATTCTAAAAAAATTTCTGTACTTGGTTTAGCTTTTAAACCTGATACTGATGATATCAGAGATTCGATTTCAATTACTTTACTAAGGAAACTAATTAGAAATAATGTAATAATAACTGTTCATGATCCAAAAGCAATTGAAAATACTAAAAAAATTTTTTCTAACAAAATAAAATATACTAAATCAATTGATGATGCATTAACAAACTCTGAGTGTGTAATAATTATGACCCCTTGGAAAGAGTATTCAAAAATTAATAATCGTTTGATTGGAAAAATGAAAAAGAAAGTGATTATAGATTCTCGTAGAATTTTAGTTAATAGCAATTTAAATTGTGATTATAGTGCATTAGGAATTGGAAGCTAAATATGGTATCTTCTCAAAAAAAATCAGATTCTGAACTTTTTAAAAATAAATCTACTTTCATTGATTCTCTTCTAGGACGTGTTAAAGTTGAAGAATCTGATAATTACTTTGAAAATATTCAAACTAAAGTAAGCAATCAAATTTCAAATCACAGATCATTTTATCGAATTATCAAAAAAATCTATACTATCTATGCACGAGTATTCGGACCATTTCATGTTTTACCTGATTTTCTTATTCTAGGCTCCGGAGCTTGTGGAACTACATCAATTGTGGAATTATATCTTCGTTCAAATCCTGAAATTATTCCTTCAAATAATAATGAAATTTTCTTTTTTGATATCAATTATAAAAAAAATTTGAGTTGGTATAAACTATTTTTTCCTACATATATTAGAAAATATTATAGAAAAATTATTGGAAAAAAAACATTAGTTTGTGAGGCTACTGGAAACTACTTTTTTCATCCTTATGCAGCAGAAAGAATAAAAAAATATCTGCCAAATGTAAAACTAATTGTGATGATGAGAAATCCTGTAGAAAGAACTTTTTCACAATATCGTAGACAGGTTAGACATGGAAAACAAAGCGCTTCTTTTGAGGAAGCTCTTGAGAATGAACATAAATTATATGAAAAGGAATTCCAAAAATTCTTAGAAAATGATAATCTTGAAAGAGACGTTGACACAAAGATCTCAATTCTTGCAAGGTCAAGATACTCTGAAGCACTAGAAAGATGGTTGACATATTTTGATAAATCACAATTTCTGTTCTTGAATTCTGATTCATATTTCAAAAATCCACAAGAAGAATACAATCGAGTTTTATCTTTTCTAGATCTACCACCTGATTATCCTCTTGTTACGGGAAAACGAGGGATTAATCCTTCAGGAATATATGAGAATATTCAACTAAATGATGATACACGTGAAAAATTAAAAAAATATTTCGAGCCATGGAATAACAAACTATTTAATTTAATTGGTCACGAATTTGACTGGAAGTAAATTTTGAAAGAAAAAATTCGTGTAGCATTAATCTATCATAAAAACAGTAAATTCTTTTCAGGAAAACATTTTGATAATACATTTTATAATTTCTTTTTCAAGGCTTGGGCAAGAAATAATTCTTTAGAAATAACTTATTTTCCAACTGAAGAAATATTTGATGCGTCAAAATTAAAAGGAAAATTTGATATTATTTTTCTTTGGGCAAATTTTAACTTTGAAATGCCTAATGAGATCACTGGTATACATTCGTTGGAAATACCTGTAATTGCAAAATGTGGTGATCCAATAGATTCAAAAAACGCAATTAAATATCATGAAAAATGGAAAATTGATTACTATGTTTCATTTTTCCCAGAAGATTTTTTTTATGAACTGTATCCAAAAAATTTTAAATTTAAAACATTGATCTATGGTGTTGAACCTTCATTATTTGAAAATACAATTCCATTTGAAAAACGAATAAAAAATAAAATCCTTCTTACTGGAGCAACTGGCAACAAAAAGATAATTTCACGAATTATCAATGATTTTCGAAAACCAAAATGGAATGCATACCGTTTTTATCATTTAAGAACAAAATGTATTGAAATTCCTTTTGTTGATTATACTCCAACTTTAAATCACAAATATACTGGAGATCTATATCCACGTTTACTAGAACAATATGCTGCATCAATTGCCGCAACTACTTATAATGCAAATATCAAGTATTGGGAAAATGCAGCATCTGGGTGTTTGACATTTATGGAAATCACAGAAAAAAATCGTGGTAATTTTTTAGGATATCGTGATGGAGAAAATTGTGTTATAATAAACGAAAAAAATTACAAAGAAAAATTTAATGAGTACATATCTGATTATAATAATCCCAAATGGAAAGAAATAGCCAAAAATGGAAGAGAGTTTACTTTGAAAAATTATACGAATGATACAGCAGTGGAATCATTAGTTGAATTGATGAAAAATTTATTATGACACTAAAAATGGATTAATCATCATATGTACATTTTAGGAATTAGCGGCGGTGTAAGATTAGGGTATCATGATATTGGGGCAGCGTTGCTCAAAGATGGAAAACTGGTTGCAGCAGTTGAAGAAGAACGAATTAATCGAATAAAACATTCGCCAGGTCAATTACCACAAAAATCAATCTATACGATCTTAGAATCAGAAAAAATTTCAATCCAAGATGTGGACATTCTAGCAACTCATGGAATTACATGGGGTGATATTTATGACAAAATCCTGAAAGATTATTTTGAAGCCGAATTTGGATTTTGCCCTCCTATTGAAAAAGTACACCATCATGATGCACATGCTGCAAGTGCATATTATGCATCTGGCTTTAATGAAGCAATAATTATCACTATGGATGGCTCTGGAGATGGTGTATCATGTGAATTTTGTATAGGAAAGGGTGATGATATGGAAATCTTACAAAGATTTGATAGACCTAACAGTATAGGAATTTTTTATTCAATGATAACACAATATTGTGGCTTTACTCGTGATAGTGATGAGTATAAGTTAATGGGATTATCATCATATGGTGATAGAAATAGATTTGATTTTAGTAAAATTATCTACTTTGAAAATGGTGAGTTAAAAATAGATACAAGTTATATTAAAACAATTACTCCCAAACAATCACAACCTACTAAGCAAGAAATGATTTTTTCAGAAAAATTGATTGATGAATTTGGTCCTAAACGATTGAAAAAACAAGAATTGTCTACGCATTACAAAGATATAGCAGCATCAGCTCAAGCACATGTTGAAAAAGTAATTATTCAGATGATTGATTTTCTACATAAAAAAACTGGTATTAAGAAATTATGTTTAGCAGGAGGAGTTGCATTAAATTGTGCCGCAAATCAAAAAATCATGAATTTAGAATACATTGATGATTTGTATGTTCAACCTGCTTCAAACGATGAAGGAGTAGCAATTGGAGCAACTTATCTTGTTGGTAAAAAACATGGGTTAAGTATAAAACCCATGGATAGTGTTTATGTTGGACCATCATACACCAACGAGGAAATTAAAGACACCCTAGATATTCTGAACCTTAACTATCGTTTTGAAGAAGATCCTGCATTATTCGCAGCAAAAAAGGTTTCAGAAAATCACGTTATAGGATGGTTTCAAGGTAAAATGGAAATAGGACCAAGAGCATTAGGTGCAAGAAGCATACTGGCAAATCCAACTCATCCTGACATGAGAGATATAGTAAATAAGAAAATCAAATTCCGAGATACATTCAGACCGTTCTGTCCTTCTGTAATTGAAGAAGATATGTCTGAATATTTTATTGGAAAACAGTCAATTGCTCCACATATGACCATTAATTATGATGTTGTTCAGTCTATGATTGCCAAAATACCATCAGTTGTCCATGTTGATAATACTGCGAGGATTCAGACTGTAAATGAAACTCAAAATAAATTATACTACAATTTTCTCAAGCATTTAAAATCTCTTATAGGCATAGGTGTATGTCTAAATACAAGTTTTAATGTGAATAATGAACCTATTGTAAATACTCCAAGAGAAGCAGTTGCAACATTTTATGGCTCAGGAATGGACTGTTTAATAATTGGAAATTATGTTCTTGAAAAATCTTGAAAATATAATTATTTGATTTCGCTTAAGTAATCTTTATCAAAAGAATTTGTTAATGTTCTATCACCCAAAGTCTTTGTTAATTCTTCATGCATTTTTGAAATTCTTTCTTTTTCCTCATCTGAAATTGATTCTGAAGAATTAATTTTTAATAACATTTGGCTTAATTCTAGTTGGAATTTAACAATAATCTCGGAGTTAACCAACATTCGTCTTTGAAAAGGATTTGATTCAAAAACTACTCCTGCTTCGTTTCTATACGCACTTGTTTTCTTGTAATGTAAATATCCCACAAAAACTAGTAAAGGAATACCAATTGTAACTGTAGTAATAATGTAGTGAGCAAAAGATGGGAACACTGCTTGAAGTTCTGGAATATTATCTATTGCAAGATAGTATGTAACTGTTAATGTGTTTACGGCAGCAAGAATGAATGCAAAATATAAGCTCCAGCCTTGACGAAAATAATACCATCCTCTAAATCCATACCTCTTTTGCATACATCATCCAGATTTTTCTAGTAGTTAATAATGTTTGAACATGAATTATTCTTAATATCCTAACATTAAAAAATACATTTTTTTTAAAACTAGTATGATAATCTTGTCACAGAATATGACCAACTTAGACATGGAAATACCAAAAAATGCAGTTTTTAGGATTAATTTAGCTTGGATAAATAATTTAGATGAATTAAAATTGATTTTAGAAAAACACCATGACCATGAAATATTTTTAGATCTTCCTCAAAATAGAACTAAACCACCAAATAACAAATATTCAATGGAAGAGATAGAACCTATTTTACAAAATTTCTCCAATATCAAATATTTTGCAATATCAAATGTTGATTCAGGTAAGGATTTACAACCCTTCTTAAATTTCCTCCCAAAAAATGTGATTCCTGTACCAAAAATTGAAAGTCCAAATGGAGTCAAAAATATTGCAAGTACTGTTGATTTACTACCTGAAGAAAAACTTGTAATGCTGGATCATGATGATCTTTATTCTAAAATACTAAAGAACAATGACGATCCGAAAAATTTCCAGATCTATATTAAAGAATTAATTGATTTTTGTGATTTGAATGATGTAACACTATTACGAACTGTTGGTGTTGTATTTGGTGATGAAGAAAAAAGAACTTCAGACTATGTGAAATAAACCATTACAAGTTTGATACTTAGAATTTTACTACCTATTTTTACCATTCAAACCTTTGTTTAATTATTTCAAAAAATTTCTTATTATATGGTTCATAGTATTGTATTAACCTCTCTCGTATCCTCACCATTTTTTCATAATTTGTCACCTGACTATATTTTTAGGATTAATTTTGTTAGTAATTGATATTAGATGTATCTAAAACATTTGATTAGTAAATATGAATGCAATAATTTTAGCTGCAGGGCTTGGTAGTAGGTTAGGTCCATATACTAAAGAAAAACCAAAAGCGATGTTAGAATTTGCAAATCAGACATTATTGGGTAGATTGATCAAAAAATTTCAAAATTTTGGAATTACAGATATTACCATAGTTACTGGTTATAAAAGTGACAAAATAGATTTTCCAGGTATCAATTGTATTAAAAATGAGTTTTTTTTAGAAACCAGTACTCTTGAAAGTTTAATTTGTGCAAAAGAAAAAATTACAAATTCTACAATAATTTCCTACAGTGATATAATATTTGATGACGATGTATTGAAAAAAATTATTGATTCAAAAAATGATATTTCTATAGTAGCAGATAGACAATGGTTGAGATACTGGGATAAGAGAGTAGGAGAGGTAGCAATAGAAGCAACTGAATCAGTCTACTACAACAATGAAGGATTTTTATCAAGTGTAGGCCAACCAATAACGAATCTTGAAGATGCGAACGGTCATTTTATTGGATTAATGAAAATAAAAGATTCTGGCTCTAAAATTTTTCTAGAATTTGCTGGAAAACAGATTAGTGAACGAAAAAATTCTCTCAAATTAGATCCTGACTTAAAATTAGATAAATTAAGAATTGTAGATGTTCTTCAAAATATAATTAATTCAGGAAACAAAATTGAAGCAGTTTTGATTGATAATGGATGGTTAGAATTTGATACTGTTAGTGATCTTCAATTATATAATAAAATGAAAGACGAAAATTCACTTTCCAAATTTATCTCACTAAATTAATTCTATTTAATGAATTTGAATTATTAATTTTTTAATGATTTCATGAATCTTTCTCGAATAATTGGAGAAGGATATCCAACTCGTTTACTGACATACTTGCTGTTTTGAATTTTTATTAAGAGCAGAATTGGTCCAGATAATTGTTTTATTTCTATTAATTTTTTCCCCAATTCATTTTCATTATTAATTTTAAAGACAGAATAACCTACAGATTCTGCGATTTTATCAAGTTTTATTTTTTTACTACTGGTTGGTTGTCCACCAGTAGATTCATGAGTATGATTATCAAAAATTATATGAATTAGATTTTTTGGTTTTAGAGAACCTATCGTAGTTAAAGAACCAAGATTCATCAAAATATTTCCATCACCATCAAAAATGTAAATGGTTTTTTTAGGATTTTTCAGAGCTACACCTAATCCAATTGATGATGATAATCCCATTGACCCAATCATATAGAAATTTGATAATTTATCTGCATGTTCAAATAAATCTCTACTTGTAAAACCATTTGCGGAGATTATTGGATTGTCTTCAATAATTCGAGAGATAATTTTTATTGCATTTTTTCTAATCATGCGAAACTCTCCTAATAATTAATGCACAAGAAGAACCATTTCCTATTTGTTTAATTGCCCATTTGCATGATTGTAACCAATTTTTATCAGTCATTACTTTAGATTTAAGTTCTAATGAGTTTAGTAGACTAGGTTGAATTTCACCAATCTTGATATGTTCTGGTGCGTCATTTTTCAAATACCCTCTCCAACCAATAACAAATAGTAAAGGAATATTGTATAATTGTACTAAAGATGTAATTGTAGAAATAGAGTTTGCAAATCCAGCATTTTGCATAAAAACTAATGATGAGCTAGACGAAAGCGACATTCCACTAGCAATTCCTATTGCTTCATCCTCTCTTGTTGTGATTATAATTTTCTTCTTCTTTAAACCCTCATCAATAAAATATTTCATAGTTGAATCTGGAACTCCAATAAAATTCTCAATATTTTCTTTTGATAGAAAATTAAAGATTTTTCTTTGAATTGATTCTTTCATTTGGTATAACCAAGTTTTTTTAGGATATCTTGAATTTCTTTATCTTTTTCTTTAATTTTATACATATCTTGTAATTCAAATATTTCTTCCATTGAAGATAGTTTTAGATCAACATCAGCTATGCTATCAGCATCGTTTAATTTGTTAAGATATGAAAGCATTGAAGCATGTGCAACTCGAAGAGATTGATTGGCATAGATTACCATTTTGATTGGATGTTTTTTGATATCACTTAGTTTTACTGAATCATATGTTGTTGGAATAATTACTAGTGGTGATTTACCATTCCAGGAATCAGCAAATTCAAAAATCTCATCAGCATTTTCTTTTTTAGAATGAATTAGAATAGCATCTGCACCCGCTTTTTCATAAGCAGTTGCGCGCTTGATAGCTTCTTCCATTCCAAATCCAGAGATTAATGCTTCAACTCTAGCAATTATCATAAAATCATCATTCTGTTTTGCATCTTTGGCAGCAATAATTTTAGCAACAAATTCTTGTTCAGAAATTAATTCATTATTACCATTTTTTAATAAACTATTTTGTTTTGGAAATGTTTTATCTTCAATACAAATTGCTGCAACACCAGCATTTTCATATTTTTTCACCATATGCATCACATTACTTGGTCCACCGTATCCCGTGTCACAATCAGCAATAACAGGAATATTACAAGTTTCTGACATATTAGATGCTACATCAAAGAATTCTGTCATTGTCAATATACTTGCATCAGGTACACCATGAGTTGTAGAAATGGCAAAACTACCAGACCAAACTGCATCAAATCCACTCAGTTCAACTAGTTTAGCAGACATTGCATCAAAGGCTCCACCAACTTTGATTATAGAATTTGAATCTAATTTTTCACGTAATTTTTCACGTAATTTTTCACTGTTTGACATTTTTAAACAATTTTTGATAACTAGTTATAAAAAATATGCCATATAATAATAAGCATGTACAGTATTAGACAACCAAATCACATAGTTTTTGGAAAAAATTCTGTTAGAGATTTTACATTCCCAAATGACTGTCTTTTGATTACTTCCAAAGGGGCAAAACGTAGAGGTTGGTTAGACTACATCAATTTAAAAAATTTTCAGATGTTTGATAATGTAGAACCTAATCCTTCCATGGACACAGTTGAAAAAATTTTGAAAAAATTTGATGGAAAAGAAATATCATCAGTAGTAGGTTTAGGAGGAGGAAGTGTTCTAGATGTTTCAAAATTTATTGCCAATAAAATGAATAAAAAAAAGATTTTGATACCAACAACTTTTGGAAGTGGTAGTGAAGTAACTAGAATTAGTGTTTTAAAAATTGATGGAAAAAAGAAAAGCTTTCATGATAATTCTCTATTTGCAGATGTAGCAATAATTGATGAGAATTTTATTGAAAAAACACCAATTGAAATTATAAAAAATTCTGCAATTGATGCATGTGCACAATGTACAGAGGCCTATGATAGTATAAATGGAAATAATTATACAAGATTTTTTTGTGAAAAAGCATTCGATACTTTGGAATATGCAATATTGAATCAAAGATATGAAAAACTACCATCAGGTTCACTGTATGCAGGATTAGGTTTTGGTAATGCGTCAACAACTTTAGGACATGCACTATCATATGTTTTTTCAAATGAAGGAATTTCACATGGACATGCATTGGCATTCACCACAACCATTTCTCATAAATTTAATTCCTCAAAATTTTATAGTCGATTTAGAAAAGTTGTTGAAAAATTTGGATTTGAACAGATTTTTTTAAAACAAAACTATGATACCGCTGCAGAAATAATTCTCAATGATAGAAAACATTTGGATAATAATCCTAAATCTGTTTCGAAAATTGATATAGAAAATTTATTAGAAATAATTAATAAAAAAAGAGTTTTTGATTAATTTTTATGATTTAGAGATATGCTGATCTAATGACATAGTGAAATTGATATACTATTCAGAAATTAATAGTACATGAAACCAAACATAATTTTTATTTTACTAGACGGTTCTAGATTTGATAGGATTAATTCATCACCTGAATTTATGGAATTATTAAAAAAAGGTACACTTGTAAATAATGTCACAACATCTATGCCTTATACATTCGGTGCAATAAATACAATTCTTACGGGTCAATATGGGAAAGAAAATGGTGTTGATGGTTATTATAAAGTTGCAAATCATAAATCTAATGTACCACTTCTTTCAGAGATATTAGAGCAGAATGGATATTTTACCGCAAGGGGATTAATCAATAACAAAATTCTCTCTACACGTGGGTTTCAAATCACAGAAGAATTTGATGAGTATGAACAGGATCTTAATATCAAACATCCTGAATTAATAAAATCTGCATTTTCAAAGGCTGGTGGAAAACCAGTTTTTATTTTATTGCAATTTACAAGAATTCATACAATAACAGTAACAAAAGTTTTGAAAAAATTTGACTGGGATGATCAAAAATTTTATGATAATCAAGAAGAAAACATGAAAAATTATGAATCAGTTTTCATAGAAGCCGGAAATTATTCAAAAAAAATTTTGGATACAATAAATGAATTAGGTGTTTCTGATAATTCAATAATTGTATTTTTTTCAGATCACGGAACCGGTATAGGAGAACGTTTTGGAGAAAGGAATTATGGCTCTTTCACTTATGATGAAACAATCAGAACTTATTATCATTTTATCGGAAAATGCATTCAAAAGAATAATAGTTCAGACTCATTAATTTCTTCAATAGATATTCTTCCAACTATTCTAGATTTATCTGAAATTATTTCACCGACAAAACTTCCCGGACAAAGTTTTGCTAAATTTCTCACAGGAGGGGAATCATTTTTGAAAGAAAATGACTACACTTTTTCAGAAACAGGTGCCTTACATGGTCCATACCCATCTCCAGAAAAATCAAATGTTTTTTCTATTAAAACATCAACTCATAAATTGATTTTTCTTAAAGACCAAGATGAGTGGTTATTATATGATTTACAAAATGATCCTAAGGAATTGAATAATTTATTTGGAAATAAACTATCTATAGAAAATTTGTTAAAAGAAAAGCTTTTGGAATGGGTTAATCGTTAAGTTTGATATAAGACATTTATTTTAATAATTTTAGACATATCCAAGATCTTTCAAAAGTTCTTTTGCATTTTGAGCATCACTTTCACTTATTTCATTAATTTGATTATATGAAAAATTCTTGTCATTATTAATTCGATATAATTCATTCTCCATTTGTTTTATTATTTTTGGATTAGATTCAAAGATATTATTTTCCTCGTGAGGATCCAGTTCTAAATCATATAGATGAACATTTTTAGTTTCATCCAGTCTATCACGAAAATATTTGAATTTTTTTGTTCTTATACCAATTGTATCACTTGTATTAGACTCAGATTTACTTGATGCAGAATCAATCATTATGGTAGAATCAAGATTTGATTTATTATTAAATTCTGGAAAAAGACTTCTTCCACGGTATTGAATTTTTGTTTCTATATTTAGAATTTCAAATAATGTTGGAAAAATATCTAATAATCTAGTTTGATTGGAAATAATTTTTCCTGAAGGAATTTTTGCTCCAACAAAAAGTAACGCAGGTCTAAAACTTTCATCATAACAATCACGTGGGTATAATGTTGTCATTTTTAGAAGTCTTTTTTGATATTTTGATAAATTAAAATTTTCTATTTTTTCTAATTGATCATCCATTCTTTTCTTTATAGTATTTTTTTTATTACTTGTATATTTTTTTGAAAGAGTTTTTTTTATTGAGGATAATTTTTTAGGAAATTTTTTTACAATTTTATCTGTTGATTTAAAAACTAATCCAGGTTCGATTGTTTTTAATTCCGAATTTTCAAGGCAAAAATCTGCCATTTCTTGATTAAAATCTGCCGCAATAGAACCATGATCAGAAGCAAGAACACACAATGTTTTATCAAAATCAATACAATCAAAAATCTTACCTAACCAAGGATCCATTGCAGATAACATTTTTTCATATGGATTTTTACCAAAACGTTCGGCATCAAACTCTGTTGGAGCATCTTCTAGATGAAAAACTGCGTTTCCATGAAGATCTTGCAAATGTATGAAAAGAAACCAAGGTTTAGTAGATGAAAGATTATTTATAATTTGTATTATTTTCTCGCCTAAATTTTCATCATAAAGAGATGCAAATGAATTAAAAAATGTAGTATTAGAAAATTGTTTTGTGATGTTAGTATGTTGTAATGAATCAGGGATTATTGCATGTGATATGAAACCAGCTTTTTCTAGTTCACTTACAAAAGTATCTAAATTTGGGTTCAAATTAAAAAGATCATTATCTTGTACAGTTGATTCGAAAGGATATAATCCTGAAAATATACTGGATAGTGATGGAATAGTTTTTGGTGCAGATGCTATGGTCTGAGTGAAGAATGTTCCATTTTTAATTAATTTTTCAAGATTAGGTATAAATGAGTTTTTAGATATGCCATAACATTTGTCTTGTCGTAATGAGTCAACCGAAACAAAAATTATATTGTTCACATGCATTTTGAAAAAAATTTACAAATAAATTCTTCTATTAAAAAATAAATATTCTTGACTAATTTTCATTTGTTTGAATCATTCTCTTTATATTTTATTTCTTAAAATCTTCATAATCGATCTCATAAACTAAAAATTCATTTTGATACTCCTCATTTTTTGAATCAAAAACCAATTTTAGGAATGTATATTTTTCTGGATTCTCTCTTACTTCTTCAAATATGCCTTCGTTTTTATCAATTACAAAAAATTTTAAATCTTGTTGTTCTGAGGCTATAAGAAATTCATCTAATGTAGAAAATTTTTTTGTAGAAATTTTCTGAAAGCCAGCCTCCAGTTTACCATTTGCTAAATTTACATTAGGTAATTCCGGCCATTCATGAAATAATAATGCAGTTTTAATATATCCATCATTGTCATAATTATTAATTATATCAGTAAGTAAAACAATTTTTTTTGCAACATTGAATGATTCCTGGTCAGAAATAGAATCACGTTTTTCTGTTTCAATAAATAATATGGAAAAAATTAAAGAAAATATAATTAATGAAAAAAATATCATTTTATTCTGTTCAATTTTTCGAGTAAAATTCTTTGAAAATGAAATTGATAACACACAAAATAATGGTATGAAAACCAAAACATATCTAATTTCCTCGATATCTCTTGCATATGCATAAAATGAAGAAGATAATCCCACTACAATAGATGTAAAAAGCAAAGTTACTGCGTTAAAATCTAATTTAAAATTTTGTCTATTACTTAGTCTAGTAATTATATTCAAAGATATAAAAAATATGAAAAATGGCAACAAACTTAATCCAATAAATCTCAAAAAATTACTAATACCTGTAAAAAATGAAATCTCTATACCCATCACTCCGTTTTGCTCTTTTTGATTAAAAACAGGTTCTTGAAATTCTGTTTCATCTATTTCGTGTTCAGAAAATAAAGCCTCCTCTAGAAATGTTAGATAAAAAATGTAAACACTAAAAATTCCATCTTCACCACAACTCTTACCAATTATGGTATATTCAAAACAAAGATTTTGTGTTTGCTCAATTCTATTAGTCCCTATCGGTACCAAAATTAATGCCATAATGGCTATAAATAAACAAAATTTTAAAATTGATTTTCTCTCTCTAAATTTGATAAAATACATTATTGTAAATGGTATGAACATCAATAATGCTTCATATCTGACTAAAGATGCAAGCGATAAACATACAAAAGAAAATATCAGCGAAATATTTGTTCTCTTTAAGAATAATGCCAATGATGAAATAAAAAGGAAAAGGAATAATGTAAAATTAATTCCTTCTAGTGATATTAGTAATAATCTAGGTTCTATTATAATTAGAATACATCCAAGTAATGACAGTCTACTATTTGTAAACCTTCGAAAAATTGAATAAGCTGGAATAATTGTTAATACAGATATAATTATACTTGTGACTCTTTGGATATTCATTAGATACATTGGATCTGATTTATCAAATGACCAAAAGATCAAAGATAAAAAATTGGCCCAACCGGTATTAGTTACTGTATACCCTGTAGGTAAGCCTCCATCAACAGTAGTTTTTATTCCGTATACAAAATGGAAAAAACCGTCAGTAACAATAGGAGTATCAAATGGAAAATAATAAAATCTTAAGCCTAATCCTAGAAAAATTATTAAAGATAAAAAAAATGGAACTCCCCACATCGATGTGGTAACTTTAGAAATGACTTCCATAAAGAATTCTATCCATTTTTTTTAGATATCCATTTTTCCCAATCATAATCATTGAAAGACACATTTTTCATTTCATCATCATTTGGTTTCCATGCAACATCTGCTAAAACAAGTATCTTTGAAATACTATTTGATGGATTAACAATTGCAGCTGCAATCCCATTTGATACTGAAATTAATAATGGTTTTTTTTCAGCATCAGCCTCTATTTCATGGTATTTACCAGAACTGTCTTTGATTACAATGACCATTTTTCCGGCAATACAATAAAAATAACTGGTTCTATTTTTATGAATATGTGGACCTTTTATCTCACCAGGATTCACAGAATTAACATACAACATTTCTGGCGAATTGATTATTTTATCCCAATTTCTCCAAATTACTGTTAATTCCCCATTTACATGAGAATCGGAGATGTCTCTAGTTTCATGCTTTTCTAATTCAAAAACTGAGAAATCTCCTTTTTCCATCTGAAAATCCCCTCAATTTGACCAATAAAAGTTTGGATTGATGGATTAGTAACTTCTCATACAATATTTTATTAGTATTTGAAAAATCTGAGTTATATGAAAATACTAGTTACAGGAGGTCTTGGTTTTATTGGAAGTAATTTTATTCTAAAATTATTAAATGAAAATTCTGAACTTCAGATACTTAATGTAGATGCTGAGCTTGACGGTTCAAACACAAAGAATCTCCAAGATCTAAAAAACTCACAGAATTATGAATTTGTAAGAGGTAACATATCAAATAAAAAATTCATGGAACAACAGATCTCCAAATGTGATTCAGTAGTTAATTTTGCTGCAGAATCACATGTTGATAGAAGTATCAACGATGCAAATCCATTTTTAGTATCTAATATTAGAGGAGCTTTCACTATTCTTGACATTACAACAAAACAACAAAAGCGTATGATTCAAGTATCTACTGACGAAGTTTTTGGTAGTCTAACTGAAGGTACCGCAAATGAAAACTCAAAATTTAATCCCTCTAGTCCTTATGCAGCTACAAAAGCTGCTGCTGAATTAATAATTAATTCTTATTCTATAACATATGATTCTGATGTAATTATCACACGATGTACTAATAATTACGGTCCAAGACAATTTGCTGAAAAACTTATTCCTAAAACAATAATTTTGGCAAATCAAGATAAAAAAATACCAATTTATGGAACTGGAACCAACATTCGTGATTGGATTTACGTTGATGATCACTGTGAAGCTATTGCACTGGCACTTTTTAATGGAAAACGTGGAGACTCCTATAACATATCTGCAAATAATGAGATCAATAATATTACAATAGTAAAAAAAATTCTTGCCATAATGGATAAATCTGAAGATTTAATGGAATTTGTGGAGGATCGTCCTGGACATGATTTTAGATATAGTATGAATTCTAAAAAAATCTCAAGTGAATTGAATTGGAAAACTAAATTAAATTTTGATAAAGGATTGGAAAAAACAATTCAATGGTATCTTGATAATCCTGAAATAATGAATAATATTTCCTCTCAGGTATTGACTTCTACGCCTTGGAAAAGTTCTAATTCATTATGATGAGGTCTGATATTAAATGAAAGGAATAATTTTACATGGTGGTCACGGAACAAGATTAAGACCTTTAACCCATACTGGTCCAAAACAACTTTTACCTATTGCCAATAAACCAATGTCTGAATATTGTGTTGATGCAATACGAGAATGTGGAATCTCTGATATTGCAATTATTATTGGTGGAATTGGATCAAATAAAGTCAAAGAATACTATGGTGATGGCTCAAAATTCAATGTAAATATATCATATATTGAACAGGATGAGCCTAAAGGAATTGCTCATGCCATAAATTTATGTAAAAATTTTGTAGGAAATGAAAAATTTCTTGTTTTTCTAGGCGACAATATTATTCAAAAACCAATATCTGATATATCAAAAAAGTTTGAATCATCTAATGATGATGCACTTGTTCTTTTATGTGAAGTATCTAATCCTGAAAGATTTGGAATTGCTGATGTTAAGGAAAATAAAATTATTAAAATTATGGAAAAACCAAAACATCCTCCAACAAATCTTGCAGTAACAGGAATTTATTTTCTTACAACAAAAATATTTGAAATATTTTCTAGACTAAAACCTTCATGGAGAAATGAATTGGAAATTACAGATGCATTACAGATGATGTTAGAAGAACATAATATAGTAAATTTTGAAATGATTACTGATTATTGGAAAGATACTGGTACTCCTGATGATATAATTCATGCAAATGGTGAAGTATTAAAAAATATGAAACCATATCTTTCTGGAAAAAAAGAGAATGGATCTGAAATTTCGGGTAATGCGATGATTGGAACAAATTCAATCATATCTCGAAATTCAAAAATTTTTGGTCCATGTATAATTGGTAAAAATTGTATCATAGGAGAAAATTGTAAAATAGGTCCAAATGTAAGTATTGGTGATAATTCTAAACTGACAAATTGTAATATTCAAAATTCGATTATCATGGAAAACTGCATAATTGATTCTAATATGAAAATTAGAAATAGCATACTTGCATCAAATTCTTCTATAATTTTTAATGATGGTAATGATGAAAAAGTTCTACTATTGGGCGAAGGTACAAAAATTTCACTGTGATTAAATTGAATTTTACAAAAGATATATTGCAAATCAAAGATATACCATCTACTGTAAAGGCATTAGAGAATTTTATGCGTGAACAAACTTTTGATAAATACAAAAAACGAGGTATAGTTATTGGTATTAGTGGAGGTATTGATTCTGCAGTTGCTGCTTCACTGGCGTGTAATGCAATTGGCAAAGAAAATGTTCTAGGCTTAATCTTACCAGAAAAGGAATCTAATACAAAAAGTCAAGAACTAGCAAAAAAATTATGTGAAAAATTAGAAATTAAATACATAGTAGATGATATTACTCCAATTCTAACCTCTGCATCAGTATACAAAATCCGTGAAGAAATTGCCCAAAAACTCTTTTCAGATTTTAATAATTCATGTAAATATCGCCTAATCTTTACTGAAAACTTTGATAATGATGGATTAAGTATACCATATTTAGAAATTCAAGACTCACAAAATGTAATTCATAAAATCAAAATTTCATTAAATGATTATCTCACAATGACTGCTGCTACAAATATTAAACATAGAACTCGAATGAGTAAGTTGTATTATCATGCTGAAAAAAATAATTTTTTAGTTTGCGGTACAACAAACAAAGCAGAATTTCAACAAGGATATTTTGTAAAATATGGTGATGGCGGTGTAGATATGGAACCTTTGGCAAATCTATTCAAAACTCAAGTATATCAATTAGGTGAATTTCTTAATATCCCAAATGAAATCTTACAGCGAAATGCATCGCCTGATACATGGAGTTTTGATATAAGTGATGAAGAATTTTTCTTCAGTTTGAAATATGACATTATAGATCTTATGTTATACGCCAAAGAGAACTCAATTCCAGTAAATGAGATATGTTCAACACTTAATCTTAACGAAGACAAAGTCAAGAGAATATTAAAATCACAAGAACGTAAATCAAACTCTAGTAAAACATCAAGGACTTTTCCACCAAGTTTTGATATGAAGGGAATTTCATAGGTAATTTAGAATTGAATGAATTTACTGGACCTTTGATTAGTATTGTAATTTTAAATTATAATGCTGAAAAATTTCTGGATGAATGTATTAATTCTATTTATAAAACAGAAAAAATAAATTTTGAAATAATTTTAGTTGATAATGCATCAACTGATAAATCCTATAAAGAATGTATTCAAAAATTTCCTGAAATTAAATTAATAGAAAATAAAAAAAATCTTGGTTATTGTGAAGGAAATAACGTTGGAATTAGAGCTTCAAAAGGGGAATTTGTTGTTATATTAAATCCCGATACAGTTGTAACACCCACTTGGCTCAATGAACTATTTTCTGCATATCAAGAAAATGGAAATGGTATCTATCAACCAAAAATTCTTGCAACTACTGATCATGACATGCTCCTAAGCTCTGGACAATTTATTCAATTATTTGGATTTGGTTATTCTCGTGGTAAGGGAGAAAAACATGTTGAAGGAAGTAAAGACATTGAAAAAATAGGTTATGCTTCTGGAACTTGTCTTTTTACATCTAAAAATATACTTGAAAAACTAGAATATTTTGATCCTTTTCTATTTGCATATCATGATGATCTTGATTTATGTTGGAGAGCTTCTATGTTTGGAATTAGTTCATTTTATGTTCCATCATCCATAATTTTTCATCCAATTGAAGGATATAGTTTCAAATGGAGTAAGTTCAAATTTTATCTAATGGAACGTAACAGACAATATTGTCTATTAACGCATTTTACAAAATCAAGTTTTTTGAAAATGCTTCCATCATTAATTCTTGTTGATATTGCTGTGAGTTTATTTTATTTGAAAAAAGGAATGTTCATTACAAAAATCAAAACATCATTGAACATATTAAAAAATCTAGCAAAAATATCTCAAAAATATAAAAAAATACAATCTTCTAGAACTTTATCTGATAAAGAAATTTTAAATATTTTTCAAGATCAAATACAAGTTCCAAAGTGGGTTGCCAGTCAGGAAAATAGTGAATTTTTTAATAATTTCTTGAATAAACTTAGTAAAATATCACGAAATTTCTTGTAAGTTATTTGTTATCTAATACAATTACCATTGCTATCGCAAAATCTCTCTCGTGTGAAACTGAAACAATAAATCTATAATCTAATTTCTTTTTTAAAATAATTCTAGGTTTTGAATTACTATGTTCTGTTAAAATTTCTTTAAAACTAATTTTTTCTTTAATCGCTTTTTTTACAGCCTCCTTTATAGCAAATTTTCCTGCAAAGTGTTCTGCATTATTTTTAAACGATAAACAATATTTAATCTCGGAATTAGTGAAGATCTTCTCATAAAATTTTTTATTTCTATTGTATTCTTTATTTCTAAATCTATTGATATCTACTATATCTGTCCCTATATCTAAAATCCCCATATCATTATTCATAGTAATAGATTTATTTATTATACTATGAATTTTGATGGATTAAA
>CEVU01016209.1_pt1 | contig 27724 bp, 25 predicted proteins | sample 427081 | NCBI WGS metagenome assembly CEVU01 (sample SAMEA2623868, study PRJEB7988) | marine metagenome | biome: marine biome (ENVO:00000447); feature: deep chlorophyll maximum layer (ENVO:xxxxxxxx); material: "saline water (ENVO:00002010), including plankton (ENVO:xxxxxxxx)" | depth 80 m | reverse complement strand
CGGCCTGGCTCGATTAGTACCTTTAATCCAAGTGGTTTAAGTAATGGAATAAGTTTGGATGCATATTTTTGTGGGGTTAGCAAATCTTTACGCTTAGGTGAACGCCACCACTTAGCATCGCCACTCTCTAGCGCAGGATCATAAACAATGCCAAGTCCTCCCCCGATACTGATAAACTCAATACTATATTTTTCGACCAGTCGTTTAGCTAAAGGAATAACTTTTTTAACTGCTTTTTCAAATGGTTCAACCTCGGTTAGTTGCGATCCTATATGCATTTGTAGTCCACGAATATGTAAATTTTTGAGTTTTGAGGCGCGATCGTAAACAGCTTCAACTTCTTCGAATGCAATTCCAAATTTATTTTCGTAAGTACCGGTTGTGATTTTGGCATGAGTTTTCGCATCGATGTTTGGGTTAACTCTAATTGCGACAGGTGCCTTTTTTTTCAATCGACGAGCTACCTTATTTATGCGAATTAGTTCAGGCTCGCTTTCTGCGTTCAAAGAATAAATACCTTTTTTGAGAGCTAACTCAATTTCTTCCTCAGTTTTTCCAACGCCAGCAAAAATACATTTTGAAGGGCTTCCTCCTGCCGCCATAATACGTTGCAGCTCTCCGCCGCTAACAATGTCAAATCCACTGCCAGCATTGGCCAACGTGCGAAGCACACCTAGGTTGGAGTTTGCTTTAGCCGCGAAGCAAACTGTATGATCTAGTGGGGCAAGCGCCTTATCTAATTCATTGAAATTACGAGTAAGAGTCCCGTGCGAATATATAAAAAGCGGTGAACCGTGTTTCTTTACCAGTGAATCTACTGAAACGTTTTCGCAGTATAATCTTCCTCGCTTGAAGCTAAAGTCATGCATTGGTTCCTAGTGTGCCAAACTTCGGCAAGCGTTTGAAGAAAATCTGTAATAAGAATTTATTTATTTTTATCAAGAGCTATATTTGCAAAGTCATTTAAAGTATCGACAACTATAAAGGGTTGATGCACTTGGCTAAGTTGAGATTCATGTTCTTGGCCATATCCGGTTCGGACAAGTACACTCATCTTAACACCAGCATTATTCCCGCATTCTATGTCCAATGTCTTGTCCCCTACCATATAGCTTTCCATTAGGTTGATACTGAAGTCTGTCTGAGCATCAAGTATCATCTGGGGTGAAGGTTTGCGATTACGGCTTGGTTGGTTGGGTGCTTCTGGAGCAAAGTAGATCTTGCGAAATGTTACATCAAACTTGGAAAACTTTTTGCAGACAGATGTGTTTGTGGCATGCATCTGCTCCTCAGTAAAATAGCCGCGTCCAATTCCAGCTTGATTGGTAACAATGAATAATTCAAATCCATCTTTAGCCAAACGGCTAACAGCTTCGCCGGCACCAGGCATCAGTTCGACTTTGTCTGGTTCGTGCAGATAGCCAGTTTCAACAATAAGTGTCCCGTCGCGGTCAAAGAAGATTGCCGGTTTGCCAGTCATTCTAATTAAAGCTATCGAGGAGTTCCTTGGGTGTCACTGTGGCTGTTCCAAGTTTGCCAACGACCACTCCAGCAGCATGATTGGCGAGAATTGCAGCCTCGATAGGATCTGCGCCGGCTGCGATCGCCATAGTAAATGTTCCGATGACTGTGTCTCCAGCTCCGGATACGTCAAATACTTCTCGTGCAAGAGTAGGAATATGAAATGCCTTTTTACCAGGCTGGCAGATGAGCATGCCGAGTTCGCCTAAAGTTACTAAAAGTATTTTCAGCCCAAGTTTATCGATTAACTTTTTGGCAACACGGATAAGGTTCTTGTCTTTCAAAGGGTTTGTTTTTTTTGTGGAGTCACAAATGCCTGCCAATTCAAATGCTTCCTTCCGATTAGGGGTGACTAAAGAGAGTTCGGAGAGATCAAGTGAGTGCACTGGCTTTGGATCAAAACTAAGCCATGCACTATGTTGCTTTTTAAGTTGCTTTAGTTTGTTCAGGAAATCCTGTGTGATTACGCCCTTCCCATAGTCACCTATAACAATCGCTTTAGATTTGGATAAACCTTTTTCTATTGATTTAGTTAGCCGCTTGGACAGTTGCAATTCCAGATCTGATCCTGCTTCGCGATCTACTCTTACGATTTGTTGGCGTTGGGCTATGATTCTTGTTTTGCAGCTAGTCTGTCGTGCAGGGCTAGTGATTAGAGACTTACAATCTACTTGATCATCTTGGAGAAGTATACGCAGTTTTTTTCCAGACTCATCACGGCCGATCACACTGTGCATCTGTGCTGAACATTGAAGAGAAGTAAGATTTCGAGCGACGTTTGCAGCTCCTCCTGCCATAAAACTTTCTGTTTTAAAATTAACGATTGGCACCGGTGCTTCAGGAGAAATGCGATCGACCTCACCCCATATAAACTGGTCGAGCATTGCGTCCCCTGTAACCAGTACAACTTTTTTTGATGCAGCTTGAAGAATACTGCGGGCTCGTTGTTTGGATAATGTTTTTTTTTCAGCCATTAGCTTGATGATGAGCTGATTCAGTATTGAGAAAACCAGTCAGTGGACTTGTTGCGCTTGCAATACCAATTTGTTGGCTTAATCCAATTTCGTAAGCCATACGACCAGATTCTACTGCCGCTTTAAAAGCAAGTCCCATACGAGAAGGGTCATCTGATACTGCAATTGCCGTATTTACTAATACAGCATCTGCTCCCAGTTCCATAGCTTCAGCTGCATGACTTGGCGAGCCAATCCCCGCATCAACAACAACAGGAACTGTAGCTTGCTCGATAATTATATTGATCTGATCACGAGTCTTAATACCTTGGTTTGACCCAATTGGAGCCCCAAGTGGCATAACTGTGGCAGCGCCTGCTTCTTGCAGCCGCATAGCCAAAACTGGATCGGCATTGATATATGGCAAAACAGTAAAACCCTCTTCCACAAGAATTTTAGTAGCCTCATATGTTTCAATTGGATCAGGCAGTAGATAACGTGGATCAGGATGAATCTCCAGCTTGACCCATTTAGGAAGTCCAGCTGCGGCAGCGAGTTTAGCCAAACGAACAGCCTCTTGGGCATTCATTGCACCGCTTGTGTTTGGTAAAATAAGGTATCGTTCTGGATCAATATGTTCCAAAATGTTTGCGTATGGATCATTATTGCCGGAAAGGTCTACCCGTCGAAGGGCAACAGTCACAATTTGTGTGCCGCTAGTCTCGAGTGCGTCACTCATGGCTTTGTTAGATGAAAACTTGCCAGTGCCGAGAAAAAGTCGGGATTCAAAAGTGCGATTTGCTATAGTAAGTGGCGCGGTTTCCAGCGACATCAAAAAGAAAATAGTCGAGCCTAAAGCCGATGTCGAGATGGCCTACTAATTATACTGTTTTTTCTTCGCATTAGGTCTTGGCCCGAATATGGCTGTTCCAATGCGGATAATCGTGGCGCCTTCCTCAATCGCTACTTCAAAGTCGCCGCTCATTCCCATACTGAGATGTTGCATTGGGGCACCGAGAATTTGTTCGCATTCTTCCTTGATCTCTCGAAGGCGGCGAAATACTGGACGTACTTTCTCTGGATCAGAAGTCCATGGTGCTATAGTCATTAATCCATGGATTTCTAGTCTCGGTAAATTATTGATAGTATCCAATTGTTCGATTAATTCTTCTGGTCTAAAACCGTGTTTGCTTGCTTCACCAGCGACATTTACTTCAATTAACACAGGCATGTCCTTTGCTGCGTTATTTGCATGTTTATTTATCTCCTCTGCGATCGACATTCGATCGACGCTTTGGATCATGCTGAAAAATTTCACGGCATCTCGGCATTTGTTAGACTGAAGATGGCCGATGAGATGCCACTCGATATTGCCTGGACAGGCAGAAATCTTGAGTTTTGCCTCCTGTACTCGATTTTCCCCGAATACTCGGCATTGATGATAAGTTAACTCGCGAACAGATTCAGCAGTATGGTTTTTAGAGACAGGCAACAGCATAACCTCTGAAGGGTCACGTTTGGCTAATTCACATGCGGCAAACATACGGTCGCGGATATGTTGTAATCGCTCGTCCAATTCCATGTGCCTGATTTAGCCACAGGGTAGGGGAGGTCTGCAAGGTTGTGGCTTTCTGTTGAACTACTTTACTCTCCCACCAGAGTAAAGAGTTTCTAGCTGTTTAGAACAACACCTATTCTTAATTACCGCGCAGTCAGCTGTGAAGTTCGTTCTCTAGAAAGAATCTTTTAAGTTCCGATTGACCATTTTCGACAGAATCGGAGGCATGTACAACATTGCGCATTTTATCCTGACCTAAGTCTCCTCGGATTGTGCCTTTTTCAGCAATAGTAGAGTCAGTTGGGCCAACCATGTCTCGCACTCGGGTAATAGCGTTGTCGCCTCGCATTGCCAAGGCTATTACAGGTGATGATTGCATGAACTCTTGAATTTCAGGGAAGAAAGGCTTGTCGGCTAAGTGTGCATAATGTTCCCGCAGTATATCATCCGAAAGTCGCATCATTTTCACGCCAAAGACGATGAAACCTGCTTCTTCGAAGCGTTTAAATACCTCACCGCAATTGCGGCCATCAAGACAGTCGGGTTTTAATAAGACAAGGGTCTCTTCCATAAGCGCGGGCATCATGGCTCTCAATTACCCCGAGGAAAGCGAAAAGTGATGATAAAGTAATTTTTTTCTTACACTTATTAGGTTTTAAGTAATGTGTGCCCCGATTGCATCTGTGTATACGGAGTAAAGGCTTTGGCTAGCTGTCATGAATAAGCGATTTCGTTTTCGTCCCCCGAAACAAACATTAGAGCATATTTCCGGTAAGATAATTTGTCCTATTCGATTTCCGTTTGGGGCAAAAACATGAACACCATCATAGCCGTTGCCTACCCATCCAGCACTGGCCCAAATGTTACCATCTTCATCAGCGCGGATACCGTCTGCATTACCAGCTTTTTCAAATCCTTCAAGTTTCATCGAGGCGAACTCACGTCCCTTTTTCAGTTTTTCACCATCTATATTCCAAACCTTGATGTTTTTCCCGTTCCCAGTATCAGACGCATATAGCTTATCAAGATCAGGAGAGAAGCAGAGTCCATTTGGTTTATCAATATCATCAGTTAACTTTGTGGTTTTCCCAGTTTTTCCATCAATACGGTAGATGGATTCTTTAAGATGCAAAGGGCCTTTATTTCCTTCGTAATTCCACATGCTACCATAGCCAGGGTCTGTAAACCAAATTGAGTTGTCTCCTTTATGAACAACAGCATCATTAGGCGCGTTGAATGGTTTGCCATTATATTTTGATGCAAGCACAGTCATGGTTCCATCGTATTCGTATCGCACCACTCGGCGGTGTTTGTGTTGGCATGAAATTTGACGGCCTTGATAATCAAACGTGTTTCCATTGCTGTTTCCGCTAGGTTTTCGAAAAAGACTTACGCGATTGTCATCTTCGATCCAACGCATTTGTAAATCATTAGGAATGTCACTGAATACAAGATATCGTCCAACACCATTCCATGCGCAGCCTTCAGTCCATAGAGTATTTGGATTTGTATAGAGTCTTCGTATTGGGGTGTTTCCTAGCTTGTATTTGTCAAATCTTGGATCAAGAGATATGAGGTCTGGATCCGGGTAACGAGTTGGGTTATTGCCGCTCCAATCGCGTGCAGTTGCTGAAACTAAACCGGCTCCAAATCCACTTGCAGCGGTGAGAAAATTTCGACGATCTATTTTTGTACTTTCCATTATATCAATGATTCGGAATTAAATGTAATTCTCGCTCGGTCAAGCAGTAGGGGCAAGAAAAAGCTCGCGCTTGTGCAATTGCTTTCGTTGAATGTTGTTTGTTTATGAAAGAGATATTGCCATCGATGCTATGTGTTCGGCAAAGGTTTGAAACTACTTTCCCACCGGATATGGAGGCAGCCATAGGTAAGGGATTTGAAGCTATACGCCCGCAACTTAAGCCAGGAATGCGTGTGGCCTTAGGAGTGGGAAGTCGTGGAATATCTAATTTGTCTGAAATTGTATTACTTATTGTTCAAGAATTAAAAAGAGCTGGCACTAAACCATTCATTATACCTGCAATGGGTAGTCATGGCGGCGCCACGGCTGAAGGTCAAGTTGCGTTGCTGGCTGGCTACGGAGTCACTGAGACAAGGATGGGGGTTCCAATTCGTCCTTCTATGGAAGTTAAAAAACTTGGTAAATCAGCTTCAGGGCGTGATGTAGTATGGAGTCAGGAAGCAACTGCTGCCGATGGGGTGTTGGTAGTTAACCGGGTAAAGCCTCATACTGATTTTAGTGGCAAGATAGGCAGTGGACTTATGAAGATGCTTGTTGTTGGGCTAGGTAAACATGCTGGCGCGTCATCTTATCATTCAGGAGCTTTGACGATAGGATATGAGCAAGATTTAATAGATTTAACGAAGGTCGTTTTAGCTAAGGCTCCAATCCTTGGGGGTATAGCAATAGTTGAAGATGCGATGCATCAATTAGCTAGCTTAGAAGTTGTTCCTGCTGATTCAATTTTAATTCGAGAGTCTGAGCTTTGTGAGATGGCAAAAAGACTAATGCCTTCAATACCATTTGATGAAATTGACTTGTTGATTGTCGATCAAATAGGAAAAAATATAAGCGGAATGGGGATGGATACAAATATTATCAAAAGAGGAGTCCATGGCTATCACCTAACCCCTGAGCTTTCTAAAAAATCAAAACCCTTCATTTGGAGGATCTTTGTTCGTGATCTTACTCCTGAAACACATGGTAATGCGATTGGAATTGGTATGGCAGAGGCAACAACAAAAAGATTAGTTGAAAAAATTGATACTGCTGCATTACATACGAATGTTATCACTGCACGTTCGGTCCAATGTGCTAAGCTACCAATGATATTCGATTCTGATGCAGAAGCTATTAAAGCTATGCTGAAATCATTGCCTGACTCTAACCCGGCTAAGGCTCGTGTGGTACGGATTAAGGACACTTTAACACTTGGTGAATTTGAAATTTCTACTGCTCTTGAGCAAGCTGCAATTGATCATCCAGCGATTACTTCAATTGATCAGATGGGGCAAATGAGTCTTGATCAAAATGGTAATCTTAAGTTGATTGCTGAAGGCTAAAAATTGGTGAGATGTTAAACGGAATCGACAACAGCTGAGGCTAGGTTATCTTTTGTTCCTGCTGTGAAGGCCTATATTTTCAACAAACTCTTATTTAATGCTTATTATACTGCTGTAGCCGTGTTAGCTCTCACATTCGCTTTTTCGGTTGTTCAGGCAGAGCCAATGCGATTGACAATCAAGGCTCGCCCCGGATTGCAATATGATTTGTTTCGTTTCGAAGCTAAACCAAATGCATTTGTAGAGATTAATTTGGTTAACGAAGATGATATGGCTCATAATTTAGTGATTACTAAACCTGGTCAAAGATTGAATGTAGCAAACGCGGCATTAAGTCTTGGGGTGGAAGGGGATGCTAAAAATTGGGTTCCAGATCTGGATTCTGTTTTATTTTCCACTCCGGTACTAAAGCCTGACTCAAGTTATTTGTTAAAATTTAAAGCACCAGAAACGCCCGGTGTTTATCCTTATGTTTGTACATTTCCCGGACATGGATTACTGATGTATGGGGCGATGTATGTAGATATGCCTCTCCCGGATTTGGTAAATGATATGAATTTGCCAGAGCTGGCGAGAAGAGGGAATCTGACACAAAAGCAGTTGCATGCTTGGGGGATTAAGCGCCCATTGATGTATAGAATATTTATGCCGAATGCGTCACCGGCATCTGTTGCGGTCGCGCTTAGACACGGACAGAATTACTGTTGGGATGCAGCTCAATGCAGGCTTCGATATTTATGGTACGGAGATTTTGTTGACCCTTGGCCGGTCTGGCGTGGGAATGGTAATGGTTTGGCGAAAGTGCTCGGTACTAAGTATTGGGAAGCAGGTTCATCGGGCGCTGTGCAGATTGGGAATAAAGATTCCCAAGCACATTTTTTAGGATATAAAAAAATCGATGGTCAACCGGAATTTCATTATCGTATTAATAATGTAGATATTTATGAACTGATCACACCTTTGCATTCTGTAATTGGAATTCAACGAGCGTTTCGTATTCCAAATAACAAACAATTAGTTTCATTGCCTGTTGGTTCGGTAAGTCAGGTGATTTTTAATTATAGCGCAGGAAAGCTAATGGATGGTGTGTTGACGTTGAATGCAGAAGAGGCAGCGGCATTCTCCGTCTCTATTGGTTTGAAACAGTAAGTTATTATGAAAAATACAAAATATTTTCTAGCAAGCGTATTAAGTTTTATTGCGGTTATTGGGCTGCGTGCAGTTGGTATAAGTGACTATTATTCTATTGATAATATTTCTATGCCAAAGGGATTGGATTCCCAGGTGGGTGGTTTGGATTTTATGCCTGATGGTCGGCTAGTTGCCTGTTTCCATCGGGGTGAAGTTTATACATATCATCCCCAAAAAAATGAATGGAAGCTATTTGCGGATGGCTTGCAGGAACCATTGGGTATCTGTGCTATAAATGATCGAGAGGTGGTTGTTATGCAGCGCCCAGAATTAACAAAAATTACCGACTTAAATGGTGATGGTGAAGCGGATCATTACCAAGCTGTTTTTGATGATTTTGGGATGACTGGAAACTATCATGAGTTTGCATTTGGTCCGGCTAAAGATTCCATAGGGAATTTTTACATAGGAATGAATTTGGCATCGAATGGAGCAAGTATTCGACCGGAATTACGAGGGGAGTTTAGGCATTATGGTCTTAGTCGCGAAAATTTTAAGTCTAAAAACTATAAGAGCTCATCAGGTCGTATGTATGCTGCTACACCCTATCGTGGATGGGTGTTAAAGATTTCAAAGAAAGGTAAAGTGACACCTTTCGCTCCAGGGTTTCGATCGCCTAATGGATTGGGGTTTGATTTAAAAGATCAACTTTTTGTAACCGATAATCAGGGGGACTGGCTTGGAACGAGTAAACTCTATCATGTGCAACATGGTCATTTCTATGGTCATCCAGCAAGCCTTACTTGGACTGATGATTGGCAGGTAGGTCGAAATCCACTAGAGGTTTCAGTTAAAGAGCTCGATGCTAAGCGGACTCGGGCAGCTGTTTTATTTCCTCAAGGATTAATGGCCAACAGCCCAACTCAACCAATACCAGATTCAACTGAAGGCAAGTTTGGTCCTTTTAGTGGGCAACTGCTTGTTGGAGAAATGAATCGGCCACGAATTGTTCGTGTAATCTTGGATAAAGTTGCTGGTGAGATTCAAGGTGCTTGTGTGCCATTTTATGATAATGCTGGCTTAAGCAAGGGTAACCATCGATTTGTTTTTGGTGATGATGGTAGTCTGTGGGTTGGCCAGACACACCTTTCTTGGGCTGGTGGCCAAGGATTACAGCGTATTCGCTGGAACGGCAAAACGCCATTGGATGTGCGTTCAATGGAATTATTGCCAAATGGTTTCAAGATTACTTTTACAAAAAGCTTGGAAAAATCCACTTCAATAGCAGAACAATTTCAATTTAAACGCTACTATTATGAGTACCGTAAAGCTTACGGATCACCACAATATGGGATTGAAAAAATTAAGATTATTGGATCAAAACGTATGAACGACAATAAGACAGTTATGGTCTATCTTGACAAAGTAAATCCCGGATTTGTGTACCAGCTTGATATTAAAAAATTAATAGCTGAGGATAACAGCGCTTTAGTTAACCCATTAGTTTGTTACACGCTCAATAGAATGCCTAATGGTGATGATAAGGCTCCACATCTGGTGCGAAATTGATTTCTAAAAATAAATATGACTCAAACTAATCCCCATTCATTGAATCGTCGTGACCTTTTTAAGACTTCGGGTTGCATGGCGGCGGGACTGCTTGCTGGTTGTAGTACAACTAGTGCAAAAAGACTAAACCATACAGGCAAGGGAGACCCTTTTAAATACTGCCTAAATACGAGTACAATTCGTGGTCAGAATTTGCCCATTACAGAGGAAATTGATATTGCTGCAAGGGCTGGCTACACAGGAATAGAACCTTGGTTAGGTAAGCTAAACGACTATAAGAAAAATGGTGGTTCTTTGAAAGATTTACGCAACCGGATCAATGATCATGGCTTAACAGTTGAGAGTGCAATTGGATTTGCGCGATGGATTGTTGATGATGATGCACAGCGAGATCAAGGCATGGAAGATGCAAAGCGAGATATGGACTTACTTGCTCAACTTGGAGCCAAGCGCATTGCGGCTCCCCCTGCTGGAGCTCGTGGCGTTGTGGAGCCAATGGCAGCAGCAACACGTTATCGTGCATTACTTAATGCGGGTGATGATATTGGGGTTGTTCCTCAAATTGAAATGTGGGGTGGTAATAAGTCGATCGGACGTGTTAGTACGGCGATATATATAGCACTTGAAGCAGGCCATCCTAATGCTTGTTTTCTTGGTGATGTTTATCATACTTATAAAGGAGGATCAGATTTTGATGCTCTTAAGATGCTTGGGCCACAGGCTTTGCAAGTTTTTCATTGGAACGACTATCCATCTAATCCACCCCGCGAAAAAATAGGTGATGGCGATCGAGTTTATCCAGGTGATGGCGTTGCGCCGATTTCTGATATCGTCAAGGGATTCTTGCAGGTTGGTGCTACGCCGGTACTTTCGCTTGAATTATTTAATAAGAAATATTGGGCGATGCCTCCGCTTGAGGCTGCTAGGATTGGTATTGAAAAAATGAAAGCCTCAGTAGCTCTGGCTCTTTAATTGACTATGGCGAGTTACGAAGATTTGTCTAATCGTTTGGTTTTAATTACTGGAGGAGCCAATGGGATTGGCCAAGCGATGGTTCAAGCATTTCATACACAGGGAGCAATCGTATCATTTTGTGATTTAGACCAGACCGGCGGTAAACGTTTGGTTAAAGGTTTAGGTGAGCGAATTAGTTTTACCAAGGTCGATCTCACACGTGAGGTGGATATTAAACGCTGGGTCGCTAAGGAAGCTAAGCGGTACGGCAATATTCATGTTCTAGTGAATAATGCTGCAAGAGATCCTCGTAGTAAGCTTGAAAATATAAAAGTCAAAGCGTGGGACGATCTTTTTGCTGGTAATTTGCGTGCTTATTTTTTGACTTGTCGTGAAGCCTCACCCCATTTAGCTGAGGGTGCGTCTATAATTAATTTTTCCTCGATCACTTTCCACAATGGACCAGAAGAGATGTCTGCCTATGTGGCAACTAAGTCGGCGACGATTGGCTTGACTCGTTCATTGGCTCGTGAACTCGGGCCTCGGCGTATTCGTGTGAATACTATTTCACCAGGCTGGATTATGACTAATCGACAGCTCAAAGAATATGTTTCTTCGTCCATTAAGAGAGAGCTAAAGAAGATACAGTGTATCCCTGATTTAAACCAACCTGAGGAAGTGGCAGAGGTAGCCTTGTTTCTTGCTAGTGATGTCAGCCGTGCTGTGACTGGACAGGAAATTCTTGTCGACCGAGGTTGGACGCATAGTTAGGCAAGAATGGCTGCTTATTCAGCTCCATAGGCCTTTACTAATAGATGATCCTTTTGCATTTGTAGCATTTGTAATGAGCTTAGTCATTTTTGAAGCTTCCTTAATACCGGGAGCGGATTCGACACCGCTAGATACATCTAAACAGAATGGATCAACCTGATTAATTGCATCTCTTACATTGTCGGATGTTAATCCTCCGGCGAGTATGATCGGCTTTCCTAATCGTTTAGCTTCTAAAGCCAAATTCCAATTAAACTTTTCTCCGGTGCCACCTAGACTACCTTTAACATAGCTATCCAGCAACCAAGCGTTAGTGTTATAATGATGCATTTGACAAAGCGATTCGCTACCTTTAACTCTAAATGCTTTGATGGTATTTTGTTGGAATTTTGAACAGAAGTCTGGAGTTTCGCTTCCATGAAATTGTAATGTATCTAGACCGACTGTTTCGGCTGTATGATTTACAGTGTCGAAATCTGTATCAACAAATACTCCTACTTTGGTCACATAATCAGGTAATTCACGAATAATTGCTTTAGCATTTTGTGCAGTAATAAAACGAGAGCTTTGCTCATAAAGCATAAATCCAAGTGCGTCGGCTCCAGCCTCAATTGCGGCTGTGGCATCTACTAAAGAGGTTATTCCACAAATTTTGATACGTACGCTCACTGCCAATACGCTATTGTGATTGCGGCCTGTGTTCAACGTTTGTATCGGATTAAAGTTGCTTTGTAGAGGCAAGCAGGGCAAAGAAAGGGTATGGGGCTAGAGCATAAAATGGTCTACGTAGCCTTAGGATCGAATTTGGGAGAATCCGAACTAACACTTCGTATGGCTGCGGCTAGAATCTCTGATTGGTCGCTGGAAAAAGTGATTGGCTCATCACTCTGGGAGACCGAGCCATTGAATTGCCCACCTGGTTCTCCTTCATTTATTAATGCTGTTATGGGGCTGAACCCAAAGCAGGGAATGTCCCCTGAGTCCTTGTTAGTTGACTTGTTGGAGTTGGAAATGCAGATCGGAAGAGAAAGGTCTGGTTTGGTTAATGAGCCTCGAAAAATCGACTTGGATTTAATTTCTTTTGGAATGGAGACTCGTAATGCTGAGTCATTAATTCTTCCGCATCCCCGTGTTTTTGAGAGGCAATTTGTACTTTCCCCTCTTAAAGAAATTGCTCCCGATTTTATTCTCCCTGGACAAAACAAGTCTGTCACTGAATTGCTTAAAGATCTTCCTTTAGATAGAGTCTTGAAATTAGATAAATTACTATTGCCCTAAGTAGTTTACAAGGTCTAGTACTTCTTGTTTATACAAAGTATTAACCGTTCCTGGAGGCATGTTGGAAATATTAATTTTTTTTCGGCTATCTATAAGTGCTTTAGGCAAGCGTAATGGTGCTAAATTGGCAGATAAACCTTGAAGTGTTATTAAAGTGTTAGTTTCTTTCTGCACTTGGCCAATGTGAATTTTACCATCACTCATTTTAAATTGTTGTATTATGTATGCTTCGGGAATGGTCCGTGATGGCTCTATAATTGATTCGAGAATTTTGACTGGATTCATTCTTTTGGATAATTCGCTTAAATCTGGGCCTACACTTCCACCTGTTCCATTAAGGCGATGGCACTGCGAGCAGCCGGCTTTATTATATGCTAGTTTCCCATTGTTAACATTAGTTGTCTTAAATGTATTTTCAATTTCGAAGTCATTCAGTTTCCAGTCTTTTATAAAAACTATTTCGGACTTCATTTCGCTGATCCAATCCTTAAAAAGTGATACAGCGGCCTCGTCTACGGTATTGCTAACAAGAGGTGGCATTTGGCCTCTTCCTCTGTGGTTAAGTCTTCTAATCAATACGGATTGTTCTGGTAAGCCAGGTGAAACTAGCATTGCATTGCTAATGCCGAAGGTGTTGTGCTGAGGCCGTGCTGCTATTAAATTCATCTTGTCATCAGATGTTTCTATCCCAAATTCAATTTTAGAATTACCTCCACCGGAATGCACATGACAGCTAGAGCAATTGATATGTAAATATGAACGTGCACGCTCGGAAAGTGTTTCATTGGAATCATAAGGATCGACTAGAGATTGTTTTTTGTTTTTTTGTTTAACGTATGGTTTGTTGAATAAGCCGATTTGAGAGAAAATTCGCAATTGATTATCTTTTTTACCTGAAAAATTGTGTGTTCGGTCAGTGTTTCGTGTAGTCAGGCCTAATATGAAGCCGCGTGCTCTACTGTGACATGTCATGCAATCAGCTCGGCTTGGAAAAGTCCAATCATGTCGCCGAAAGCCGCTTGGTGACTTATTATCTGCGATGCGAAAAGTAGATTTAGTTCCTTCTTTTGAAACTAGTTCAGCATCAGTTTGTTCATCGTTCCACTTATATGAATAGCCAGCCCATTCGTTTTGTTGTCGAAGTAAAATTCGAGTTTCTATACGAAATGGTTTAGCTAAGCCAAGAGTGTTTTCACGTTTGACTTTCAATGTTTGAACAAGTGCTGTTCCGTTAGGAAATGTCCATGCGCCATTATAGTTTAGGCCTACAGTTTGCTTATCGGGAACAGCCATCCATCGTTTTGAAGTGGCTGTGTCATTCCAGCCTGAGGCAATTACAGAATATTCAATGACTCCTGGCTTTATTGTATGATTTTTCGTGTTTTCAAATAGGCCGGTTTCACTCAAGCGTCTCGGAAATGGCGTGGATAGGCGAATTCTTGGTTGAGTTTCGATTCGGTAAAACCCGCTTGAGTGATCTACGATTAATAACTCTCCTGAGTGAGTTGTGGCAAAGCCTGTAATGGCAAGCGGAGTGTCAGCAATTTCCTGAAATGCTAAACGTTGTTTTCCATTATGTTTGATACTCCAAATCTTGCCAGTTCCGTAATCACCGTAAATGTAATGGCCACGAAGGTCTTTCCATTTTAGACCATAATATATGATGCCTCCAGTTATGGATCGGGCTTCTGAATGAGGATGTTCAGCGGTTGGAATTGTCAGTGGATGGGGTCCCATAATACGGTTTTGGTAAAAAGGATGACTTCCTTCGTAAACACTCCAACCATAATTATCTCCAGGATTTACCATATGAACAGATTCCCAAAGATCTTGACCATTGTTTCCGACCCAAATATGCCCGGTGAGTTTATCTACGGCTAGCCTCCAAGGATTTCTTAATCCATAAGCGTATAATTCAGCTCTTGCATTTGGAAGATTAACGAAGGGGTTGTCTTTGGGAATCTTATAAGGGTTTTTAGCATTAGTCTCACGAACATCAATCCGGAGCACTCCGCCTAGTAAATCATCTAAAGTCTGACCGGAGAGCCAAGTGTCAGAGTCGCTAGTGCCGTCACCTGTTGAAATATAAAGCATTCCATCTAATCCGAAGTCAATGCCTCCTCCGTCGTGTCCTCCGGAACGCCATTCAATGATAATGTGTTCAGAGGCCAAATCAATAGTTGATGAACTTTTTGCTAGTTTGAACCGTGAAATTCTATTGGCTTTTTTACCTTCGAAGGCTTCTAAGTTCAGATTACTAAAAAGATATATAAATCCATTTTTGGTATACTTAGGATCAAAACAAAATGAGTATACATTGCGCCCCGGTAATTCTATTAGTATTTCACGATTTTTTACTTTTGGATCATCTTCAAAAGCAACTAGTTGTGTAGGTTCTCCTTGGCCGTGGTGTAGAAGTGCTAAAAGTCGTTTTGTCTGCGGCTCAGCTGCGAGAAACATCGGCGAGCGCCATACTTGATTGGTATAAATTGGTACGGCTTTATATGGAGGAGGGGGCTCTGGAGTCCCTATTAGTCTTGTATTCGTCCAAAGTCCTCGATTAATAAAGGCCAAATGGGTCTCATCTTCTGCCCAACTATGAATAATTACAGGTTGCCCAAATCCAAATAGTATTGAGTAAAAGGCAACCTTAATAAAATTAATCGAAAGGCGCATGACTTAGAGAAAAGTAATGTTCTAGAATGAACAGAGCAAGACAAGTGCTTAGTCAAATAGGTTGGCACCAGCTTAATAGTCAGTGATGATTTGGTTCATGGACTTGAATGGAAGAGTGGCTCTTATAACTGGAGGCAGTAGGGGAGTTGGTGCAGCAACCGCTATAAAATTGGCCCGGCATGGTTGTAATGTTGCAATAAACTGCAATCAATCCATGGATCTTGCGAATAAGGTTGCAGAAGAATGCCAATCGCTTGGAGTAAAGGCTTTGGTGGTCAAGGGAGATGTTGCTTCAAATCTCGATTGCATAAAAATTTTTTCAGAGACGGTTCAATCGTTTGGCCAATTAGATATTCTTATCAACAATGCAGGGGTGACACGATTTATCAATTTTCAAAATCTTGATGATGTGAAAGATGAAGATTGGGATCGTATTATGGGAGTGAATTTAAAAGGCCCTTTTCAATGTGCTAGAGCAGCTCGGCAATCTCTTGAGTCCAGTGAAATTGGAGTAATAGTAAATACAGCGAGTGTGGCTGGGATTACAGGTGTTGGCAGTTCTATTCCCTACTGTGCATCTAAGGCGGGAGTAATTAATCTTACACTTGCTTTAGCTCGAACTTTTGGGCCAAAGATTCGTGTTAATGCTGTTGCTCCGGGATTTATAGAGGGGGAGTGGCTGAAAAAAGGTTTGGGTGAAAGCTATGAAGAGGTTCGTAACAAAAAAGCTCAGGAAGGCTTGCTCGACAAGGTAAGTAAACCTGAAGATATAGCAGATGGTATTTTCTCAATGATTATCTGTCGAAAAGTTACTGGGCAAATTCTTACAGTTGATACCGGTCATACTATTGGACCAAGGATCGGTGTTGGGATTTAAGTGAACATCAATTTATTACCAGTTCAATTATCGTTCATCCACTGGTGTATACTTCAAATCGTCTGGCCCATCGTAGAGGCTTTTAGGTCGAATAAGACGGTTGTCAGCCAATTGCTCTAGAACATGTGCAGTCCATCCAGAGGTTCTTGCTATAGCGAATATTGGTGTAAATAAGTCAGTTGGGATTCCAAGGGAGTAGTACACAGTAGCAGAGTAAAAATCTACATTTGGATAAAGGTTTTTTTCAGAAACCATAATTTCTCGAATACGTTCACTCATGTCCAACCACTTGGTCTCTCCTAATTCTCCGCTTAGTTTCTTAGCCATGGCTTGAAGATGCGGTGCCCGAGGGTCGAGCACTTTGTAAACTCGGTGACCAATACCCATGATTTTCTTTTTGTTTTTTATGCAATCTGCCACAAACTCATCGACTTTTTCGACACTACCAATTTCTTGAAGCATTTTGATAACACCTTCATTTGCACCCCCATGTAAAGGGCCTTTTAGTGTTCCTATTGCAGATGTTATGGCAGAGTACATTCCGCTTAATGTTGCTATGGTTACTCGAGCTGAAAAAGTAGAAGCATTCATTCCATGGTCAGCATGGAGAATGTAGCACATGTCTATTGTCTTTTCCTTAGCTTCGCTTGGTTTTTCACCGTCAACGAGGTACAGAAAGTTAGCTGCTTCACCGAGATTTGGATCTGATTCTGGTAATGGTTTGCCTTGGCGAGCTAAATGGAAATAAGCAGTTATAACTGGTACTTGGGCAATAAGTTTGATTGCTCGCGTTGCTTGGTCCTCGAGTGAATCTTGAGCTTCAGGGGGTTCGTAGCATGCAAGAGCGGATACAACAGTACGTATAGCTCGCATTGGTGAAGCATCATTAGGAAGCTGCTTTATAAGTTCAATCACGCCATCAGGGAGTTTTCTGGCTGCGGCAAGTTCAACTTTCAATGCGGCAAGTTCAGTTGAGTTAGGAAGTTTTCCTCGATGAAGCAAATGAACTACTTCTTCATAAGTAGCCTTTCCGGCTAATTCATTAATATTGTAACCACAATATATCAGTTCGCCATCCAATCCACGAACATCACTCAATTTGGTAGTTGCGGCAACAACTCCTTCAAGGCCTTTGCTAGCTGCTTGTTTTTCCGTATCGCTCATATTGTAAAATATTTTTTATCTATTTTAGGTGGAAGACAATAATTTAAACGGGTTTTTAGCGCAATCGGAATCAGTAGATCTTATTGATATTCATTTACTCATTTAACCCCGGTAGACACACCTGGCAGTGCATGTCTCAGCAACCTCAACTGCAGTTAAAATTGATAAATTTGGTTTTAAATGCTTCCAAATCCAAAGGGCTAAGTTCTCACTGGTGGGGTTTTCTAAACCTTCTATTTCATTGAGGTAATGGTGATCTAATTGTTCCCAAAGTGGTTTAAAAGCTTTTGTAATATCAGAGTAATCAATTACCCAGCCCAGTTTAGGGTCGCATTCACCTTCAACAACAATTTCCACTTTAAAGCTGTGCCCATGAAGTCGATTGCATTTATGTTCTTTTGGTAGATTAGGAAGATAATGTGCAGCTTCAAATTGAAAAGTTTTTCTCAGTTCCATAGTTAATTAGTTTCAAGATCGGTCCAATTTATTAGATCTCCCAAGGGAGGTCGCCCGTCATGCCTCCAAGCGAGGGGAGGTCGCTGCATTTTACCTAAAGGGCAAATTCGAGGGGCTCCCCATTGCCCAAAGGCTTGGGCATATTCACGCAATTTTGATTCGCTTGCAGCTATGCCGATAGTAGATATGTTTTCTCGATAAGGTTCCAATATATGCATAAGCTCTGAAGGGTTCTTAATTGGCTTGATAAAAATGAATCTGTTAAGAGGTGATGATTGAAACTGCTTTTCGTCCTCTTGGACTACTGTCCAATCAGTGGAGTCTTTGCTCTCCCATAGCATTGCGCCAACATTATTGGCTGCTCGAATTTTATAAAAGCGTCGTATGCTAGTAATGTTAGCACTTTCTTTTGAGGAGAGTTCTCCTCGTGGTATGGTCGTATTTCTTTTATCCAGTTCTTCTGCAAGCATTTCTGCGAACTGGTCTGGTTTCAAACTTCCAAGCTCTTCAATATATATGACTTGAGGCGAGAGGCAGCCTTGTTGATTCCATGCAATTACATCATCCGCGGCACGAGATATTATTGTTTGTGTTCCCATAACCTCATTTGCAAGTTGATCCACGTATCCGAAGCTTATGCGGTTTCCATAGCTAATAAATCTTTTGTTTAAAGGGAGGCGTTTTCTCGCTGATTCTAGAGTGCTATCATTACCGAAAGCTAAGATGCAGTCTGCTTCATTGAATAGTTCGCTTTCAAGTGTTTCGTTGCCCCCTTTCCATTCTGCGATTTCAATAGAGGAAGCAAGACCGGGATCTACGTAATGTAATGAATGTCCAAATAGTCGAGGGAGTATTGATTTTCCAGAAGCGCACTTCACAAATTGCGCTGATCGAAGTAATAGTCCGAAAGCAATCGATTGAAAGATGGGGACAGGTAAATTCCCCGGAGCTAATTGTGCAATAAGTTTTGGGCCATGCACCATTGCAAGTGAATGACCTGAAAGGCTTCCATATGATTGAAGTCGAGTTGGATCACCAACCTCTTGATTAAGTAAGTGGAAAAATTTTTCTTGTGTCCATTCTTCAAAGCATGCATTCAGTCCAGCTGCAAGAACTTCACGAGGAAAACCGGTCTCTTTTGGATCGGCAGCAAGAGCTAATTTGCGCAACTCGTAATCAGGTGATTGCCAAAGGGAAGCAGTCTCTACTAGTTTCGAAATGATTGTTTCATTGCCTATTTGTGCTAAATACTCATCACGATTATGTTTTAAAGATTGGCAGGCTTCTGCAATCAATTTGCTACTTAATTCTGCATCTGGCTTGTCGGCCAGATAGTAATCCAAAGATTTCTCAAGCATTGGTTAAAATCATTAATTTAAAGCCTTCTTTGTTCGGCAAATAGTTCGGGTGCATAATAATCGTTAATTAAACTATAATTAAGAGATTCTTTGTGCTGATAAAAGAGATCTGTCTTATCTTCGAAGACGTAAGGCAATAATGAAATGGATATCATGCGGTTTTTTACTCAAATTGACTGGTTTTCCGCCACAGCCAATTTAAAAAAATTACGTGTGAAGTGGTCTAATAGCAACAATTGGTTTTGTAAGGGATTCTCCCCTGTGTTTTGATTTTGCACATGAAGGATTTTCTGGTTTTTATAATTTCAGGTTTGATGGTTATTTGTTTAATGGGCTGTGGAGAATCACCTACTGCAGATAAGCAGGCCGGTATAACCGAAAAGACGAACATTACATCAGGGGATATTTCAATATCTGTTACACCAACCACTGATATTCCTTCTTCAAAACAGAGTGCGATATCTGTTGAAAATTCAAAATCCACGCCAACATATACAATAAAGCCAGCTCAGGCAGGTAAAGTTCAGGCTGATGGTAAATTAAAAGAAGATGGAGGGGCTTACTTTCTTGATGATTCTCCGTTTAATGGCGAATTTATTGACCATCATGATAATGGAAACAAGTCTGTAGAGGGTAAGTTTTTGAATGGAAAGCAAGAAGGCGTATGGACTTATTTTCATAAAAATGGCAGTCGTTTTAGAACTGGAAAATATTTAGATGGCCGTGCAAATGGTCAGTGGATTATTTGGCGCATGGATGGTTCGAAATGGTCGGAAAAAAATTATGTGAATGGTCAGTTAAATGGAGTTGAAATTCGTTGGCATGCTAATGGAAAAAAGCAGTCCGAAACCGACTGGAATGGGGGTAAAGTTTTATCTAAAAAAGAATGGGACGAATTAGGTTCATCCAAGCCTTAAACGCGCTGTTAATGAATGGCCATACTGAAAGTTCTAAACCAGAACTGCAAAACACAAAGCAAGGAGCAAGGCTTGTTCAAAACGGTTCGGTGCTGAGTGAGGTGCTTTCAGAACCAGGGCCGACGCAAAGTGTTTTTGATATTCTAGCTGCAGCTATAATGTTAAATAACAAAAATCGGGTGGGTATATTGGGTTTTGCTGCAGGTGGATTGATTGGCCCACTGCGTTCTATGAATGGGCATCAGCATCTTTTTGGGGTGGATCGTGACGAAGCAGGTTTTAAATTATTCCAAAGAGTTTCAGGTGATTGGCGTGGGAAAATTAATTTTGTTCATTCGGATGCGGTTGAGTGGTTGAATGCTCAAAAAAAACCATTTGATGTATTAGTAGAGGACCTATCGGTTGGTCGAGATGGAGACGTGTTCAAGCCGACTGTTTCAATTGAAATATTGCCTGAATTGATACGTTCTAAGCTTACCCCAAGCGGAATAGCGATATTTAATTTACTACCATCTGATCATTGTTCATGGACTAATATGATTCAGAAAGTAAGTGCGCCTTTTAGGCATGGAATTGTGATTAAATTCGAAAGTTTTTATAATAAGATACTTATCCTAAGTGTTAAACCTTTAACCAGTACACCTAAGATTTCACGGCTTTTAAGAAAGTTTTTGTCTGGTATTGAATCATCAATCTCCCATGATATTCAAGTCCGTACATTGGTTATCAATAAGTCGTAATTGAGATTATCAAATGCACAGCTGAAATTATTAGTTTTTATAATGATAATTGATTATTTTAATACATAGTAAGCCTATTGTTAATCCCGTTTGCTCTTAATGGCGGTTTCTGACATCTTAGTTCCAGTTCTTTTTGTAATATTGTCATGTGTTTCCTTATTAGACAAAAATTAATAAATCGAGTCGCCTTCATGGCAATTCTGATAGTTTCAATTAGTTATTCAGTCTTATTAGAGGCTCAAGAGAAACAAACTTTGATACCAAAGTGGTCACGTTTTCAAGGAGAGTTAATCAGTCTCAAACAATACGATAATCCAGCTCGTGATTTGCAACTTAAGGCTTTGTTCAATCCGCCTGTAGGTGATCCAGTGGTAGTTGATGGTTTTTGGGATGGTGATAACGATTGGAAAATTCGATTTATGCCGGATATGGTCGGAAAGTGGACTTTTAAGATAACCTGCTCAGATGAAAGTAATTTGGGTTTACATAATTTAGAAGGAAGCTTTCTTTGTACTGCTCCAGATGGAGATACTGCTTTGAGTAAGAACGGCCCCATTAGAGTGTCGCGATCACGAACTCATTTTATGCATGATAATGAGAATCCATTTTTCTGGATGGCTGACACGGCTTGGAATGGAGCACTTAAATCTAACGAGTTTGACTGGGACAATTATCTTGTGGAAAGGAAGAGGCAAGGGTTTACGGCAATTCAATGGGTTGCAACACCATGGAGAGGCGCTCCTAAGGGAGATGTTGAAGGGCAAATGCCGTTTTCGGATAAAGATAAGACAAGGATTAACCCAGAGTATTTTCAACGCTTAGACAAACGCTTGGAAGCTATCAACAATGCAGGTTTGATCAGTGTGCCGGTTTTGTTTTGGGCTTCGAATGAAGAGGCTAATTTGATTAATTCTCTTTCAGAAGATCAGGCAGTTCTTCTTGGGCGTTACATGATTGCCCGTTGGGGAGCAAGTTTTGGAGCATGGATCCTTAGTGCAGACAGTAATTACTCAGGTCAAAAAGGTGAACGATGGAAAAAAATCGGTCAGGCTATATTTGAAGATCGCCGCCGCGCTCCAGTATTTATTCATCCTAAAGCTAAAAGTTGGATTTTTGAGTCTTTTCGTGATGAGAAATGGTTGACTGCAATCGGATATCAAATTGGTCATGATATTAATGATGCAACAAACAATTGGATTCATAATGGCCCTCCAACACGAGATTGGAATAAGCTTCCGCGTCGTCCCATAGTGAATCTGCAGCCTCCTTATGAGTGGCAGCCCAGCATTAGTAAGAATATACCAATTTCTTCAAATCAGGTAAGACGTGCTCTATATTGGAGTCTTCTTAATACCCCAACGGCTGGTGTTAGTTATGGAGTCGCTGGTATTTGGGGATGGAACAATGGAGTTGATCCGACAATTGGCTATCCTAATGCAGGAGTACCGCCGGATTGGCGTGAGTCTTTAAATTACGAAGGAGGGGAACAAGTTGCTCATATTGCGAGTGCATTTAATACTATTGATTTTCATTCTTTGCGACCGGATCCTAATGTTCTTATTGACCAACCTGGAGATGATTCCATTGCTAGTTACGTAGCGTCCTCAAGCTCTTCAGATGGCAGCCTAGTAGTTGTCTATACTCCAATTGAAACAAGACTTAAGATTAATGTGACAAAATTGCCTTCTCCCTTAATTGCTGCATGGATCAACCCTCGAACTGGAGAACGAAAAGATGTTCTAGCAGTCTTGCGCGGCTCTGCTTTGGAATGCCCGGCTCCAGGCGATGGCGACTGGTTGCTAATCCTTAGAGCCAAGCAATTGAATACTGAAACTTCACTTCTTCGTTAATCAATGCATCCGCTCGCGGAAAAAGTGGCCGAATTAGCTCGGACGCAAAATCTTTTTCCGGGATCCTGTAAAATCTTGGTTGCTGTTTCTGGCGGACTCGATTCAATGGTGTTGTTGGACTTATTGATTAAGGCCGAATTAAAGCTTAAAAGCCGTTTGGTTGTTGCTCATTTTAACCATCAATTGCGAGGTGTAGAAAGTGATGCGGATGCTGTTTTTGTTGAGGAAACTGCAAGGTCTTATGGCCTTCCATTTGAGTTGGGTTCTGAAAATGTTTCACTTAAAGCTAAAGAACTAAGCGGGGGAATAGAATCTGCAGCTCGTGAATTTCGCCACAGTTTTTTTGTCTCTTTATCAAGTCGATTAGGATGTCAAACTGTTGTTCTAGGACATCATTCAGACGATCAAGTAGAAACTTTTTTTATTCGTCTTTTCCGTGGTGCGGGCAGTCGTGGTTTGGCTGGTATGTCGGTTCTCTCCTCTTCACATTTGGATTCTGAAATTAAACTTGTACGCCCACTGCTTGAACTTCGGCGTGCCGAGATTGAGGCTTATGCACAAGAGCTGGGAATAGATCATCGAGAAGATGAATCAAATAATAACACTCGATTTTTACGAAATAAAATTCGACATAATTTGCTGCCTTATATGTCTGAGCTTTGGAATCCATCTATCTATCAGCATATTATAAAGACCATGGTTTTAGTAGGTGATGATTCTGACTGTATTGATGAGCTTGCAATCAAGTGGCTTTCTAAAATGGATACTCCCTTCAATGAATTGCCAGTTGCTATTCAACGAAATGTTTTGCAGCGGCAATTGTTCTCTAAAAGTGTGGAGTCGTCGTTTGACTTAGTAGAGTCGCTTCGTATTCATGTTGATAAAGCAATTGAGGTCTCTCCGGGTAAACGATTATTAAGGAATGAAACCGGTAAGATTGAATTGTTGCCTTATATGAATGATCGTGTTTTTTCAATTGATCGTTGTGAGATTGATTTATTTGATCAAAAGGATGAAATCGAATTTGGAGGAGTTAAATTTTGGTTTAAGAGTACTTTAGGCGGGTTAGACAAACTCGCTGAACTTGGCCAAAAAAGTAATAGAGAGGTTTTCGATGCTTCATCAATTGGTAGCCATATTACTTTGCGTCATTGGAATCCTGGAGATCGTTTTCAGCCAATTGGGCTGACTAATGAAAAGAAGCTTCAGGATCTATTTGTTAACCAGAAGATATCGTCATTGGAACGTCATCGGCGAGTGATAGGAGAATCAGATGATGGCCGCTTATTTTGGGTTAATGGCTTAAGGATTGCAGATCCCTTTAAAGTTACGGAGTCAACTACTGAGTTGCTTCTTTTTCATTGGGAAGAATAGAAGTGTCCCAGTCTTTCCAGACAGGCTCATAGCCTAGATCTGAAATAGTCTTTGCAACGGTTTTAGGGCACCTTTCATCGGCGATGTCGAACTGGCCAGTAGCTTTAGTTTCTGATCCTTTGGTGTTTTCTTTAAGTTCTCTTATATTGCCGCGTTCAGTGTAGTGTAAATTATTGTTACCAGCTCCCGTGTAACCTCCAGGTTCTGTGTGGCTACCAGCACTCATAGTAGTGATGCCCAATGGAATTAGTTGGTTACGCAGGTTTGCCGGTTCACGGGTAGAAAGTACTATGCCAACGTCGGGTAGAAATAGTCTCAAAGCACATATAGCTTGAACCAGATCTATATCGTTAAAATTACTCAAAGGCTGGAATTCTCCAGCGCATGGCCTAAGCCTTGGAAGTGAAATGGTTAACTGTGATTTCCAGCATCTTCGTAGTAAGTGTTCTGCATGTGCAGCAAGGCAAATTGTTTCGTATCTCCAATCGCTTAGCCCAAAAAGAGCGCCAATACCCAAACGTCGAAATCCTGCGTCGTGCGCTCGTTCTGGAGTTTCTAATCTCCAATCGAAATTCTTTTTAGGCCCAGAAGTATGCATTTTAGCATAAACTGTTCGGTCATACGTTTCTTGATAAACCACTAGGCCTTCAGCTCCTGAATGAACAAGAGGTGCATATTCTTCCCTTTCCATAGGGCCGACTTCCAGTGAGATTGAAGGTGTTTTGTTTCGCAGCGATTTAACGCAGTCGGCCATATAGCCGCTAGATACAAATTTTGGATGTTCTCCAGCTACTAGCAAAATATTCCGAAATCCTTGTGAAGCCAATGCACTAGCCTCTTGGACAACTTCGTTGGTTGATAGAGTGACACGGAGTATAGGGTTGTCTCGAGAAAACCCACAGTAAACACAATTATTTATGCATTCATTGCTTAAGTATAAAGGGGCAAATAGGCGAATGACTTTACCGAAACGTTGTTGCGTTATTCGGTTTGAACTTTTAGCTAAACTTTCCAATTTATTTCTAGCTCTGGGGGAAAGTAGTACAGCGAGATCTTTTAGTTTTAAATTGTCCTTTGCTAAAGCTGCAGATACTTCCAGCTCAGAGGCCTCTTTTGCCTTTTGGCAAAGACCTTTGATTGGTAACTGGTTGAACTGCTCTACGAAACTCACTGGCACAAGTTAGCTAAGAGACGGCACTTGGCCAAGCGTAGTTGTTTTTTTGATAGGAAACTAATAGAGTCGGCCTCAGGAGGTTTATAAATTTACACATGTTCGGTTTTGGAAGAAAAAAACCAAATGATGGCGGAGAGGAGCATCGATATTATTTGCTCCCTGGAATGGGGCGTTCGAATCGACGTCGTCACAATCTTATTTTTATGTGGAGTATTATAGGCGGCGTTGTGGGATCAGCATTAATTGGCGTAGCTATCTGGTTAATTAATCGATAATAAGCGTTAATCCTTTAAGGCTTTTAATTCTTTTCTAAGTAGATCTGCCATTGGGGCAACAGTGTCTCGACTGAGATCGAATTGTATATTGCAACGTTTAAATAATTCCGGCAAAGGCTTTGATCCTCCTAAAGCTAAAGCTGCTTTGTAGTCGTTTAAAGCTTTAGATTTATTGTTTTTGTAATTGGCCCAGACTTGTAATGCGCCGAGCTGAGCAATGCCATATTCTACGTAATAGAAGGGATGAAGAAAAATATGGAGTTGTTTGTGCCAGAGCTTGGCCTTTGCTAATTCGTAGTGAGTCCAGTCAACATTCCCACCAAATCGATCTATGAGGTTACTCCATGCTTTATCACGATCCTCTATAGAGTGATCGGGATTGAGATAAAGCCAGTGCTGAAAGGCATCAACGGTTGCTATCCAAGGAAAAACAAAAACGATTCCTTCAAGATGATTTATTCGTGCACGCCGAGCTTCTTCTGAATTGTAAAATTCCTCGAGAAATTCACTCCCTAGTAATTCCATTGCCATTGAAGCAACTTCACAAAACTCGATCGGAGCATGTCTGTAGGAATGAAGAGGTTCATTTTGGCTAGCCATTGAATGAAATGCATGACCAGCCTCATGAAGCAAGGTTTCAACATCTCGCTGCACACCAACAGAGTTCATGAATATAAAAGGCAAGCGAGATTCATCAAGAGAACACTGGTAGCCACCAGGGGCTTTACCTTTTCTGTTAGCTAGGTCAAGTAGGTCAAGGTCCTGCATTGTTTGAAACCAATCCGAAAGATTTCCATCAACTTGATTGAATATGGATTGTGAACATTCGATTAAATCCGACACCTTTTCGAATGGCTCAAGAGGAGGGCGTCCTTTTGGATCAGTTGCAGTGTCCCACGGTTTGAGTTCATTAATATTTAGTTCCTGAATTCGCTCGTCTTGTAGTTCTCGAAGTAAAGGTACCATTTCCTCTTCGATCGCATTCTGAAAAGAAATGCAGTCATCCGGGGAATAATCAAATCGACCAAGTCGTTTATGAGCGTAATCCCGGTAATTAGAAAATCCTGCGTTTTCACTTATTTGGTTTCTTAGTTTTGCTAAATCATCAATGTGAGAATCAATTTTTTCAGACTCCTCAAGTCGGCGATTGGCTACTAACTCCCAAGCTTTCTGCCTGTAATTTCGTTCTGTTCCCTCAAGATGTCGACTCATTTGGATGAGCGTTTGCTCTTTGCCTTCAAAATGAACTGTTAGGCCGCCAATTATTTTTTGATATTTTTGGCCGAGTTTTGAGGTTTCAGTTTCGAGAGTAACATTTTCACTGCGAAATAACTCTACTTGAAGTGCTGTATCACGAAGAAAGACCTCGTAACGCTGATTTTTTAGATCTTTGCATTGAGGGTGTTTAGTAAGTTTTTTTGATAAGAGAAAATTACATTTTTTTTCTTCAGGTTCAATTTTTTCAACGAACTCTAGATAGGCTTTTTCAGCATCCTTGTCTTCGGTTTGACAGGTCATTGCTATATACCTTTTGGATCCTTCTTCGGCTATTGCGGCGGATAATTCTTCCCAATTAAGAATTACCTGTTCGAGGTTTTCAGCGGTAGACGAGGTGTCTAGTTGTTCTTCTAGCTTTTTAAATAAAGGGTTTAGCTCTTTCCAGTTGCCTAAATTAATGTTGGCAGGAACAAACTGACGAGGTGTGTAGATGGAGATTTTTTCAAACATTAACGAACTGGAATTCTGAGGGTAAAGGGATGAAAAACCCAGCAATTTTAGTTGGATTAAGTTATTTTAAATATTTATTGATAAGTAATGTTTTAAAAATTAATAGTATCTAAATCAGTTTAAATTATTGTGTAGGTTTAATCTTTGTGATCTCACTATTTTTATATGAATCAAATCTTTGCAACAAAAAATTTGCTGACTACAGCCTTGTTTTATTTACTTATAAGTTCTGTAGTTGCAAGTGAAGAGGATAGTAAACCATTTGTTACCTTTGATGAGCCTGTAGCTTCCTATTTGAAACGGATTCAATTAGGTA
>CEVU01038734.1_pt1 | contig 27890 bp, 23 predicted proteins | sample 427081 | NCBI WGS metagenome assembly CEVU01 (sample SAMEA2623868, study PRJEB7988) | marine metagenome | biome: marine biome (ENVO:00000447); feature: deep chlorophyll maximum layer (ENVO:xxxxxxxx); material: "saline water (ENVO:00002010), including plankton (ENVO:xxxxxxxx)" | depth 80 m | reverse complement strand
TCAATAATATTTAATTCTCCATTATTAACTGTGTAAATACCAAGACTTTCAATATTTTTTTTTGATTCTGGATTTTCTACATCATAAAAAGTAATTATTAACCTAGGAGTTGTTGGAGTGGACTCAGGACATATATCATCACTTTCACAATAAAGTAAAGTTAGAAAGAGAGGGATTATCCAAAAAATCCTGTTCATATTTAAATTTTTTCTAAAAGTACAACATTTTCGACATGGTAGGTTTGAGGAAACATATCAATTGGTTGTGATAATTTTATTTTATAAAATTCTTTAAAGTCGATTAAATCTCTAGCTTGCGTAGAGCTATTGCAACTCACATAAATTATCTTCTTTGGTTTTAACGATATTACAGAACTTATAACCTGTTTTTCAAGTCCATTCCTGGGTGGATCTAGAATTATTACATCAGGTTTATTAGACTCCTTAATTCCGTCAGATAGAATATGTTTAACATCTCCATGGATAAATTTTGTATTGTTTATCTTATTTAACTTAGCGTTGTCTTTTGCAGCTAAAACAGCATCTTTTACAGTCTCAATCCCTATAATTTCTTTTGCAAATTCGGAAAGAAATATCGAGATAGTTCCTGTTCCACAATAAAGATCATATACTGTTTCATTCCCCTCTAAGGAAGCAAACTTTTTAACAACATTATAAAGTTTTTTTGTTTGGTATGAGTTTGTTTGGAAAAAAGATTTTGCAGAAATACTAAATTTTAGATTTCCTATTTTTTCAGAAATAAAATCTATACCGTTATAACACTCAACCTTTAAATCATAGATAGTATCATTTTTCTTACTATTAATAACGTACATTATGGATGTAATTTCAGGAAATTTATTTTGAATTTCATTTAAAAGTTGATGCGCTTTTTTAGAGTTTTTATAAAACTGAACGAGAATCATTATTTCGTTTAATGTAGTTGTTCTAATCATTAGTGTTCTTAAGTCGCCAGATTGATTTCTTAAATCAAAAAAATCTAATCCAATCTCCAAAGACTTCTCTTTTATAAAATTTCTAATTTTATTAGAAATATTTGTTTGCAAGTAGCACTTATCTATATCTATAACTTTGCTCCACATCCCAGACTTGTGAAAACCAAGAGCATTTTTATTTTCTATAATATTTTTTGAATTTATTTCATCTTCAGTAATCCATCTTGAATTACTAAAGGAAAATTCCATCTTATTTCTATAATAGTACTCTTTATTAGATTTAATTATAGGTAGGGTTTTTTCAGGGATTACTTTAGCAATTCTGGAAAGGTTATTTTTAACCTCATTACTCTTATAAATTAACTGATCTTCATATTTCATGTTTTGCCAACTACACCCTCCACATAATTGAAAATAAGAGCACTTTGGGTTTTCTCTTTTTTTTGAATAAGTATGAAATTTTATAATTTCACCTTCAATATATGATTTCCTCTTTTTTTTGACCTGAATATCAACTATGTCACCAGGCACTCCAAATTTTGTAAAAATAACTTTTTGATTCTCAGACTTAGAAATAGCTTTACCTAATGAGCCAGCATCGTTTAGTTCAACTTTTTCTAGAATAATATTTTTTTTTCTTTTGCGGCCCAATTTTTTATTTGTTAAATATGAAACGAAATATAATTCATAAATTTGGGCTAAAATAAAGTATAAATAACACAAATCATTATGTTGACATCTAAAAATATTATTGAACTTGAATATAGGTATGGGGCGCATAATTATCATCCTTTACCCGTTGTTTTGGAAAAAGGAAGTGGTATTTTTTTATGGGATGTTGAGGGTAAAAAATATTTTGACTTTTTGTCTGCATATTCTGCTGTTAATCAAGGACATTGTCATCCAAAGATTATCTCAGCTCTTGTAAATCAATCTCAAAAGCTTACCCTTACATCTAGAGCTTTTCATAATAATATTCTTGGTCAATATGAGAAATTTATAACCCAATTTTTTGGTTATGATAAGGTGTTGCCTATGAATACCGGAGTAGAAGGAGGTGAAACTGCTGTAAAATTGGCTAGAAAATGGGGTTATGAAGTGAAAAAGATCCCAAAAGATTCTGCAAAAATTGTATTTGTTGAAGGTAATTTCTGGGGTAGAACCTTAGGAGCTATCTCTTCCTCAACAGATCCCTCCAGTACAAATGGATTTGGACCTTTTATGCCTGGTTATGAAATTATTCCATATAATGATTTAGAAGCATTAAAAAATTCTTTAAAAGACCCAAATGTTGCTGCTTTCATGGTTGAGCCAATTCAAGGAGAAGCTGGAGTTGTTGTACCTGATGAAAATTATCTTCTAGACGCCTATAATATGTGTAAAAGCAAAAATGTTTTATTTATTGCTGATGAAGTTCAAACGGGTATTGGAAGGACAGGTAAAATGCTTTGTTGTGATCATCATGGTTTTAAGCCAGATATTCTAATATTAGGAAAGGCTCTGTCTGGTGGAGTTTTTCCGGTTTCGGCGATATTAGCTTCTGATGAAGTTATGTTAACGATTAAACCTGGAGAGCACGGCTCTACGTTTGGAGGTAACCCAGTTGCTTGCCAAGTTGCAATATCTGCTTTAAATGTTATAAAAGAAGAAAAATTAGCCGAAAATGCCCAATTAATGGGGGAGGTTTTTAGAGCTAGGCTTCAAGATTTTGCAGATAATAATAATATTGTGACAAAGGTTAGGGGTAAAGGGTTATTGAATGCTATTGTTATTAATGATAAAGAGGGTAGTGATATTGCATGGAATATCTGTTTAAATATGGCTGAAAAAGGTTTATTAGCAAAACCTACCCATGGTAATATTATTAGATTTGCGCCTCCTTTAATTATTAACAGGAAAGAGCTTGATGATTGTATTGATATAATTATATCATCATTAAAGGAATTTGAGGTATAAATTTATAAATTAGCAATACTAACCAAATTGTATGTCGAAAGTATATCTTGATAATGCTGCTACTACAAAAGTAAGGGATGAAGTAATTAATGCAATTACTGAGGTAATTAAAAAAGACTACGGAAACCCTTCATCTACACACAGTTATGGTCGATCATCTAAAGCTATAATTGAGAATTCTAGAAAAGAGATAGCAGGCCTATTAAACGTTTCTTCATCCGAAATTATTTTTACCTCTGGTGGAACAGAGGGTGATAATATGATCTTAAGGAATTGTGTTAAAAACTTAGGAATTAAGCATATTGTTTCATCTAAAATTGAACACCATGCAGTAACCCATACACTAGATTATCTATCTACTTTAGACAATTTGAAAATTAGTTATGTAAAAACCCTTAATAACGGAGATATTGACTACACTGACCTTGAAAACATTTTATCAAATTCTAAGGGAAAAACGCTGGTTAGTTTAATGCATATAAATAATGAACTAGGAAATATTTCTGACATTCAATTAATTTCAAAAATATGCAAAAAATACCATGCCTTATTTCATAGTGACACGGTTCAATCTATTGGTCATTATGATTTAGATTTTAATGAACTTGGTTTAGACTTCTTTGTAGCTAGTGCCCACAAATTTCATGGTCCTAAGGGAGTAGGTTTTGCATTTGTTAAAAAGAATACCCAATTAGGATCATTTATCACTGGTGGTATGCAGGAAAAAGGTTTTAGGGCAGGAACTGAATCTGTTCATAACATATATGGCATGTCTGAGGCATTAAAAATTTCATTAAATAATTTATCTAAAGAAAAACAATATGTGTCAGAAATTAAGTCATATTTTATTTCTAAAATTTCAAATGAAATTGAAAACATAAAATTTAATGGAAATTCTGCTGATTTATCCAAGTCTACATATACTTTAGTTAATGTTTTATTACCTGTTGATAAAAAAACAGGAGGTTTATTTATGTTTAAATTAGATATGAAAGGCATTGCTTGTTCTAAAGGAAGCGCTTGTCAAAGCGGTAGTGACAACGGATCACATGTTTTAAATGAGATACAAAACAAAGAGGATAATTGTAAAATTTCATTAAGATTTTCATTTAGTATTTACAATACCAAAGATGAAATTGATTACACCGTTAAAGAGATTAAAAATTTACTTGCTTAAAAATCAATATCTAAATTCAGATTAAATATTCTTGGTGTTAGATAATTTGGGATGCTAAATTGTCTTTTGGTGTAAACATCTCTTACCCAAGTATTAGTAATGGAGTTTTGCATGTTAAACATATTGAAAATCTCAAAACCAATAGAAATTTTATCGATTTTATTCATGAAGTTTTGATTACTGTTATTAATTGTTTTATTTGAGATTTCATAAGAAATACCCATATCAGCTCTTTTGTAATCAGGCAGTCTGTTTAAATACTCATAAGGATCTGAATAACTAGGCGACCCGCCAGGTAATCCAGTATTATAAATTAGATTTATAAACATTTTAAGTTTAGGTATGTTTGGTACATAATCTTGAAAAAGAACACCAAACTTTAATCTTTGATCAGTTGGTCTAGAGATGAAGCCTCTGTTGTTAATATTTTCCTCTGTTTTTAAATACCCAAAACTAAACCATGACTCTGTACCCTTAACAAACTCTCCATTAATCCTAAAATCCAAACCATATGCATAAGCTTCAGCATTATTAGTGGCTGAATATCTAATTCTAACATTCTCTAGAGTGTATGGGTTTACATTTTCTAAGTCTTTATAATATATTTCGGATGTTAGTTTAAATGATCTATTCCACATATCAAAATTATATTCATTTGACAACACATAATGAGTTGACTTTTGAGCTTCAACATTTGAGTTTAAAGAGCCATCATTTGCTCTTAATTCTTTATAAAATGGCGGCTGGTTATAAATCCCATACTTTAATCTGTATATCATATTTGGATTATTTTTTGGGATTAAACTTATCTGTAGTCTAGGGCTAAAAATTGATTTAAATCGGTTTGAGTTTACCCTCCATGCATGATATCTAAGACCAAGATTATAAAAGATCTTATTGTCACTTAAATAACTTTCATTTTCCCATTGAATATAGGATTGAAATCTATTAATTTTTGTATTAGTTGTTGATCTAATATTTTGAAATGGAACTATAGGGCCTTCGTTGGCATCATAAGGTTGTTCAGATAGATTTATGATGAATGGAGGATCTATTAAATAACCTGCAGAATCAATAACTTCCCATTCAACTATTCTATCATTTATCTTTTCGTCAGAATATTTAAAAGATATATTAAATTCATTTTTTTCTCTGATCAGTTTAATTTTAGATTCTATATTGAATATTTGAGCATTTAAATCATTTCTTGCATGATTAAGTTGACTTCCGACGCCTTGACTAAATTCAATTTCCCCTAAATCTTCACTTCCGATATTATTGTTTACTTCAGCCAAATTATATTGGGCGAGAATATCATAATATTCTTTCTCGTTTGAATTATAATAAGAAGATGTTAAATTTATTGTAGTTAATGGGTTTAACTTATAATCAACAAAAATTGAATTAAAATAACTTATATAATTATCTTTTTCTTCACCTTGATAAAAAATAACTAAGGCTAAGGGATCTTCTAATGTACCAAAATTAGTTTGTCTGTTTACGGGTTTAAAATTATATATGTTATTAGAATAATTTAAAATACTTCCAATATTTAATTTTTCATTAATATTAAAATTTAGGTAATTTTGGACATCAAAGAAAGAAGGTCTGAAATTTGAATTAGTTTCCTTTGAATTAACCAGCAAACTATTATTTCTGTACCTTATTCCTAACATATTGGTTATTTTACCATCCTTCATCACATTATCTGAAACAATACTTGCACCAAGTAAGCTAGAATTTAATCTGAGATCATTATTCTTTGGCACCCTATATTTAATATCCAAGACTGATGACATTTTATCTCCGTATTTTGATTCAAAACCACCGGATGAAAAATTTACATTTTCAGTCATTTCAGAATTCACAAAGCTTAATCCTTCCTGTTGCCCTGATCTTACCAATAAAGGCCTGTATATTTCGATTCCATTAACGTATATGAGATTTTCATCAAAATTACCTCCTCTAACAGAGTATTGAGAACTCATTTCATTATTTATACTAACACCTGGTAAGGTTTTTAATATATTTTCAATTCCAGGTTGAACTCCTTTGATATTTCTTAATTTTTTAGGTGAGAGGTTTAATATTGATTTTATTCTGGTCCTGGAATTACTATTTATAACAACTTCAGAAATTTGTTCAAATTTTTGACTTAACACAGGGTTGAATTCAAACACTTCTTTATCGTCTAACTGAACTGATATTTTTACTTTTTCAAAGTTTATATGGGTAAATATTACTTCATGTATTTTATCAGAACTTATTTTAAGTTTATAATATCCATTTTCATCACTTACCGAACCAATATTTTCACCAAGAGAAATATTTACACTCTGTATAGGTAAATTATTTTCATCTAAAATCAACCCTGTAATAATAGATTCTTGACTATAAACTATGGTTGATAGTAGAAAATAAATTAATGTAAGACAATATTTTATCATTTGATTTCTCTGTAAAAAACTTTATTTAACTCTGAAATATTTCCTGCATTATCTTCGATTTTTATAGATAAATCATTTCTAGTATTTGATGAATTTATATTGTCGTTAAAATCATATGTAAGCAATCCTTTTGAGGGATTATATTCTAATAGAATCCATTTGTCGTTAATCCATCCGTTATATGATTTAATTCCAGAAGATTTATCAGAAATATAAACTTTTAATTTTTTTAAGTTTGACACCCATTGATTGTCTTCTAAATTTAAAATTTTAATTGATGGAGGTATGGTGTCCAATTTAATTTTATAGTCGCCTAAAGTTTTAATTTTTGCGATAATTTTATCATTATCTCTTTTATTTGAAATAAATGAATAATTATTTTCCTTACCAATTTTTGCTACAAACATTCTGTCTTTCATTGATTCATTATAACGTTTTACATCAAATTTAATTGTAATTGGTTTTAGTAAAGGAATAGTATCTTGATCTACATGTAAAATTTCTTCTTTATTGTAAATTTCAATAGCAGTGTTATGATAAAATGTGTTTTTTGAAATATGTATCGATGAATTATTTAAATCAAATTTATAAGTACTATCATTATTAATTTTAACTATATCTTTTAAACCAATTTTTTTACCTTCATCATAACTTTTTTCAATTGCAGTAATCGGGATTAAAACTTCGGTTAAATTATCATTATAATCATACAACTTAATATTATAGATAGAGGTTAAGTCCTCATTTTTAATTTCTATGATTCCATTGCCTAAATCCCTTTTATACATGCTTAAAGGGTTAGAGTCTTCGATGAACAACTTTTGAATTCTAAAGTTTGATTTTTTATAAGTAGAGTAATCAATGAAATTATTTATATGATGCCATTCGTCAAAAGAGAATTTATTAAAATCAATTTCAAATATTATTTTTCCATTATTTTTTGATATGATTTTTGATAACCCCATTTTATTTTGAGTATTATTCATTTTATCATAACTATTGACACCAAAACTAATAAATCCATTAGTTTTTAAAGTATCAGCTATATATAATGAGGAGTTAATTTTTTTAATTTTTAATTTTGAAAAACCTGATTGATCATATTGAAAAGCACCTTTGTTGTCAATTCTAAAATTTTTATAAAAAACTCCCAATAGAATTGGCGATATAGTGTCATTAACAGAGTATGACTTAAACTTCATGGGGTTTATTGGTCGATCCTTTTCATCTCTTAGCTCATAATGAAGATGAGGTGCAGTGCTTCTGCCGGTATTTCCTGTTAGCCCAATCATTTCTTTACTAGAAATTCTAAACTCATTTTTTTTTGGATACTTTCTAAAAGTATATGATTGATTAGTATATTGAATTTCCTTAACTATCTTTTCAATTCTAGGGGAAAATTTTTGAAGATGTGCATAAACACTAGACTGACCATTATCGTGTTTGATGTATATAGCTTTTCCGTTACCTCCATGTGTAATTTGAAGTCTACTTATGTATCCATCACCAATGGAATAGATTTTAAAGCCTTCAATTCCTTTTGTTTTTATATCGATTCCTGCATGAAAATGATTAGGTCTTAATTCTCCAAAACTACTTGACAAAATAATTGGAATATCAAGAGGGTAGTCACCAGAATTTTGTGACCAAATGTTCAAATTTATTAAAACGGCAATCAGAAATAAACCAACTCTCATTACAAACTAAAATAATATTATTATAGAATTATTAAATGAAAAACTCTGAAAATTTAATTTTGAATGTTAAATTTGTTACATAGTGTTTTGCTATGGATAAAATTAATGCTCTTTTAGCGGATTTAGAAAACAAAATCAAAGAAAATATCTTAGAAATATCAAACCTAAGAAATATGAATGATAAGTTAAGAGCTCAAAATGTAATATTATCCGATGAAAAAGATGACGCCGTGAACAATTTTAAACTACTAGATGAAAGGTTTAAAGCACTGAAAGTAGCTAACACTATCTCGGGCAGTAAAAATAATATTAATGAGACAAGAAATGAGATAAATCTATTAATTAAAGAGATAGATTTATGCATTTCTCAATTATCAGACTAATTTATGAGCAATAAGTTAAAAATTAAACTTTCTGTTGCTAATAGGGTTTATCCTTTGACAATAAGCCCTTCACAAGAAGAAGGTTTAAGGCTGGCAGCTCAACAAATAAATAATTTGATTAAAAAATTTGAACAGAATTATTCTGTTCAGGACAAACAAGATGCATTGGCTATGTGTGCATTGCAAATAGCATCTAGTAAAAAACAAGAAAGTTTAGACGAAAAAAATATTTTAAATGATGTGGAAGTTAAAATTTCTGAATTAATTAAATCTTTTGATCAAACTGACTAGTTTTATATTGTAGTATAATAAACTGCCTACATTAGTTTTTTTTGTAAACTCAACGCTAATCAATTAAGAAGGGTGAGTTTAGATTGTTAAATCGTGCTGATTTACTCAGATTTTTGATCAGTCTTGTAGCCCTAAACCTGTTAAAATGGAGTTTAAATAAAATGACTTTTGTGGGTTTTTTATTTAATAAATTTTAATATGGATATAACAACAAATGTGATTATTTCATTACTAATAGGTTTTGTGCTGGGTTTGGCATTTTTAAAATTACTTAACAAAAACAAATCTTTAGGGCTAATTAACAAAGCAAAAAAAGATGCTCAACGAATTATTGATGATGCTAATGAAAAAGGAGAGAGTGTCAAAAAGAACAAGATTATTCAAGCAAAGGAAAAATTTTTAGAATTAAAATCTGAACATGAAAAAATCATCTTTTCAAGAGAAGATAAAATTAAGATAGTTGAAAGAGAGATTTCTTTAAAAGAATCAAAGATTGAAACCATACTTAATAAACAGGAGCTTTTAAATTCTGAACTAGAGCAAAAGTCAAAAAACCTTGATACTAAAATATCTGCTCTGAATAAAAAAGAGGATGAGTTGGAAATAGTTAGAAAAAAGCAAATAAAGCAACTTGAAGTTATCTCTGGCTTAACCGAGTCAGAAGCAAAGGAAAGTATTTTAGAATCATTAAAAAAAGATGCAGAAAACGATGCCCTATTATATGCAAAGGAGAAAATGGAAGAAGCTGAATTATCTGTTAAACAAGATGCTAAAAAAATTATCTTAAATACAATTCAAAGAATTGGGGCAGAAGAAGCAATCGACAATACGGTTTCAGTTTTTAATATTGAATCGGATGATTTAAAAGGAAGAATAATTGGAAGGGAAGGAAGAAATATTAGAGCATTAGAAGCAGCCACTGGAGTAGAAATTATTGTTGATGATACCCCAGAAGCAATTATTCTTTCCTGTTTTGATTCTATTAGAAGAGAAATTGCAAGAATGTCTTTACATAAATTAGTAAAAGATGGAAGAATTCATCCTGCAAGAATCGAAGAAGTTGTTAAAAAAACAAAAAAAGAGATTGATCAAGAAATTATTGATGTTGGTAAAAGAACAGTTATTGATCTCGGTATAAACGGATTACACCCGGAATTAATTAAATATGTGGGAAGAATGAAATACAGATCTTCCTATGGTCAAAATTTATTACAACATTCTAAAGAGGTTGCTAAACTATGTGCAATAATGTCTTCTGAGATGGGTATAGATCCTAAATCAGCTAAAAGAGCAGGTCTACTTCATGATATAGGTAAAGTCCCAAGTATTGAAAAAGATATTGAGACTCCTCATGCTATTTTAGGAATGCAATGGGCCGAAAAATTTGGAGAGACCCCTGATGTTTGTAATGCAATTGGCGCACATCATGATGAAATTGAAATGAACTGTTTGATATCACCAATTGTTCAGGTTTGTGACGCAATGTCAGGAGCTAGGCCTGGCGCAAGAAGACAGGTTTTAGATTCATATATAGAGAGATTAAAAAATCTAGAGGAAATTGCATTGGAATTTGATGGTGTTGAAAAAGCTTACGCAATACAGGCCGGAAGAGAACTTAGAGTGATGGTAGAGAGTGATAAAGTAAATGATAATCAGTCATCAGAATTGTCATTTAAGATTTCTCAGAAGATTCAAACTGATATGACTTACCCAGGCCAAGTAAAAGTTACTGTAATAAGGGAAACAAGATCTGTAAATATTGCTAAGTAGTTTTAGATCTTGGATGAAATTTACTCATTACTTTTATCAATGCTTTGTTATCCAGGTGCATGTATATTTCGGTTGTTGTAATACTTTCATGACCCAATAATTGTTGAATTGTTTTTAAATCTGCTCCGTTTTCAAGTAAATGTGTTGCAAATGAATGCCTAAAGGTATGAGGTGAAATATTCTTTTTAATTCCTGAAATTTTAGCAAGACCCTTAATAATTGTAAAAATCATAGCACGTGTTAAAGACTTACCTCTTCGGTTTAAAAATAAAATATCGGAAAACAACGAATCAATTTTTATTTTTTTTCTTGAATTATTAAGATAATTGTTGATATAGATCTTATTTACAGGACTTACAGGTACCAATCTTTGTTTGTTTCCTTTACCAGTTACTTTAATAAAATCTTCGTCAAAAAACAAATCTGAAATTTTCAATCCAATTAGTTCGCTAACTCTCAAACCACAACCATATAATGTTTCAATAATAGCAATATTTCTTTCAGATTCATTTTTATTTTTATCAATGTTTTTAATTAAGATATTTATCTCATTTTCTGAAAGTGTACTTGGTAATTTTCTGCTCAATTTTGGGGACTCAATATTGATTACAGGATTTGATTCAATTAATCCTTCAAATAATAGATAGTCAAAAAAACTTCTAATACCGGATATTACTCTAGATTGAGAATTAGATTTTATTTCTTTTGAAACATTGTATATAAATTCTTTAATTAAATCTGAATTTACGTCAACAGGTTTTATTTCTTCTCCTTTACTATTTAAAAAAGTACTTAACTTTTTTAAATCATTCTCATAACTTAAAACAGAGTTGTTGCTTAAACCTCTTTCGATTCTTAAATAATCTTTAAAATCATTAATTGAATCTTTCCAGTTCATATTGTATTAATATATTCTAATTTTAATAAATTTACGAAATGAAAAATATTATCATCATAAACGGACCAAATTTAAATCTTTTAGGTAAAAGAGAAACCAGTATTTATGGCGACATATCTTTCGAAAACTATCTTGTTGAGCTTAAAAAGTCATATCCTGCTTTTCAAATTGATTACTATCAATCCAATATTGAAGGTGAAATAATTGATAAGTTACAGGAAGTTGGCTTTTCATATTCGGGCATAATTTTAAATGCAGCGGCTTACACACATACATCTGTTGGAATTGCAGATGCAATATCTGCAATTGAAACCCCAGTGATTGAGGTTCATATCTCCAATATTTACTCCAGGGAAGAAATAAGACATAAGTCTCTAATTTCTAAGAATGTTCAGGGGGTTATTTGTGGTTTTGGACTTAAATCTTATGATTTAGCAATTCAATCATTTACTAAAGATGAATAACCTCATCATATGCATCTGCAACAGCTTCCATTACAGCCTCTGACATTGTCGGATGTGGATGAATAGCTTTTAAGACTTCCGTTCCTGTTGTTTCAAGTTTTCTACCCAATACTGCTTCAGCTATCATATCTGTAACACCAGCTCCAATCATATGACATCCAAGCCATTCACCGTATTTTTCGTCAAATATTACCTTGACAAATCCTTCTTTTGTCCCTGAAGCGCTAGCTTTACCAGAAGCAGAAAACGGAAATTTTCCAACTTTAATTTTATAACCTTTTTCAATTGCTTGTTTCTCGGTTAATCCAACACTTGATATTTCAGGACTGCAATAAGTACATCCAGGGATATTTCCATAATCAATAGGAGTAACATTATGACCAGCAATTTTTTCAACACATAGTATTCCTTCAGCAGAAGCAACATGAGCCAAAGCTGGACCTGCTACTACATCGCCAATCGCATAGTATCCAGGTATATTAGTAGAATAATATTTATCAACTAGGATTTTATCCTTATCTGTTGCAATCCCAACTTCTTCTAATCCAATATTTTCTATGTTAGATTTAATTCCAACTGCTGAAAGGAGAATTTCAGATTCAATCTTTATTTCTTCTCCATTATTTTTAACCAGTGCGATCACTTTATTTTTGGTTTTCTCAACAGACATTACTTCAGATGATGTCATAATTTTTATACCCTTCTTTTTGAATGATTTTTCTAATTCTTTTGAAATATCACTGTCTTCTAAAGGGACAATATTTGGCAAGTATTCAACAACAGTTACATCAGTACCTAAACTGTTATAGAAATATGCAAATTCAATTCCAATTGCACCAGAGCCAACAATTGTAATGCTCTTTGGTTGTTTTTCTAAAGTCATTGCTTCACGATAACCGATAATTTGTTTTCCATCCTGCTCAATCGAGGGTAGGACCCTAGATCTTGCACCAGTTGCTATAATTATATGTTTAGCAGTATATTCATTGCCATCCACCGAAACGATATTGTTTTTTTTCACTTTGCCGAATCCTTTAAGTACATCAATTTTATTTTTCTTCATTAAAAAAGTAACTCCTTTACTCATTCCGGATGCGACATTTCTGCTTCTTCCAATAATTTTTTTAAAATCTTGAGTTACATTGTCAGCGGATAACCCATAATCATCAGCGTGATTTAAGTATTCAAATACCTGTGCTGATTTTAATAAAGCTTTTGTAGGAATACAGCCCCAATTCAAACAAACACCACCTAAACTTTCTTTTTCTACAACTGCAGTTTTTAAGCCTAATTGAGAAGCTCTAATTGCAGTAACATAGCCCCCCGGACCACTTCCTAAAACTATTACATCATAATTACTCATATATTATTTTTTATTTGGGTTTTTATTAAAATCTATACTGATTGAATTTACACAATACCTTTTACCTGTATCCGTGGGTCCATCATCAAAAACATGACCTAAATGACCGTCACATCTAACACATACAATTTCTGTTCTTACCATGTTATGAGAAAAATCATCAACATATTTCACAGCACCCTCTATTGCATCGTCAAAACTTGGCCAACCACAATCAGATTCAAATTTTTGATCACTTTCAAATAATGGAGTATTGCAGCCATTACAATTATAAACACCATTTTCAAAATGAAGGTTGTATTTTCCTGTATGCGGGTATTCTGTCCCTTTATTTCTTAAAATATGAAATTCTTCTTCGCTTAGAATTTCTTTCCATTCCTTATCAGATTTAATTATTTTTTTTTCACTCATTATTTTGTCTTTTGAATATGATTTATTTTGAGATATAAGTTTAGTTGTAGCTGTAAAAAGTAAAATAAATGACAGTAAGTAATTTTTCATCATAATTAAGTTAAATAAATGATTAAAATATTATTATATTAATAACTCTTTATAACACTGCAAATTTATTTTAATTAAATGAGACTTTATAAAAAAGGAGATAAAAAATTATTAAATGCTTGGGCCTTTTATGACTGGGCAAACTCTGTGTATCCACTTGTTATTTCTACAGCAATTTTTCCTATCTACTTCAAAAGTATTACAAAGGGTGAACCAGTTGATTTCCTTTGGCTCAATTCAATTGAAAACGACGCATTCATTGGCTATGTGTCTTCATTTACTTTTATAATTTTAGCAGTAATTTCTCCAATATTATCTGGTATTGCAGATCATACAGGCTATAAAAAATTATTTATGCAGATTTTCTGCTACATCGGAGCAATTTCATGCATTTTACTATACACTTTTGATTTAGATAATTTTGATCTGGGGATGATTTATTATTTCTTCGCAGTTGTGGGTTTTTGGGGTAGCTTGGTTTTTTACAATTCTTATTTACCTGATATTGCAAATGTAGATGAACAAGATATTACTAGTGCAAAGGGATATTCTTTAGGTTATCTTGGGAGTATCATACTTCTAATTTTCTGCCTATTATTAACTCAATTTCCTGATTATTTCAATATTGATGGAAAAACCCAAGCTGTTAAAATTTCATTTGTTTTGGTTGGTATTTGGTGGCTAGTTTTTAGTCAATATTCCTTTTACTATTTACCTGGAAAAAGTTACTATAATATAAAAAAGACAAACTTATACTCGTCCAAAACGTTATTGAGTGGATTTAATCAGTTAATTGATGTTTTAAATCAGTTAAAATCAAATAAAAAACTTAGAATATTTTTGCTCTCATTTTTCATTTTCACCATACCTACTCAAACTATTATTCTGCTGGCAAGTTATTTTGGCGCAGATTTAAATGAAATTAGTTGGTCTAATGAGGAAACTATGCAATCAGGTCTAATAATAGCCATTATAGTTATTCAAATATTGGCAGCTGCAGGTGCTTATCTAGGAGCTAAATTATCTAATCGATTTGGAAACATTAATACGTTAATAGTGATAAATGTTTTGTGGGCTGTAATTTGTTTGTTTGGTTATTTTGTTTCTACACCATTTGAATTCTATTGCGCTGCAGGATTTATAGGTTTAGGGATGGGAGGAATACAATCTCTTTCTAGATCTACATATTCTAAATTGATTGATGAAAAATATTCAACTTCCTACTTTAGTTTTTACGATGTTTCACAAAAACTAAGTATTGTTATCGGAACATCATTATATGCAACTATGGATATATTTACGGGAAGTATAAGGCTTGCTATTTTACTTTTTGCCTTATTGTTTATTCCATCAATATATTTACTGTTTAAAATGTCAAAAAGCTAATTATTTTAATGGCATAGTAGTTGAAATATATATATTATAAATGATGATTTTAATTTCTAATTCCAGATAAGATATCACTCATTTTGTAATATTTATTTAATATGTCTAAAAAAAATCTATTTAATATTGACAATTTGTCAGCTCAAGATATCGATGAAAACTCAGAGTTGATTCCTTTAATGACGCCGGAAGATGAAATTGAGATTAGTAAAGAAGAATTACCCTCTACGTTACCTATTTTGTCCCTTAGAAACACAGTTTTATTTCCGGGTGTTGTAATTCCAATAACAGCCTCAAGAGATAAGTCTATTAAACTTATAAAAGACGCTAATAATTTTAATAAATTAATTGGAGTAGTTGCACAAAAAGATGAAAGTGTTGAAGATCCAAAAGTAAATGATATTTATACTATTGGTACAGTTGCAAAGATTTTAAAAGTTCTTCAGATGCCGGACGGTAATACTACAGTTATTATTCAAGGAAAGAAGAGATTTGAGATTGAGAGAGTTATTTCAGATTCTCCCTATATTACATCTAATATAAAGGATTACCCTGAAGAAAATCCAGGAAATACTAACTCAAAGTTTAGTGCTACTATTGACTCTATAAAAGACTTATCACTAGAAATAATTAAAAGAAATCCAAATATTCCATCTGAAGCTTCATTTGCCATTAAAAACATAGAAAGCAAATCGTTCTTAATAAACTTTGTGTCATCTAATTTAAATCTCCCTGTTAAAGAAAAACAAGCTATACTAGAGATAAATGACTTACAAAAAAGAGCTTTAAAAACATTAAAGCATATGAATGTTGAGTTTAAAAAATTAAAAATTAAAAATGACATTCAATCTAAAGTTCAAAATGATTTAAGTCAACAACAAAGAGAATATTTCCTTCATCAGCAAATGAAAACCATCCAAGAAGAACTTGGCGGGGTCAGTCATGATTCTGAAATTGATGAAATGAAAAAGAGAGCTAAAGGAAAAAAGTGGAATAAAGAAATTAAAAATCATTTTGAAAAAGAACTATCAAAGCTTCAGAGAATGAACCCTCAGGTTTCTGAGTATTCTGTTCAAAGAAATTATTTGGATCTATTACTAGATCTTCCCTGGAATGAATTTTCAAAGGATAAGTTTGATTTGATTAAAGCAAACAAAATCTTAAATAGAGATCATTTCGGTCTAGAAGATGTTAAAAAAAGAATTATTGAATATCTAGCGGTATTAAAGTTACGTAAAGACATGAAGTCTCCGATTTTATGCCTTCAAGGACCCCCTGGGGTTGGAAAAACCTCACTTGGTAAATCAATCGCAGAAGCTATCGGAAGAAAGTATGTAAGGATATCCCTAGGTGGATTAAGAGATGAAGCGGAGATTAGAGGACATAGAAAAACATACATAGGCGCAATGCCAGGAAGAATTATTCAAAATATAAAGAAGGCAAACACTTCAAATCCTGTGTTTGTTCTTGACGAAATTGATAAATTAACATCTTCAAATGTAGGAGATCCGTCGTCGGCAATGCTAGAAGTTTTGGACCCAGAACAAAATAATGAATTTTATGATAATTATTTAGAAAAGGGTTTCGATCTATCTAAGGTAATGTTTGTAGCTACCTCCAATAATCTTTCTAATATTCAGCCCGCTCTGCTAGATAGAATGGAAATTATAAATGTTAGTGGTTATACAACCGAGGATAAAATTCAAATTGGAAAAAGATTTTTATTACCTAAACAGATAAAAGAACACGGTTTAATTCCAAACCAAATAAAAATTAGCAATAAGGTTATGGAGAAACTAATCGAAGGTTACACAAGAGAATCCGGAGTGAGAGGATTGGAAAAAAATATAGCTAAAATCGTTAGAAATTGCGCTAAAAATATTGCGACTGATGTAAAATACGATCCCAATATAAATTTAGAAGATATGACTACTATACTTGGTCCTTCAAAGCTTCTAAGGGATGAGTATGAGTCTAACGAAATTGCTGGAGTTGTTACAGGATTAGCTTGGACTAGAGTAGGAGGTGACATATTATTTATAGAATCAATTTTAACAGAAGGAAAGGGAAAGTTGTCAATCACTGGTAACCTTGGTAAAGTCATGACAGAATCTGCCAAAATTGCTTTGGAATATATTAAATCATACTCTACTAAATTTAATATAAATTCAGAAATTTTTAACAAATACAATATTCACATTCATGTTCCCGAAGGAGCAACCCCCAAAGATGGTCCTAGTGCTGGAATTGCCATGTTAACTTCATTAGTTTCTTTATTTACCCAAAAAAGGATCAAGTCGAGGATGGCAATGACGGGTGAAATTACATTAAGAGGGAAGGTGCTCCCAGTAGGTGGGATTAAAGAAAAAATACTAGCTGCAAAAAGAGCTAAAATTAAAGAGATTATCTTGTGTAAACAGAATGAACCTGATGTAAATGAGATTAATAAAAAATATATTAAAGGGCTAAAATTCCATTATGTTTCAGAAATGAGTGAAGTAATTAGATTAGCGCTGACCAACCAAAAGGTTAAAAATCATAAAAATTTATAATAAATTAGTTTTATTGTAGTTTTGAATTTATGTATTTAAAAAGAACAGTTTTATTAATTTTAATTTTAATTACAGTTTTTTTAGATAATGTCTACAGTCAATCAGCAGGAGAATCTACTTATCAATTTTTAAATATATCAACCTCACCAAGACAATTAGCACTCGGAGGAAAAACGATTACTAATTTTGGCTCTGATGTTACTTCAGGTTTATATAATCCATCGACAATTAACCCTGAAATGGATAATATTTTAAGTGTAAACTATTTCAGCTATTTTTCTGATATTTCTTTCGGTTCACTCTCCTATGCATACACTCTTGATAATAGAGGAAATACAATTCATTTTGGTTTTTCATATATAAATTACGGAGATTTTATGGGATACGATGAGTATGGGAATTTCACCTCAGAATTTACAGGAAATGAATCTGTTCTTTCTGTTGGATATGCAAATAACATAAATAATTTACCCATTCGAATTGGAGCAAATTTAAAATTTATAACCTCAACCTTTGAACAATATAATTCTTACGGTTTGGCTGCTGATTTTGGTCTATTCTATACAGATGAAAATGATATTAATATGTCCTTAGTTTTTAGAAATATTGGTTTTCAAATTAAGGCATATGATGAAGTAAGAGAATCATTACCTTTTGAAGTTAACCTTGGATTTTCTCAAAGACTTGATAATGCACCTATTAAATGGCATTTAACCCTGGAAAATATACAAAAGTGGCCAATAGGCTTATCAAACCCTTCAAGAATAATAACTGATCTAGATGGAAATGTTACGGAAGAGAATATATCGTTCATTAATGAACTATTGAGGCACGCAATCATCGGTGTGGAAATATTCCCAGAATCCATATTTTCGCTTCAGTTAGGATACAGTTTTAGGAGGTCTGAAGAACTTAAAATTCTTGAACAAAGAAACTTTTCGGGAGTATCTTTTGGATTTGGAATGAAATTTAATAAACTTCGTTTCAATTATAGTCATGCAAGATACTCTAGTGCTTCAAATGTTAATTATGTAGGACTTCAAATTGATTTAAACTAATGAAAAAACTAACTATAGCTATTGACGGACATGCATCAACTGGAAAGAGTTCTATTGCTAAGGAATTGGCGGTTTCATTAGGTTATACATATATAAATTCAGGTTCAATGTACAGAGCAGTTACATTATATGCTGTGGAAAATAATTTAATGGAGTTAATTGATAATAATATAGATCAGTTTATCAACCTATTAAATAATAACAAAATTCATTTTAAGTTTAATAAAAATTTAATTTCCGAAATATTTTTAAATGATCGAAATATTGAGAATGAAATTAAAAGCTTAAAGGTGTCTCAAAAAGTAAGTGTTGTAGCGGCAATTCCTAAAATTAGAAAGGAAATGGTAAAACTTCAGAGAAATATTGACAGAAATAAGGGTATAGTAATGGATGGTAGAGACATTGGCTCTGTTGTTTTTCCAGATGCTGATCTTAAGCTTTTCTTAACAGCTTCCCCTGAGGTTCGAGCGAAAAGAAGATACAATGAAATGGTTGATTCTGGTGAAAAAGTAGAATTTCATGAAGTATTAGAAAATATAACATATAGAGACAACCTAGACTCCACTAGAAAAGATTCCCCTTTGATTATCCAAAAGGATGCGGTTGTGATAGATAACAGTTTTTTAAGTATTGAAGATCAATTACTTAAAATCTCTTCCTTAATTAAAGAAAAATTAAATAATTAATATTTAACGTAAGGTTTTTATCATAATATTTTTTATTTTCGCGTGCATTTTGTCACCTAATACTGAAGCAAATGCTTAATTTAATGTAAATGCCTTCCAAGGTTTGTGTGTTAAATCAGTAGAAAATTTTGGAATACAAATTTTTTATCATGCCAAAAAAAGCAGAAAAAAAAGAATCTACTTTAGAAACTACAAACGAACAAGTAGATGTGAAAGTTACAAACGAAGAAACTACTGAAATTGTAACTGAAATTCAAGAAGAAACTATATCAACTGAAAAATCTGAGTCAACTGAAGAAAAAGTTGATCTATCAAAATTTGATTGGCACAATTACGAAGAGGGAATTGACCAGGTTGATGATAAGCAAATAAAAGAATTTGAAAAATTAGTTGAAGAAAATTTTGTAGAAACTCTTACTAACAATGTTGTTGAAGGTACTGTTGTTCATATGACAGAAAGAGAAGCTATTATAGATATCAATGCCAAATCGGAAGGAGTCATCTCTCTAAATGAATTTAGATACAACCCAAATTTATCTGTTGGAGATAAGGTTGAAGTTTTAATTGATATTAGAGAAGATGCCACTGGTCAGCTAATTTTATCACATAGAAAAGCAAGAGTAATTAAAGCTTGGGAAAGAGTTAATAATGCTCACGATACTGGAGAAATTGTTAATGGTTTTGTAAAATGTAGAACAAAAGGAGGAATGATTGTTGATGTTTTTGGAATCGAAGCATTCTTACCTGGCTCACAGATTGATGTAAAACCAATTAGAGATTACGATCAGTATGTAAACAAGACAATGGAATTTAAAGTTGTTAAGATTAATCATGAATTTAAAAACGTGGTTGTTTCACATAAAGCCCTTATTGAAGCTGATATCGAGCTGCAGAAAAAAGAAATTATAAAGCAACTTGAAAAAGGTCAAATTTTAGAAGGAGTTGTTAAAAATATAACTTCATATGGTGTGTTTATGGATTTAGGTGGAGTTGATGGGTTAATTCACATTACAGATTTATCATGGTCAAGAATTAATCATCCAAATGAAATAGTCGAGCTGGATGAGCAAATAAAAGTTGTTATTCTTGATTTTGATGAAGATAAATCAAGAATTCAGCTAGGATTAAAACAATTAAGCAAACATCCATGGGAGGCTTTAGCTGACGACGTAAAAGTTGGAGATGTTGTTAAAGGAAAGGTTGTTGTTATTGCTGATTACGGAGCTTTTGTAGAAATTTCTGAAGGAGTAGAAGGTCTTATACATGTGTCAGAAATGTCATGGTCTACTCATTTAAGATCTGCTCAAGACTTCTTTAATGTAGGTGATCAAATTGAGGCAAAAATTTTAACCTTCGACAGAGAAGAGAGAAAAATGTCTCTTGGTGTTAAGCAGTTAACACCCGATCCATGGACTGACATAACTAAAAAATACCCTGTTGATTCAAAACACAAAGGTATAGTTAGAAACTTCACTAACTTTGGTGTGTTTGTTGAACTTGAAGAAGGTGTTGATGGATTAATCTATATTTCTGATCTTTCATGGACTAAGAAAATCAAACACCCAAGGGAATTCTGTAATACCGGAGAGAATATTGAAGTGGTTGTGTTAGAATTAGATGTTGACAACAGGAAGTTAAGTCTAGGACATAAACAGTTATCTGAAAATCCATGGAACAAATACGAATCTGAATTCTCTTTAGATTCTATTCATAACTCAGAAGTTACAGAGATTGTACCTAAAGGTGCTACAGTTCAATTTAATGAGGATGTAATTGCATTTATTCCTTCTAGACATATGATAAAGGATGATGGTAGTAAACTTCAGAAAGGTGAAGTTGTTGACCTAAAAGTTATAGAGTTTAACAAAGACACCAAAAGAGTTGTGTTATCTCATACTCAAACCTTCAGAGATGTTGAAGAAATGAATAAGAAAGTAATGACTAAAAAAATGAAGGAGGATAAAGAATCATCTAAAAATACACTTGGAGATGCAAATGAGCAATTGCAGGAACTCAAGGATAAAATGGATGGAAAATAATAATAAAAGCCTTTCAATTGAAAGGCTTTTTTTTTAAATTAAATGTATTATTAAATACATAATGGGTAAAAGTATACTACTAAACGAAAAACAGTTAGAGATTTCTCTAGATAGACTTGCTTGCCAACTTACCGAAAATCACAGTGATTTTAAAAATACAGTTCTAGTTGGACTACAGCCTAGAGGAGTAGAGTTATGTGATAAAATCGTTAATATTCTAAGTGAAAAATACAATTTACCAAATATTAACTTTGGATACCTTGATATAACTTTTTTTAGAGATGACTTTAGAAGAAGTGAAGATGTTTTAATTCCAAATAAAACCGAATTTAAATTACTAGTTGAGGATAAACACGTTGTATTTATTGATGATGTTTTGTATACAGGAAGAACAATTAGAGCGGCTTTAACCGCCATTGAAACTTTCGGAAGACCAAAAACCATAGAATTATTAGTTTTAGTTGATAGAAGATTCAGTAGGGAGTTACCCATTCAACCAGATTATAAAGGTATTCAGGTAGACGTGTATGAAGATCAAAAAGTGAATGTTGGCTGGAATAATAAGAAATTTGGGAATTATATTTATTTAGAAAATATAGAAAATGGATAGCTTAAGCGTTGATCATTTATTAGGAATTAAATATCTAAATCTAAACGATTTAGAACTCATTTTTAAGACCGCAGATAATTTCAAAGAAGTAATTAATAGGCCAATTAAAAAAGTTCCTTCGTTAAGAGATATTACAATTGCTAATTTATTTTTTGAAAATTCAACAAGAACAAAATTATCATTTGAACTCGCTCAAAAAAGATTATCCGCTGATGTATTAAATTTTTCATCATCTCAATCATCATTAAAAAAGGGTGAATCACTGATTGATACCGTAAATAATATCCTAGCTATGAAAGTCGATATGATTGTGATAAGGCATTCAAATCCAGGTGCACCTCATTTATTATCTAAAAAGGTAAATTCTACAATCATAAATGCTGGTGATGGAGCCCATGAACATCCCACCCAAGCTTTACTTGATTCTTACTCAATGAGAGAGAAGTTGGGTGATTTAAAAAATAGAAATATACTTATAGTTGGTGATATTCTTCACAGTAGAGTAGCCTTGTCAAATATTTTTGCACTCCAATTACAAGGGGCCAATGTTTCTGTCTGTGGACCTAACACCTTACTTCCTAAATATATTAAAGAATTAGGTGTAAAAGTTGAAAATAATCTTGATAAAGCTCTAGAATGGTGTGACGTTGCAAATATGTTAAGACTTCAAAATGAAAGAATGTCTGAAAGTTACTTTCCGTCGGTTAGAGAATATAAGAGGTATTATGGTCTTACGAAGGAGAGATTAAATAAATTAAACAAGAAAATTATAATAATGCATCCAGGGCCGATTAACAGAGGTGTGGAAATAACTAGCGAAGTAGCAGATTCTGATAATTCTATTATTTTAAATCAAGTAGAGAATGGAGTAGCGATTAGAATGGCAGTTATATATCTATTAGCAAAAAAAAATATAAATCATTGAATTTAACAATACTTGGTTCGCAAGGTGCAATCCCAAAGCTTAACCAATTTTCCTCCTCACATGTATTGCAGGTGGGAAATAAAAATATTTTAATTGATTGTTGTGAAGGAGTACAGTTTCAGCTAAGAAGAAATAAAATAAAACTCTCAAATATTGAAATTATATTAATATCACATGCTCATGGAGACCATTTCTTTGGGTTGATGGGCTTGCTAACCACCTTATCGTTACTAAAGAGAGATAAAAAGTTAGAAATATTTTGTCCTGTTTCGGTTTTAAGAATTGTTCAAGCTCATATAAAGCATGCAAAAATGAAATTTAGTTATGAATTAAAATTAAATGGGCTAAAATCAGAAAAATCAACAAGAATATTTGAATGCCCATCATATATCGTTCAAACTATCCCATTAAAACATTCAATTTACACTAACGGTTTTCTGATTAAAGAGCAACCAAAGAAAAGAAAACTTTTAATAGATAAATTAAAGGATAAAAAAATTGATAAAATTTACTATAATAAATTTACAAAAGGTTTGAATGTCATTGACGAAAACGGGAATGAGGTGAGTTATCTTGATGTCACAAAAGAAGGAGATAAATCAAAATCATACGCATATTGTAGTGATACTTCTTTTTGTGAATCTATAATTGATACAATCAAGGGAGTTGATTTATTATATTGTGAAACCACTTTTTTACAAAGACATCAGGATAAGGCCATATCAACATTTCATTCAACTACTAAAGATGCTGGAATATTAGCGCAAAAAGCACAAGTAAAAAAATTATTAATTGGTCACTTTTCATCTAGATATGATGATATTCAAGAATTTTTTAATGAAACAAAAGAATTTTTTAATGACGTAATGCTTTCGGAGGAAGGTAAAAAGATAGTTATTTAATAAAGTAGGTTATTTATTTTTTAAATTTGAACCATGCAAAGAGATATTAGTAATTTTAGAAAATCATATTCAAAAAATATTATTAATGAAGATTCTGTTCCAGAATCTCCTATGAATTTGTTTGATAATTGGTTTAATGATGCGACTTCTATTAAAGGTGATTTCGAACCAAATGCAATGACATTATCAACAATAGATAACAAAGGGTTCCCTAAAGGAAGAGTTGTATTACTTAAATTCTACTCTGATGAAGGTTTTATTTTTTTTACAAACTACAACAGTGAAAAATCTGTTTCTATTTCTGATAATAATAAAGTTTCTATATCTTTTTTTTGGGAACAATTAGAGAGGCAGGTTATTATTAAAGGTTACGCAGATAAAACATCAATTAAAATTAGTGATGAATATTTTAACTCACGACCAAAAGGGAGTAAGATTGGTGCCCTTGTTTCTTCAAATCAAAGCTCTGTAATTGACTCTAGAGTTATTTTAGAGCAAAGATTTAAAAAACTTACTAAAGAATTTTCAAACAAAGAAATCAAGAGACCAGTTAATTGGGGAGGTTTTCTTGTAAAACCCATTGAATATGAATTTTGGCAAGGAGGAGATAATAGATTACATGATAGAATCCGTTACAGTTTAATTGATAAAAAATGGAAAATTGATCGATTAAGCCCATAATTATGAATACTATTAGAAAGCTTGCTGCCATTGATATCGGTTCAAATGCTGTTAGGCTATTAATTTCGAGTGTTATAAAAAGGCCTAATGATATCTTATATAAGAAAATTAGCCTTGTAAGAGTTCCTCTAAGACTAGGAGAAGATGTTTTTTCAAAGGGCAAACTATCAAAGAAAAGTATAAAAAAACTCGGTGAAGCTTTAAAAGCCTTTAAATTACTAATGATTTTACATAAAGTAGATGCTTTTAAGGCAGTAGCTACTTCCGCTATGCGTGAGGCTTTAAATTCATCTAAAATTATTGATGATATTTTTAAAAGTCATGATATTTTAATTGACATAATTTCTGGAAAGGATGAAGCAACTATAATAGCTAATGTTTTTCTTAATTCTAAACTAAACTTTTCAAATCATTACTTATATGTTGATGTGGGAGGAGGTAGTACTGAATTGAATATTATTATTGATGATAAAATTGTTAAATCTAAATCTTTTAAAATTGGAACTGTTAGAGCTTTAAAAAATAATATTGATAAAAATGAATGGATTTCTTTTGAAAACTGGATAGTTGAAAACACAGTTGGTAAACAAAATATTATTGTTATTGGATCGGGTGGGAATGCAAGTAAAATATTAAAAATATCTAATAAGAAGACGACCGAAATAATAGATTACAATGAGCTTACAGGAATTGAAAATTTAATTAAAAATTTAAATTTTAACCAAAGAGTTGCTGATCTTCAGCTTAACCCTGATAGAGCAGATGTAATTATTCCTGCAATTAAAATTTACTTATTAGCCATGTCAAAATGCAAATCTAAAAGTTTTATTGTCCCGAGAATTGGTTTAGCTGATGGGATTATTAGAAATATAGACACAATTAATGATTATGGTCAATTATTAAATGGATAATTTAAAGGTGTTCTTTAATTCCTCAATCAAAGGATTCTTTTCTTTTAAAAGATTGTATTTGTCTTTATTTGTATAGGTTAGCTTTTTGTCAATAGTTTTATCAGTAGTCAGTATTAATTCAATTTTAGCTTTTAATCTATTTCTTAAAAACTGAACTAATTGATGTTTTTCTAAATCAATTTCAAGTGCAGAAGTATTATTAGAAACTTTATAATGAATATGATTTTCCTTTAGAGTAGGGGTAGAAATTCGAAGAATAGAGGCGATATTGTATCTACCCTTATCTTCTTGAATCTGTATATATTCATCCCATAATTCTAGAACATCTTCAATTGTAACCAATTTTTCCTCAAAATGATCATCTTGAACTTCAGATTCTGATTCAATTTCTTTATTTTTTTGAATACTTTTTAGAGAAAGAGTTGATGTTTTAAAATTTTCAATTTTAATATTTGCAAGAGGGGTTTTCTTCTTTTGCTCTTGAGCATTATTGCTGTCTTGTAGAAAAACTTGTTCTTGAAAACGAAATGTCGGTATTAGTTTATATTTAAACTTTTTTTTTTCCTCATTATATTCTAATGAGACGATTTTTAGCATTGTTAATTCAATTAAAAGCTTCTGATTTATGCTTTTTTGAAAGTTTATTTCAGCATCATTCAAAATATTCATGTATTCAATTAAATAATTGTAATCAACTTTACTCGAAACATCTAACAGTAACTTAAAATTAGCTTCATCGTAATTCACTAGATTTTGCGATAGTTTATTTTTACAAACTAATACATCTCTGAAAAAAGAGGATAAGCCTGAAATAAAGATATCTCCTGAAATGCCATTATCTAGAACACTATTAATTTCAACAATTAAATTAGGAATGTCATTGTTGTTAATGAATTCAAATAATTTGATATATGTTTCAAAATCAACGGTATTCAAGTTCTCACTTACTAATTTGGAAGTCAATTCTTTATTAACTCCAACAACTTTGTCAAATAATTGCAATGCATCTCTCATAGCTCCATCACTTTTATTTGCGATTTGTATGAGAGCATTATCTTCAAACTTTATTTTTTCAAGTTTACATATGTTTTTTAAATGATCTACAATCCCTTCATTTGTTATTCTTTTGAAATTATAAATTTGACATCTTGATAAAATTGTTGGAATAATTTTATGTTTTTCTGTTGTAGCCAATATAAACACACAATGTGCAGGTGGTTCTTCTAAAGTTTTTAAAAAAGCATTAAAAGCACCAGATGACAGCATATGAACCTCATCAATGATGTAAACTTTAAATTTACCTGTTTGTGGAGGAATTCTGGTTTGTTCAATTAAATTTCGTATTCCTTCAACACCATTGTTTGATGCAGCATCTAGTTCAAAAATATTATAAGAATTATCATCACTAATCTCAAAATTGTTTAGTTCTCTAGCAACTATTCTCGCACAACTTGTTTTACCGACACCTCTTGGACCCGTAAATAATAATGCCTGAGCCAATTTATTGTTTTTTATAGCTTCCTTCAAGGTATTAGTGATTACCTTTTGACCGATTACATCATCAAAGTTTACAGGTCTGTATTTTCTTGCAGAAATTATAAAATTACTCATATGATAAAACCAAATATCGTTAAATAGATAGATTATTAAATATAGGAAATTGATAAGATTAAATAATCAATAAAATTGCATTATTATGGATTTATATTAACAATTATCTATTTTTGCTAATTGAATCGTCTTGTCGCTATTAATAGAGGAAAGTCCGAACACCATAGTACAACACAGTGGCTAACAGCCATCGGCCGAAAGGTTAGGAAAAGTGCAACAGAAAGAATGTACAGGTAATGCTGTAGTGAAATCAGGTAAACTCTGTGTGGTGAAATGCCATGTAAACCAGCTTTTGAGAATTGTACGTTCAATGTTGGAGGGTAGGCAGCTAGAATATATGAGCAATCATATATCAAGATAAATGACAAGAACTCTTAATGAGTACAGAATTCGGCTTATAGATTCACTTAAAAGCGGGTTTTACCCGCTTTTTTGATTTATAAAACTAAATGAACAATCTCCGTAATTTTTTAAAAACATAAACCCTTGAATTTCCCTAAATGTTTTCTTTTTAAAATGTTCTAACACCAAAATACTTTCTTGATTTCTTAAAATATTTTTTTGAATCTCTTTAATCAATAAAAGATAATCTTGTTCACTAAAATCATATGGTGGATCGGCAAAAAC
>CEVU01041038.1_pt1 | contig 28724 bp, 28 predicted proteins | sample 427081 | NCBI WGS metagenome assembly CEVU01 (sample SAMEA2623868, study PRJEB7988) | marine metagenome | biome: marine biome (ENVO:00000447); feature: deep chlorophyll maximum layer (ENVO:xxxxxxxx); material: "saline water (ENVO:00002010), including plankton (ENVO:xxxxxxxx)" | depth 80 m | reverse complement strand
AGGTATTTGACATGTTTTGCTAGAGAAACTGCCGAATTCCATATCTTTTCTCGTATCTCTTGTGTTATTCCAGGGGATGGTGTTTCTTCAATTAGCTTTTGGTTACGACGTTGAATTGAGCACTCCCTTTCTCCAAGATGAATAACATTTCCGAAAGCATCACCTAAAATTTGCACTTCAACGTGTCTTCCTTTGCTGAAGAAAGGTTCCACAAATACGCGCCCGTCACCGAAAGTTGAAAGCGCCTCACGCGATGCATCTTCTATAGCCTGTTTTAGGTTTTGACTATTTTCAACGACTCGCATGCCTCTACCGCCGCCGCCTGCTGCTGCTTTGACAATTGCTGGCATAGTGACTTCGGGAATATCTCCGTCGGGTGTTACAACATATGAAGCAGTTGTTTCTACCCCAGCGTCAAGTGCTGTCTGTTTCGCAACGATTTTGTCTCCTAGGTTACGTATTTGATCAGGTGTGGGGCCTACCCAAATAAGTCCGGCTTCTTGGACGGCTTGGGCGAAATCTGCATTCTCAGCAAGAAATCCGTATCCAGGGTGCACAGCATCGGATTGTGTTCTTAGGGCTTCTTGGATGATTAATTCTCCATTGAGGTATGTTTCTTGGAGAGTGGCGCCAGGTAGATGTATTGCTATGTCTACTTTTTGTGTGTGTAGGGAATTAATGTCATTTTCTGCGTAAATTCCTACTGTTTCGATACCTAAACGGTTAGCTGTTTTGGCTATACGAGCAGCTATTTCACCTCGGTTTGCAATTAGCAATCTCTGAATTGACGTCATGATTAATGCCTCCAAACGCCGTATTCTCTTGCCCCGACTATTTCGTTACTGTGACAAGCTGATAGGGCAATTCCAAGGACTGTTCTGGTATCTGCTGGATGGATAATTCCGTCATCCCATAGTCTTCCAGTTGAGTAGAGTGCTGTTGATTCATGTTCAATTTGTGTTTCTAGCGCTGTTCTGCGTTCAGTTAGCTTTTCTTCATCTACCTGTTCTCCTCTTCCAGCTGCCGCATTTCGAGCGATAATATCCATAACACCTGCTAAAGCTTCTGGGCCCATAACAGCTACACGATGGTTGGGCCAGGTGAAAATGAATCGGGGATTATACGATTTTCCAGCCATTCCATAGTTTCCAGCGCCGTAACTAGCTCCGACCATAAGGTTGAGGTGAGGAACAGTTGAATTTGAGACAGCATTAATGAGTTTTGCGCCATTTCGGATGATTCCTCCTCGTTCTGAGTCGGAACCAACCATGAAACCGGTGATGTTGTGCATGAATAAAAGTGGAATATTTCTTTTGTTGCATAGCTGGATGAATTGAGCGCCTTTGCTTGCCTCTTCAGAAAATAAAATCCCGTTATTCCCGAGGATCCCTATCGGAAATCCGCATATATTTCCCCACCCGCAAACAAGTTTTTCTCCGTATAGGGGTTTGAACTCTTCAAAACGGCTTCCATCAAGAATACGCGCGTGGATTTCTTTAATATCGAAAGGAATGCGGACATTTGCCATAGCGCATCCGAGAAGCTCTGACTGATCGTATAGAGGCTCTTCAATTTCTTTTGTTGGGCCAGGTCCAAGTTTGTTCCAATTGAGATGTTGAATAATTTGGCGTGCTATTCGTAATCCATCCATTTCATCTAGAGCGAGATAATCAGCAAGCCCACTTGTTCGGGCATGCATCTCGGCTCCTCCGAGTGTTTCCTCATCAACTATTTCATTTATTGCCATTTTTACAAGAGGTGGCCCGCCTAGGTACGCAGTACCTCGCTCTTTTACGAAAACCGTATAATCACTCATGCCGGGAATGTAGGCTCCTCCAGCGGTGTTCGGTCCAAAAGCGACACAAATTGTGGGGATTCCTAATTTAGAGAGTTGCGTGAGGTCTCTAAAATTTTCTCCACCGTGAATAAAAAGGTCAGCTTGCCTGGGTAGATCAGCGCCCGCGGATTCATTAAGAAGAATGAGAGGTAATCTATTTTCCCTTACGATTTGAAAGAACCGTTTCTGCTTGTTCCATGTGGTTGGATTACCAGCACCTCCACGGTACGTCATATCAGTTCCTGTTATTGCGCATTCGATGCCTTCAACAACACCAATACCAGCGAAAACGCCTACACCGACAGGATCTTCAGTTCCCCAACCTGCGAGAGCGTTAAGTTCAAGAAGTGGTGAATTTCTGTCTACGAGTGCCTCTACTCGCTCGCGAACTAGCATTTTTCCCCTACGTCGGTGACGATCCACGTATCTTTGACCACCAACTGTTGGTACTTTTTGTAATTCGTCAGCAACTAAATCCCATAGGGATTGCATTGCTTCTAAATTGTTGAGGTATTCCTCTGAGCGCGTATCTAATCGGCTTTGCAAAATATTCGCCTCAGCCATTATCTTCCTCCACTCAGAAATCGTAATTTATGTCCCTTCATAAGCTATCAGTGACTTTGGTATCTAGAAAATAGAAGCGTAAGTTGATTTGTCCGTTTTATTTCTTCTAATAATTTTACTTATTTTGGGTGTATTGTTTTTTTATGAATATAGATGATCTTCGATTTGATCTTGTGGAAGAGCAAAACGCTTTAGAAAACGTTGTGAGTGATCTTTCGCCTGGGGATTGGCTGTTAAAGACACCCAGTCCGGGTTGGACTGTTGCTGACCAGATAGCTCACTTAACATATTTTGATAACGCTGCTGTTACTGCAATCACAGATCCTGATGGATTTAAAAATCTTGTTTCAGAGCTAATGAAAAGAATTACTGAGTCTAACGTTGCAGAGGATTTTACACTTTCGCCCTATCGGGAAATGAACCATCTTGAGCTTCTAGAAGCGTGGAGGGAAGGCCGCGAAGATCTCGCTTCAGCTTCTTCTTTATTATCTAAAGATGATCGCGTTATTTGGTATGGGCCTTCAATGGGTTCAAAGTCTTTCTTAACTGCTCGCCTGATGGAAGTATGGGCACATGGGCAAGACATCGTGGATACTGTACAAATTGAACGACCGGATGGAAGCCGCTTACGTCACATAGTCCAACTAGGGTTTATCACACGTTCCTGGTCCTATATAAATAGGGGGCTTGAGCCGTCTGTAGTTCCTGTTCAAGTTTCTGTTCAAGGCCCTTCAGGTGAAGTATGGGATTTCGGGCCAGAGGATGCTCTGAATTCTATTCGTGGAACAGCGAGAGATTTTTGCCTGGTGACAACACAAAGAAGAAATCTAATTGATACTGGGCTTCAAGTAGAAGGCGAAGCAGCTTTGGAGTGGATGAATATAGCGCAGATTTTCGCTGGTCCAGCTACTGATGGACCTAATGCTTCTGGTCTTAATTAATATTTTCTAATTGCCTTCAAGTAGTTCAGTTGCTTGTTGGACGAGTGTTTGCCCTTGGTCTATCAGGTCTTGATATCGACCCAAGTCTCCGTCTTCAAGTGCTTTGTTGGCATTATCAAATGTTTGTTGAGCTTGTTCAAGGAGGCTTTGCAGTTGGTTATCGTCGGGATTAGCTGGGGTTGGCGTTGGTTGAGTGTCTTCTTCATCATTATCTTCGGTTGGTGATGGTTGTGTTGTATTTTCTTCTTCTTGTTCAATTGGAATAAATGATGGTTTCCCAAGGTCGATTGGAGTTATGTTTTCACAATCATCTCCGACTTGGTTATCAGGAACTAGTAAAGCTCCGAGTACAAGTTCAACAGAAGCACAAATCCTGACGCGTTCACCGTATGCGGCTATAACTTGTTGCACTGCTGGTTGGCTTCCGCTTGCTTCTACGTACAGCGGCCGGAGGTAAAGGAGGACGTCTTCTTCTGTTCCTCCTTCAAGTGGGATTAGTAGCATATTCCCAAGAGTCACACCGGAACCCCGCTGACCAAGCAAAGTTGTTGTTTCTGCAACTACAGGATCGGCAAGCATACTTCTATTGGCGATAACGGGTCCATCTACTTTCAAACCGGGAACGGTGTATGAGATCAAATTACTTTGTCCGCGTTGATCCATTTGGGCGACCATGAATGCTTCAAGTTGTTGCCGGCTGTCGTCGCTTGATCGTGGAACAAATGGGCGCATGAGAATGAAATCTTGTTGATCCTCTTGGGGAACTTGCATTTGGACATAGTAAGGGTCCATTCGTTTTCCAGAAGCGAAAGTCACGAATCCGGTGCTACTAACTATTGCAGTTGGGGCATTCTCAAGGTCATCGCCCGGATCCAAAGAAACAACCCAGGCGCCAGCTGCTTCGTAAAAATCATTAGCGTCGTCAAGGTGGTAACGGCCCCACATGTTCGTCTGTACTTTAAATAAGTCTTCTGGATAGCGGAGATGTTTGCCTATCTCTTCTGGCATGCCATCTGATGAACCGTCTTCGGGGAAAGCTAACGTAAAGAGATCTGGGAAAGCTTTCATGTAGGCCAGAATAATTGGGTCTTGGTCATCAATAACATAGAAGGTGACATCACCGTCGTATGCATCAATGACGACTTTGACTGAGTTCCGGACGTAGTTGAAATCTGCGCTGAGTCCACTGGCGAAAGGTACAGAATTTCTGTCAGCACTTTGAGAATAGGGATAAAAACTCGTTGCGGTATATGCATCAAGGATAAATTTGATTCTTCCATCGATAACTACTGGGTATGAGTCGGCGTCATATTTAAGGAATGGTGCTAGTTCTTTAGCCCTGTTGGTTACATCACGATTGAATAAAAATTTTGAATCGCCGTTAATTAATCCTGAGAAAATTGGGTTTAAATCTCCGAATCGTAAAGCGAAAGCGAGACGTCTAAAGAAATTTCCAGCTTTTACTCCGTCATTTCCATCGTATTGGAAAAGAAGATTTTCTCCTGAACCGTCGCTTCCTTGGCAATTGGAATCCTCTGATAGCGCTGTTTGTTCAATTCTTTCCAAGCCTGTTAGTGCAAAGTCAATTTCGCATCTGTTGGTATTAACAATTGCATAACCTTCTAGTTCTTCTCCGACATAAATTCTTGGTTGTTCTAGGTTGATGTCAAGTCTTTCAGTATTCACGGATGCGGGTAGTCCGCCAATAACGAAATCTGGTTCACCTTGTTCGGTAACTGTATTAGCTGGGGCTAGCGCTACTCCATAGCCGTGGGTAAAGGCAACATGTTGATTTTCCCACCCTGAGTTAACTCCATCTAGGTTTAATTCTCTAGCGGCGATAACGACAGTTCGGATATCGCCATCTACTTCATAGCGGTCAACATCAAGGTCATCAGCAAACCGAAATTGTTCTCTTTCGACTTCTAGTGCTTGGAATGTTGGAGAGACGATGCCTGGGTCAAGAAGGCGAAGGTTGTTGAGTGTGCCGGCGTTTCGTTGAAGTATGTCAAGTGTTAGGGCATCTTCAACATTTGGTGTGAAGGTTCGTTCGGTAATATTTCCGTTAGCTTGATTTTCTTCGTCAACGGTTAGTCCGTATGCGGTTCGCGTTGCCTCTATGTTGCGTTCAATGTATTGGGCTTCTCTTGATGACTCAGATGGTTCAACAACAAACCGTTGGTAAATAGCTGGGTAGATACTTCCGATTGCTATGGTGACGAAAGCCCAGAGCCCAACTGCGACTACAGGGAGAACCCATCCTCTTCTCCAAATGTTAATGATGAGAAGAATAACTGCTGCTATCGAGATGAGGATCAGTAGTTTAATTGCCGGTAGTTGAGCATTGACGTCTGTGTAACTTGCCCCGTCGACTACACCACGCCCTGAGAAATTAAGTGAATACCGTTGGTACCAGTAATCGACTGCTTTTATGAGAGCTAGTATGGCGAGGAGGACAGATAAGTGCCCTTTCACTGGCGCCGTGACACGATTTCCTGGGGTGTTGATTCGTATTCCGCCGTTAAGATAATGCGCTGCGGCTGTGATGATAAGCACCACGATGAAGGCCGTAAACATCCAATTGACGAGGAACTTTATGAAGGGAAGTTGAAAGACATAAAACCCGATATCCATATTGAATTGGGGGTCTTTGACACCAAAATCTTGCTTATTTCTGAACAAAATCCAATCTTGCCACCTTCCAGCAGTCCCTGCTCCAAGAAATAATGAGAACAGTCCAGCGACTGCGATGCGGAAAAGTCCAGCTCGTGGCCCAATGGTGTCATGGTATCTACTGACAAAATCTTCTTCGGGTCCTTTCGGGCGTGTCCTTGGAGCGATTCGATCAGCGACGAAAAGGTTGAGCCAGAAGAGAAGAAAAGTAAACAGGATAAAGAAAAGAGCTAGCCCTATTTTTGCAAATAAGACGCCTCGCCAAACAGCAGTAAAGCCAAGTGTGTCGAACCATAGGTAATTGGTGTAGAAACTTGCGATACCTCTAAGCGAGACGAGAAGGACAATGATCGCTGCAACAGAGATAGCTAAAATGAAACGTAGTCGTCGAGAACTTCTGCGTGGTCTCGGACGGGAAGGAACTCCGCTTATATCAGCCATTAGTTTCTTCAAATCCTATTGGGTTCATCATGACTTATCTTACCGTGCTGATTCTTGCTTAGTTCAATTGTTGGCAGTTTCCATCTCTGCTTCTGCACAAGATAAATAGCCATCATTGTCGTTGATAGTTTCTGGAGATCTTTCAGGGGCCTCTGCATTGAAATCTGATGCGACTTGTATTCCATTTCCCCCGAGTTCTGCTAGCTGAATTATCGCATCATCGAATGTGCTGACGCATCTCACTTCAAAGCGACCTGCAGCGATTTTAAGTACCTTTTGATATCCCGCAGGGGGAACGAGAAAAAGGTCAACTCCTGCTCTTGCTGCTGCTTCTGCTTTCTGTGGATATGCTCCTACTGATCCGACATAACCATACGAGTCAATTGTTCCAGTTGTTGCGATATTGAGGCCTCCGGTTAATTCTCCTTCGGTTAAGTAATCAACAATTGATAGTGCAAAGGCTAGACCTGCAGAAGGACCGCCCACTCTTCCAACATCGATTGTGATTTCAAATGGTATGTCTGCTTTGAGAGGTGTTTGGATTACTACTCCTAAGAAACCGATATCTTCCAACGAGGGATGGTTGGCAAGAGAGACTGATTCCACGATCAAGGGCCCATCTAAAGATGGTGTTTCAAAGTTTCCATCGGAACGCTTGAATCCGATATCAACTGTCTCTCCTGGTTTTTTTGATTTAATTGCGTTTGCGAGATCTGTAGGGCTTAGTACATCGGAGCCGTCAACTTGAACGATTAAGTCACCTAGTTCAAGAAATTGTGATGCCGGACTTTGGGAAACAATTTCTGTAACATACGCTCCTTCTATTTCTGGAATGACTTCAAATCCAAGATAATTTGCTGCTACTAAAGATGCTGTATCTTGTGATTGCTGCATCATAAAATTATTTATTTTACGTGTTTCAGTTTTAGTTTTATCTCCGTAAAAGTCTGACCTGTTTCGTAATTCTTTTATGTCATCGTTCTTTGCTTGAAACCATTCCCAAATTGTCAATGAATCTGACTCAATAGTTACTGTCGTAAATTTTATTGCTCCGTTTGGTAGGTATGTTTCCGTGCCTTCGATATTTATTTTCTCTATTGTTGTTGGTGCGCTTCCAGGTGAAAGAGCTACGACATCTACTCCTAAGAATGACACTGGAACAAAACGAATAAATAATGCTGTTGAGATGATCAAAATGATTATGAATAGGAGTATTTTTTCTTTTTTTCCCATTGGGGCATGTTTCGTAACTGTTTCTTGTGGTGCAGTGTTGGGGGTTTCAGACATGGTGATGTACTCATTAGTGTATTGCTTCTTTTCAGTGTAGGTTTCATGTCATTTTCTATGACATCGTTGTGCTATATTCCTATTTTCGTAGAGCACATTATTGGGTAGGGGCTTTCATGCTGTTGTTGTTCTAGTATCTAATACAGCAGACGCGACTGTTAGGAGGCGTTGTTGACAGAACCACTTCGGCAGCCGTTTTCTAATCCTTTTGGAATAACAGACCGTTTATCTAAACATAAAGCTGTAACCGGTCTAAATGCGAGAGTGCGTTGGTGGCAACGTATTGGTAGTTTGATTCTTCTTGTCATTGTCGTTGTAATGTTGGGAGTATTGCTTGCGTTTGGTGCTGGGTTACTTGTATTTATCGGCAGACTTTTCCTAGATGTAATTGTGAGTTAAAAGTGAGTGATGATACGCGGGCAAGTCAGTCCTTAACGCAAGAAGGAGTTCAGGTAAGGAAAGAGATGCTTGAAGCTGCCGAAGTTGGGAATTATTCGCTCGCTGAGGTTGGTTTAAAGAGTCATAATCCAAGAGTAAGAGCTACTTCAATTTCTGTACTTTCTAAAAATGGACTGTTAAATGAACAAGCTTGTTTAGAGGCTTCAGAAGACCTTGACCCTCTTGTTCGGCGTTCGGTTGCGGAAGCGGCTACAACGATATTAACGATTCCACTTATCAATTTGCTTCAAGATCCTGATTTTACTGTTGTTGAGATCTCGTGTTGGGCTGCGGGTGAACGTGGTGATCAAGGCGATGGTGTTATACAGATATTGTCTGAGATTACTGTGGGTCATGAGGATGCTCTTTGTCGCGAAGCTGCTGTTGCTGCGTTAGGGGCACTAGGGAATCCTAATGGTCTTCAAAGTATTTTGGTAGCGACTGAAGATATAGCTACTGTTCGGCGACGAGCGATTCTTGCCCTAGCTCCTTTTGATAATGATGAGACAAAGAAAGCTCTTAACAAGGCTCTTGAAGATCGGGACTGGCAGGTTCGTCAGGCTGCTGAAGATTTGGTAATTGAAGAATAATTAACGCCTGGGTCTTGTCGAGGGGTCATCCATAAACATCGCTCTAACTGATTCGAAGGATTCAATGCATCTTCCTGCGCCAAGAACAACTGCTTCTAAAGCATTTGGGACAATATTTACTGGGACATCTGTTTCTTCACTTAATCGTTTATCAAAGCCTTTTAATAAAGAGCCGCCGCCAACAAGATTGATTCCTTGAACGATTATGTCTTGTGCAAGCTCTGGTGGAGCTTGCGAAAGACATGAAGTAGCTGAATCAATCATCGCTGATACGGATTCATCAATAGCGTCCCTTATCTCACTAGGAGTAACAACAATCACCTCTGGCAAGCCACTTGCTATATGTCGGCCGCGGACCTCTGCACGTAATTCTCCTTCATAAGGTGCAGCTGAACCAATAGTTAATTTAATTTCTTCGGCTGTTCTTTCACCAATTGCTACGCCAAACTCGTTTTTTACATAATTTTGAATAGCTGAGTCGATATCAAACGAACCGACTCGGACTGCTTCAAGAGCGACAACACCACCCATCGAAATGAGAGCTGTTTCTGTAGTGCCTCCGCCAACATCAACAATTAGGTTACCCATTGGTTCGTTGATCGGGAGTCCGGAACCTATCGCAGCAGCGAGGGGTTGTTCAATTAGTCGGGCATCTGCAGCGCCAGCCCTTCTCGCTGCTTCTGTTACTGCTCTTCGCTCTACCGCTGTGATAGCTGAAGGCACGCAAATAACAACTCTTGGGCGGTTAAATCTTGACACGCCAACTCTTTCTAGAAGGAGTCGTATCATTCGTTGGGTGACGTCAAAGTCTGTAATTGCTCCATGTCGCAGTGGGCGAACGGCCACTATGTAACCAGGGGTTCGTCCTATCATTTGCCAGGCTTCTTCGCCCATAGCTAGGACTTCGTTCGTGTTTTGATTTAGTGCGATAACTGAAGGTTCGTTTAAGACAATGCCTCGACCTCTAGAGTAAACCAGAGTATTTGCTGTTCCGAGATCTATAGCAAGGTCGCGTGCCATGGTTATCGCCGTTTTCTCTTTTGATCTGGAGCTATTGCGTCAAGGCTTGCACGGAATTGCTCGATTGATGAATTGAAGCTTTTCTTTCTCTCTCTTTGGAAAGCCCAAATAACTAGGGTTACGAGAAGAAAAACAACAGCTGCTGCTCCGAGAAATAATAATGGGCTCATTGAAGAACTTCTCCTTTATCTTGGTTTTTATCATTTAGAATTTCATCTATTTCTTGTATGTGTTGTGGTTCTAGTCCCCAACTTTCTCCGCTTTCCCAGATTTCTCTTTTCCAGATGGGGACAGTTGACTTTAGAGTATCGATGCAAAATCGTGAGGCTAAAAAAGCGTGATCTCGGTGTGGTGAACTTACTGCGATTACAACGGCTGAGTCACCTATTTCAACTTTTCCGATGCGGTGAAGCATAACTATTTTCTTAATACTGGGCCATTGTTGTCGAGCTTTATCTGCAATCGCTTCTAGTCTGGGCGCTACTTGCTGCTCATATGCTTCGTATTCTAAAACAGTGACGTTATCTCTTCCTGTTGAATGGTCTCGAGCAACTCCATTAAAGGTTACAGATGCACCGCATGATGGTTCTAGAACCCATTGGCTTGCGATTTCGACTGGTAAAGGTTCATGACTTAAACCAATCCATGTATCCGTATTGTCGGGAGCTTGCATAAGACCATGCTAGAGGCGATGTTTGGTCTCTGCTCCTTCGTTTATTTGGTTTTAATTAAGTTATTAGTCCTCGCGAATTATTTTTAGATGTTCTGTTCTAAAGTAACTAGGTGGGCTCAGATGGGGATGAGGAAAAAATTACTTTTAGTGTTCCTCCTTTGCAGGAAGATCGTCTTTGGAGACACCCTGCTGAAGTAGGGCAATTAAAACGCATTAATCGGTCAATGAAGCGTTTGCGAAGTTTCGGGAAGGTAGCGATTTGTGTTGGTTTTATTTTGCTTTGGGGAAGCGAAATACTTTCTTTCTTAAGTTAAATTTATTCTCGTATTTTGCGTGCAAGGCGCGAAAGGAAATAAGTCATAATCGCACCGAGGATTATTGCCCCTACCAGTGAAGCTCGTTGGCGTTGCTTTGCATTCAAATTGGACCATGGTTTAGCCGGAGTTCCATCTATATAGGCTTCAGCATTTGTATATTCAGGTTCCCAACCTGCGTTTCGGAGGCGTTCGTTAGAAACTATCCAGGGATGAACTGTGTAGGGGGTTAACCCAGGAGGTGTAGGTGCGATTCGGTAGCGCCAACTAAATCTCCCTAGACGATCTGCCATTTCTTCTTTCAAACGAAGACGAGGGAACCTTCCGCTTAGTTCTCGGCATACTTCAGCTTCTATGTAACCGTCAGGGGCTACATTGTATATTCCTTTCAGCCCGCCTGTACTCGCAAGTGAAACGGCTGCTGCTAGATCATCCAAGTGAAGGAACTGGACGGGCGGGTCGTTGTCGCCAGCATCAATTATTGCTGATGCTTTTAACGATCGGGCTACCCAACTTATTTGACCTTTAGCTAGAGCAGTTGTCGGTCGGAGGATAACTACTTCTGCAGTTGGATGATTGATATTCCATTCTGTAGCTAAGTTTTCTATTTCGTTTTTTACTGAGGCGAAAGAAAAGTCGGGGTTTGGTTCTTTTTGTGTATCTTCTGTTATTGGTATTGAGTTTTCGGGCCATGCACCATACACCATTGCTGATGAGAGGATAACTATTCTTTGGATACCCACATCAGATGCGGCTTCGAAGACTCTTCTGGTTGCATCTATTTCTGCTCCGCCTGCATCTATCCCATCGCTGCTTGGCCCAAATGATGTTGCGAGATGGACTAGGCACGTTGCTCCTTCGAAGACTGGTTTAAGGTCGTCGCTTTGGAGATCTAGTTGATGATGATAGACGCGCCGGTGGTTAGGCATTTCTGGTCGCATGTCTATAGCGAGTACTGCTGATATTCCATCGGTTTCAGCGAGGGTTTTACAGACTCGTGTTCCGATTGATCCTGCTGCGCCTGTGACGATAAGGGTTTCCATAGCCTCCCTCGAGTTCTATAGGGTGATTTTTCTCTTGTAGGTTGAAATCTTAGGTCGTGAGAAACGATAGCGGAAACACGTCTAAGGTACGACTTTTCTATTAATTTCTTTAAATTTATTCAAAAAGTTATTGACTGATTAAATTCAAAGATAATAAGTATCTCGAAAAGAAATTAATCTGCTTCTACCCGCCAACAACTTAATTTCTTCGCTGGAAGTTTGTAGAATAAAAATAAGTCGGCAATTTCGCAGTAAAGGCAGAGTTATGGACAATGATAACCCTTTTGGAGGAATACCCTTTTTTGGTGATTTTGAAAAAATGTTCGGCGCCGGTAATCAGGATCCTTGGAGAACTGCCAAGCAAGTAGCAACGCAGATGGCTATTGACGGTAACAATGATTTAAATGTAGATCCTTCTCACCGAATTGCTTTGGAGGAACTCTCTCGGATAGCGCAGCTACACATAAATGATGCTACGTCATTGAGTACAGGGACTATATCGATTCAGGCGGTTACTAGAACAGAATGGGTTGATTCGACTGTTGATGGATATAAAACACTATTTCAAAGTCTGACTGATGCCCTTACCCCTCAGAAGGTGGAAGATTCTTATAACGCTGACCCGATGAACGCAATTTTTGGTCAAATGATGCAATTCTTGGGACCGATGATGTTATCAATGACAGCTGGTTCAATGGTTGGGCATTTAGCGCAACGATCATTTGGGCAGTTTGATTTACCAATTCCTCGCGAAAAAGATGCAGGGCTTCAGGTAATTACTGGCAATATTGAAGATTTTGGAAAGGAATGGGCTCTTTCTATTCAAGAGTTGTTGCTTTGGGTATGTTTACACGAGTTTTGTTTTCATGCTGTTTTCCGCGTAGAACATATACGCGATCATGTGAGTAATTTATTGTTTGATTATGTGAGCGGATTTGAAAGTAACCCTTCGGGTTTAGAAGAAAAACTGCTCGATATAGATATGAGTTCGCCATCTGCTCTTGAAGACTTACAACGTTCTTTAGGCAGCCCAGAAGTAGTTTTAGGCGCTATTCAAAGTGAATCGCAGCTACGGATGTTGCCGGAATTACATGCTGTTATCGCTGTTATCGTCGGGTACGTTGATTACATCATGGACAGTGTAGGGAATGGTTTGATTGGTTCCTATAGCCAAATTACAGAAGCGATCAGACGGCAACGTGTTGAAGCTTCGCCTTCAGATCGTTTTATTGAACGGATGTTGGGGCTTGAATTAACTCAAGAACAATTTGATCGTGGCAACGCATTTATCGAAGGTGTTGTTGAGAGATCTGACGCGAACGAACTGGGTAGGCTTTGGAGTGACCGTAAGAATTTTCCTACTCCTAATGAAGTTGATGCCCCGGGTCTATGGCTTGCCCGCATTGACTTGCCTAACGAAGGTTAGAGTTCAGAATAGTTTTAAATTATCGTCATCTTCATCTTGCGGGTATGGGGTAAAGATTTCTCTTTCAGTTATTGTTTGGTCTGGGGAAATTTCTTTTTCAATCTCTACGGTCTCTTGTAGTTTTTCACTTTTTTTGTTTTTGAGCAGATTTTTTACGACGCTGAAAGTGGTTTCAGGCGAACTAGATGTTTCACTGTTTGCTCCGAACATGTAGGAAAGCGCGGCGAGTCCGGCTGCAATAGATAGAACGAGAAAACCGAGGCGAGCTGGAAGTGTAAAAATAACCGGGATAAGTGCCCCAAATACCCACATAAGTTGGAATCGTGTTTCAAATCGTGCAAATGAACGGCCGTAATTGGCATCTGGGGCGTCGCGTTGCACGATTGAATCAAATGCTAGCTTTCCGGAACTTACTGAAATACCTACTGCAAAACCAACGAGAAGGGCTCCGCTTATTCCACCACTCCATGTACCAAGTATGGCTGCGGTGGTCACTGTGAAGAGTGCGCCAAGGAGCATCCTTTCTTCGCTAGTTCGGGCACGTAACCTGGGGGCTAGTATTGAACCACACAACCCTCCGATAACACTGAATGCGACAACTGCCCCAAGTGCTATTGCTGAGGTGCCGTCAGCACCAACGTCCGTCGCTAGAAGTTCTTCATGTAATTTAACTCCTACTGATGTTCCTACTCCAGAGAGATCAAGGTCATCAGTGCCTCCCCTGTAGGCGAATGCTACAAGAAATGTGAAAAAACCTATCACTCCTCTTAGAACACCCATTCCATTTGAAGCTCTCGTTATTCCTTCTGATCTGAGTTCTTCTCTTTCTTGTTCTTGCTCTTCTTCGTCGTCGTTAGTTACGATTTTTGTTTTCGGAAGCCTAAACGATGCTATGACAGCGAAAGAGAACGTTATAGCTGCCAAGATTACAGACCATTCTGGACCTCCGATTAATTGAGCTAAAGCTGAAGGTGCAGCCCCTGAAAATCCAGCTATTCCAGAAAGGAAAGCGAGTCGGGCATTTTTTCCAACAAGTTCTTCATGCGTTTTTACTGTTGTTGGTACAAGAGCGGCTTTAGCGATTGCGTAACTTTTCTGCAGTACGAGCATTGTGAATGCCAGTGGAAATAAGAAAAGTGAATCTAAGTTCGCCACCATAAGCGCTGCGGTAAGTACCCGCCCGAGGTTTATAGCAAGAATCATTAATCGTCGACCGCCTGCGTAACGATCTATTACCGGACCGATAAGAGGGCTGACTACAGCGAACGGGGCGATAGTCAGTGCTAAATACAAGCCGACTCTCCAACGAGCGGCGCTTGGATCAATAGAGAAAAACAATGAGCCGGCGAGAGCAACCGTGATCATTGCATCTCCGGCCGCACATAACGCGTGGACGCGACTTAACCGGACGAACGGTGACACAATAAATTTACCTTTTTGTGTTTTAGGCGAGTGTCGTGACTTCGTTTGTTCCGAAAAGAAATCGTTATTGTGATCTATTGAATCGTTCACAATCTAATTCTACGAGCTTCAGTGATGAACCCTCGTACTTTAAAAGACTGTTTTTATTACCTGTCAACGTATTTGTAACCGAGGCCTCGTATTGTAAGGATTTTTTTTGGTTTGCTGGGATTATCTTCTATTTTTGAGCGAATGCGTCTTATGTGAACGTCAAGTGTTTTCATATCGCCGTAGTAGTCAATTCCCCAAATGTGGTCTATGAGGATTCCTCGCGTTAAGACTTGGCCAGAGTTTCGCATAAGAAGCAGGAGGAGCTCAAATTCTTTTAGGGGTAGTGTGATTTGTGTATCTCCCTTAAAAACTTCGTGCCGGTTAGGGTCAATTGATATATTGCCTATTACGGTCTTCTCTAGCTGATACATCACTGCCGGTTCATCAACCCAGTCTGTCCTGCGGAGTTGTGCCCTCATCCTTGCGATTAGTTCATGAAGGCGGTAAGGCTTGGATATGTAGTCATCGGCTCCTACTTCTAGCCCCAGGACAGTATCTATTTCTTCACTTTTTGCTGTGACCATGATGATGGGTGTTTTAGCTATTTCTCTGATGTCTCGGCATATATCAATTCCTGACCGGTTCGGTAGCATAAGGTCTAGAAGGACTATGTCTGGGTTGAAGGTTTTAAATGTTTCAAAAGCTGCCGCCCCATCGCTTTGGACTTCTACGATAAAACCTTCGCGTGTGAGACCTACTTTCAGCGCCGCTATGAATGATTCTTCATCTTCAATAACAAGGACTCTTTTCCCTTCATTTGACATAGTGAATTAGACCTTTCCTTCAGTTGGGGTTGTTTCTGGATTGTTTTGTTTCTGCTGAGGGAAAGAAAGAGTAAATGACGTTCCTTGACCTTCCGTTGAGGACATTACAATTTTTCCTTCATGATTTAAAACGACATGCCTGACGATTGCGAGACCAAGTCCTGTTCCTCCACTCCCCCTACTTCTGCTGGGATCCACTCGGTAGAATCTTTCAAAAACTCGAGTATGGCTAGCTTCTGGTATTCCAATCCCGTTGTCGGAAATAGTTAGTTCTATATTTGTATCTTTATCTTTAATTGTTATCTCGATTTTTCCAGTGTCTTCTTCTGTGTATTTCATTGCATTGTCGAGGAGGTTGTAGATCGCTGACGTTATTTGGATGTGATCTCCCATTAGATATAGATCATGATCCTCTGTCAGGTTGATGTCTAACCCTTTTTGTTTAGCTACTGATGAGACTCGGGCAATAGCCGTACGCACCGGGTAGTTAATAGGGATTATTTCAAAGGATTGTTTTGAACCATGCTCTATTTGGCTTAATTGAGATAAGTCATCAATCGTGCCAGCGAGCCGGTGGGCTTCTTGAGCTATTCGTTCGGATAGCTCTCGGAGTAGATTCTTGTCCTCTTCTGCTTGGAGTGTCTCGGACAAGATGACCATTGCTCCAATCGGGGTTTTAAGCTCATGGCTGATGTTCGCTACAAAGTCCCTGCGAGTCGCGTCTAAACGTTCTTGTTCTGAAATATCTTGTATAGCTATAACTACTCCGTATCGGTGAGTTGCGATTTCAACTGGCTGGGAAATAAATTTGAGTTTCTGATCTGTTTCTTCACTAAGACTTAGTTCTCTTTTGAGTTGTACCCCAGTAAGAGACACCTCAATTAACTCAGAGATAGTGGAGCCAATCTTTTGTTTGTGATTGTCAAATATTTTTTTGGCGGCAGGGTTTTTATGGACGATGTCTCCTGTGCTGTCTGCAAAGATGATTCCGATCGGTAAAGCATCAATTGATGCTCGGTACCATCCGATATCAACCAACACAGGCCTGTCTTGTCCACTGGGGTTTAGTTCTTTTTGAAGGGATGAAATTGCGTGACCTAGGTCAGAGGAAGTTTCTACCTCTTCTCCCAGAGCTATTTTTCGGATTCCGTCTATTTGTTCTTTGGTTCTTTTTCTTTTGAGTTGGGACAGCAATAGGACAAGGCACCCTGAACACATAGCGCCGATAAAGAATAAGATCATTGCTCTTTCATCCGTTCTCCTATCTGTTATTTCTATTCTATTTGTTTTTTTGGCGATCAGTAAGACGTGCGGCACCCGTTCGTTCAGCAGTCCATCCATCGACTATGTATCGGACACGTTCGCCGATATTGACAGCATGGTCGCCTATCCGTTCGTAGTAGCGGCAAATTAACGCTAATTGGACTGCGACATTTAGGGCTAAATTCTTATCGTTGTGTTTCTCGAAGATAGCCTCAACAGTTTCTACGTTTAGGTCGTCGAGCCTGTCGTCAATATCATCAAGTGCTGCTGCCAGGCCCGAATCTCCATGTAAGTACGATTCTGAGGATAAATTAAGCAGTCGCTGTGCTTCATTGCTCATGTTCTGAATAAGTGATGAGACTACTTCTGGTATCTTTTCTGGAAATATTCGCCTTGTCGCTTTCGCAATATTTGTCATTAGGTCACCGGCTCTTTCTATCTCATTATTCATCCACAAAGCACCCATGACTGCGCGTAAATCTCCTGCAAGAGGTTGTTGTAATGTAAGAATTTGATAACACCGATCTTCGAGCGATACGGACAATGCATCAAGTTCATCATCTGCTTCAATGATTTCTTGGGCGGTTGTTAAGTTCCCCTCCAATAATGCTTCTGTGCCTTTGGGAATAGTTTCCACAACCATATTTGACATGATTAAGATGCCTGATTTTATTGCTTCCAGCTCTTCATCAAAGGTGCTTCTTAACGGCTCTGTCATCCTTTTCTCCTTCTATTTCTAACCGAATCTACCGGTTATGTAGTTTTCAGTTCTCTGATCATTGGGATTAGAAAAGATCTTCTCAGTAAGACCTTCTTCAACAAGCACACCTGTTCTACTGTCTTGCTCTTCCTCTACTTCCACAGAAAAGAAAGCAGTTCTATCAGACACTCGGGCAGCCTGTTGCATATTGTGAGTGACGATTAAAATTGTGTATTCTTTTTTGAGTTGGGTCATAAGTTCTTCAATTTTTCCTGTTGCGATAGGGTCTAAGGCTGAACATGGCTCATCCATCAAAACAACATCTGGGTTCGTTGCAATAGCACGGGCGATACAAAGGCGTTGCTGTTGCCCACCAGACATTCCCAAAGCTGATGATTTAAGTCGATCTTTGACTTCTTCCCAAAGTGCAGCTTTCCGGAGAGATGACTCTACTAAATCATCCATCTCTGTTCCTTTCTTAACCTTCCCGGAGATTCTTGGCCCATAGGCAACGTTGTCATATATGGATTTTGGGAAAGGGTTTGGCTTTTGGAAAACCATTCCTATTCTTCGGCGAACTTCGACGGGATCAACGGTTTTGTTATAAAGGTCTGCTCCCCTGTATAGAAGGGTTCCTGTTATCTTTGCTGTTGGTATGAGGTCATTCATGCGATTAAAACTTCTGAGCATGGTTGTTTTTCCACAACCGGATGGGCCGATGAATGCTGTTATTTCATTGGCTGCCACGTTGAGGCTCACGTCTCGTATAGCGCGGAAGTCGGAGTAATAAACATTTAAATTAGTAACTTCAAATATTTTCGGACGGGTCGTGGCTATTGTCTTTTCATTTGGTTGAGTTAACGGTTCCATTCCTAACTCCTCTTTCTTTCGTAGTGATTTCTCAGACATATTGCGATGAGGTTGGCAGCTATAACTACTACAAGTAGGACTAATATGGCTGCTGCAGTTGCTGAATTCCAATCCCCTATAAACGCTGGTTTTTTTGCAAGTTGCGTGATCATTAAGGGCATTGCTGTAAATCTTTCACCTAATTGTTCGAGTTCAAGTAGCGAACTTTTGGGGCCAAGTGATCCCAGAACTCCCCCGATGAGGATTAGAGGGGCTGCTTCACCAAGAGCTCTGGCTAGTGACAGTAAGGTCCCGGTGAATATTCCCGGCGCTGCGTAAGGAAGAACATGGTGACGAATAACTTCCCATTTCGTTGCTCCTACGCCGAAACCTCCTTCACGTAATGACTGAGGTACTGCTCTTATTGCTTCAGAGGCAGTAATGATAACTATGGGTAAAACAAGAATGGCTAGGGTTGCCCCCGCTGCTGCCGTTGTAGAGCCAAGGTGCCGGTCAATTGAGTTTGGGTAAAAGCCATCCAATGCTCGGACAAATATCGCTAGCCCAAGAACTCCATATACTACTGACGGAACGCCGGCTAAATTCCTGATATTTAGCTCTATAAATCGTGTTAGACGAGAATCGCTTGCATATTCTTCTAGGTAGATAGCTGCTCCGACTCCGAGAGGGAAAGCGAACACGACTACGAAAACACCTATCCAAAATGTGCCCCTTAGACCTTCAAAAATTCCGTAGCTGTTTGCTCGACTGCTTGCGTTGCCGGTCAGGAATTCCCATCCTCGGTCGAGGAGAAAGCCTGATCCGTCCGCTACTACGTCCCACATAACTGCGCCGAGGATTAGGACTCCGCTGCCTAAGCCAAAAATTAAACTAAATCTGAAAATGAAACCCGAAATATCAAAGCGTGTTCCTTGTAATTCTCTCACTATTTTTTCTCTGGCATGTTCGGCGCCTGAATTAAGTGTTGATAAGGCCATGGTGACTCCTAATAGATAATTCTGACTCGGCGGACAAATCGATCTGCTATTAAGTTCAGAAGCAAGGTGATGATGAATAGCAGCAAACCGAGGAAGTAAAGGCTTTGTAGAGCTACACCTTCAGACAACCTATCGGATGGGGCAGTAGTTGCAGCCATGGCTGCTGTGACAACTGTTCCGGAGTCAAATGCGGACGTTGTGAATTGTGCTTGATTTCCTCCACCTCCAGCTGCCAAGAAAACCACCATTGTTTCGCCTATAGCGCGTGAAATACCGATTATGAGTGCAGCTACAAGTCCTGATATGGCCGCAGGGATCGTTATTTTGATCGTTGTAGTTACCCTTTTTGCTCCAAGCCCTGATGACGCTTCTCGAAGAGAATTGGGAACAGCAGATAGAGCATCTTCTGAGACTGATGCGATTAAGGGAATGGTTAAAATTCCAACGCCAATTCCAGCGGCTGCGAGTGTGAATCCTGGTGCTTGAGGATTAATTTGCTGGACGATGTTTGGCGTAACCCACCGTAAGGCAAAAAATCCTAAAACGACTGAAGGGATACCGGCAAGTATTTCAAGGACTGGTTTGAGCCATTTCCGAGTAATTGGTTTGGCATATTCTGAGAGATATATAGCTGAAGCGAGTCCGACAGGGACGGCTACAACCATTGCGATACCTGTCACGATTAACGATCCGACGAGAGGTGTTTTCAGGTCATATTCGTTGAAGGGTGGAGCCCATTGATCTCCCCAAAGCCAACTGATTTTGATTCCATTGAGGAAAGTAACAGCTTCAAATACCAGTGAGAGAACAATCAGGATACTGACGAGTAGTGAGAATAGAGCTGTTGTTCTTAGACCATTACGCACTAGGCGTTCTTTTCTGTTTCTCTTTACTGACCCCTGTAAATCTTCTGGGGTTAAGTGGTGTGGATCTTTTGTAGGAATTTTATTCTCCTATAAATGGTTGGAGCTGAGGAAAACTCAGTTCCAACCTAGATTTTTAAAAGTTTATTTTTTTGCTTGTTCCCAAGCAGCGTCTGTTTCACTTTTCACGTCTGGGGGAAGCGCTACATAACCAATTCCTGGCCCGAATGCGTTCTCTACTCCATCTTTGTACCCATCATTTAGGAAGTAGTTCACATATGATTCAAGTGCAGGGTTTGTGGTGATTTTGTCAGTGTTTACGTAGATGTATAGAGATCTACTAACTGGATAACTTCCATTAGCAATAGTTTCTAGCGATGGGGCTACGCATTCACCGGTTTCAGGATTCAGGACTTTTAAGACCTTGACTGCGTCTCCTGCGGCTGAAGCGAAGGCAAATCCAACCCATCCAAATCCGTTGGTTGAGCTTGCTATACCTTCTATGATGACATTGTCATCGGGTTGGCCAGCGAAATCTGTTCGTATGAATATGTCATCTCCATTTTCATCTTGTTTGAGTAGGATTTGTCCTTCCTCAGCTCGCTCTTCTGCAGCTTTTTCTAAAACAATTTCGATGTAGGACCCGTATGTTCCCGACTCTGTTCCTGGCGCAATGATTTCGATAGTCCCTGATGGCCATCCTGTTGTACTAGAGCCCAGCTCATTGGCGAGAGCGTTTGCTTGCGCCCACGTATTATTTTCTGATTCTGGTCCCGTTATCGCATATAGATCTTGTTTACTAATGCACTCGAGTGGGTTTGATGGATTTACCATCACTGCTATTCCATCAAAGGCTACTTTTAGTTCAACGAATGGAACACATTTTTCAAGCTCTTTTGGCTTTATCGTTCTACTTGCATCATTGATATCAGTGTTTCCTGGACAGAATTCCCTAAAGCCAGCACTCGTTCCAGGTCCGTTCACGGTTATCTCTACTTTGTTGGAGACATTTTCGTTGTAGGTTTCTTTAACACGAGTTGAGATTGGCTCAACGGTGGATGAGCCTGAGATACTGATAACTCCCGAGATGTTAGATGATGCCTGTTCACCAGATGCTGTATCCGATATGGAGTTTCCATTGCTGCTGCATCCTGCAGTTAACAGCGAAAGCACGATTCCTAATGCCAGTAATAGGCTAAAGGGAGACGATACCTGTTTTGATTTCATATCTTTCCTTTCTTCCACGTTGGAAGCAAGCAGGTCTTTGCCTGCGTAATTTTGTTGTTATTGGAAAGGTATGAAACTTTGTTTACCGAAAGGGACAAAATAAGAGAACTAAAAGTAAATTTTGGTTAACAAAAGGTTAAGTAGAAAGCTTTTGTGTTAGTCGTCTATATCGGTTTGCCCGTCGTCTAGGTACCCAAGATTTAAGGACTTACTTAATCATCAAGGTCTATTTCACCATTATTAGTGTATCCCTGGAGCTGTAATGGTTCATTAACGCCAGTGACTACTCCTGCAAGATTCGCAATGATACGTTTCCAATAACGATATAAAACTGCTCTGGGAACGGCATAAGAACCTGGTTCTTCAGAATGCATATAGTACCGAATCTTAGCTTCAATAGTATGCCTGAGATCAGTTGCTCGTTTGTAATAATCTTGAGATTGTTCGCTTGTTGCTTCGGCCATGAGATCCGCAGCTTCAGAAAACATTGACGAAATAATCCGGCGAATCTCTATCAATTCTGCAATATCGTCTTCCCCAACGAGAGAAACTCCTTCTTCTGCCAAATCAAGAATATTTTTAGCCTGATCACCAATACGTTCGATTTTCTTTATAAGCAAGGTATAGCTGAGAACAGATCCAATATCACTACTCCCATGAACTGCAACATGCGTTACGAGCTCACCTCGAAGGGTTTGTTCAGCTTTATTAATACGATCATCAGTAGCTCTAATGTCCTCCCCAACAGATGAAGTGTCTGCCCCGCTTAAAACAGCCGCTGATGCTAAGTCAAATGAATGCCGAGCATCTGCAAGCATAGAAATTGTTCGGTGGGCTATTAGCTCTAACCCATTTTCATTTTTTTTAAAGAATGATAAAACCATTAATACCTTTCATCGAAGGATAGCGACACCCAGTAAGGGAATAACAATAAACGCAACTACCACATACGCGACTGCCGCAACACGTCGCTTGACTGCAATACTAGCCAATTTTTCGGCTAGTCGTATCGGAATGTCTCTCACTGCAGGTAGCGGGTATAACAAGGCAATTCCGCCAATATTAAAAAGAGTGTGAACTAACGCAACAGTTAATGCTTCTGGCCTGCTGGCAGCTAAAGCGGCGAGTAACGCCGTAATTGTCGTTCCAACATTTGCACCAAGTGTCACGGGGTATATATTTCGTAACGTTACAACTCCGGCTGCTGCTAAGGGAATCATGATTGATGTCGTGATACTTGAAGATTGAACTGAAATTGTAATAATTAGACCCAAAAGCATAGCTACAGTTCCAGCACCTGTTCCTAGAACTTTATTTAATGATGCTTCTATCCGGTCAGCAACGAGTTTTCGCATGTTCTTGGTAATAAATGCCAGAGATATAAGAATAATTACTAATCCAATAGCTACCAGAAAAGTACCGAGAACGTTGCCACTTGCCCCTAAGGCATCACCGAGATCCTTTAACCAACCAACAGGTTCTTTCACCCATTTTTTAATTGGACTTTTCCATTCACTGCCTGCAGAACCTACAAGTTGGGTACTAATTTTCTCAGCAGATTTTGATAAGACGCGAGTTCCTAGCTCAATTGGCAAAATAATACTTACAGCAAGGACATTAAAGAAATCATGGACTGTTGCAGCAGAAAACGCACGTTTAAATTCATCAGACTGTCGCATATGCGCCAACGCAACAAGTGTGTTTGTCACGGTTGTACCAATATTGGCGCCCATAACCATAGGTACCGCATCACCTACACCTAAAGCGCCTGTTCCAACTAGCCCAACGATAACTGACGTAGAAGCTGACGATGATTGGACAAGAACAGTTCCAAGTATTCCTATAAAAAGTCCAGCAACTGGGTTGCTAACACTAGAGAAAAGACTTTCCTGAGTGTCTGCGCCCATAACTTTGATACCGGATTCCAGCGATGAAACCCCGACGAGAAAAGTGTAAATCAAACCAAATACTAAAGAGGCTCTCAAAGGAGTAGGTATTTGTATTTTTAAACGATCAGACATATATCTCTTTAGTTAAGCCCTGTTGAATAGTGGTTTACAAGAAACAATAGAACATTGCCTAAAGGTTAATAAAAGGTAAACAAACCGGATTTAAATCTATTTAACGAATTTTTCTGTAACGAAGATTTTGTCGTGTTCGTAAGACAGTCTCTCGAAAGCCTCAGGAATCGAGAGCCAGGAGACTTGATCAACCTCATTATTTTTTAAAAAAGAGCCGTGAATAATTTGCATGCGCCAGTAATGCACTTTTTTATTGCGGCCTTTACGATTTTGGTAAGTGACAAATCCTAAAGGTTCTTCCAAAATACATTGAAATCCGGTTTCCTCGTAAACTTCGCGAAGAGCGCACTCTTCTAAGTTTTCTCCAGAGTCTAGCTTTCCTTTAGGAAATGACCAGTCATCATATTTGGGACGATGCACGATAAGAAGTTCATTCGTATTATTAGCAATAATACCGCCAGCAGCTAAAATAACTTTCTTATTCACGGTGAGAGATTAACAGAAAATAGTTTTTTAAACTAGCAAAGAAAAATCATTTTTTTACTAATTTTTATTCTTCTTCCTCGTATCCAAGGTCCCATTCGATAAGAATATTTTCTCGTTCAGCATCACGGTTAACACGTTCTCTGTTTCGACGAAACTGTGGGTCATGTGGGGGAAGAAGAACAAGCCGGGCTTGAACTCTGGTTCGAAAACCATCAACCATTTCTTTATCGCCAAAATCGGATCGCATATCCCAATGCGGAGCTACCGGACCCATGTAAACCATCTTTACATGTCCCTTAGGTGGTTCGTTCTCAATGTCAGTCATGTGAATATTCCTCAATTCGTATGATCAGTGATTGTATCCAAGGAAAAAATCTTTTGTTCATGGGAACTTTTTCGTATTTTCTTTCGTCAGGTAAGTATTGGAGGTTTTTATGGAAACTATATGGATGGCACGTGGCAATTGCAGCAACAAACCACCAGAAATTTTTTTCCCTAGTGACGGTGCTGGGGTAGAAAAAGCTAAAAGTATATGTGTAACTTGCCCTGTAAAAGAAATGTGTTTAGAGCATGCTCTTTCACATCGTATTGATCATGGAGTGTGGGGTGGTTGTTCAGAACGTCAACGACGACGAATTCGTAAAGAACGGCGACAAAATAAGCTTGTTACATTAGGAAAGCGAGAATAGGTCACTATTTAGTGACTGCGACTATCCTATCGCTTTTGTTTCTGCCACAACTGTAATTGCTGCTTGACGGTCTAAGGCACGCTGTCTTCGGATGCGGCGCCTTTCGCGTTCGCTCATACCGCCCCAGATTCCAAATTTTTCACTATTTTGTAAAGCATATTCAAGGCAATCTTCCCGGACTACGCAACCGCGACAAACCTCTTTAGCTTCGCGTGTGGAAGCTCCTCGTTCTGGGAAAAATAGGTCTGGATCAACACCAAGGCAGTTAGCAAAATCCTGCCATCCCTCAGTAATCGAATTTTCTTCGATCACAATTGACCCTCCAAATTTCCAAACAAATCAGTCAACACGACAACTTGGCGCGATGAACAAGCCCAAAATTCAAGCTTGTAATTACATTAGTGTCATTTAAGCAGGTCAGGGGTCAAAACAGCAAATTCTTTTGATAAAAGATAATTTTTTTATAAAAAGTCACAAATAAGTATTTATTAATACCATCAGCTTTTAACGAGACTTCGTAAGTCTTCTTCTATGTTCAACAAAATCAACGAGAAGATAGTCGCCAAGATTATCGCTATTTGTAAAAAAGGCTCGTCCGCCATTCATTTCAGTAATTTTTTCAATAAATTGACTTAGTGCTGGTTCTGGATCGAGCATAAATGTGTTGATACGTATTCCCTCTCGAGTGCATGCCATAACTTCGGAAAGTGTCTGATCTATTGTGTACTGAGATGGTGGGTAGTCAAAATACGGATTTCCTGACCGATCAATGTGAGCGGTTGGCTCCCCGTCAGTCACCATAATGATTTGCTTTGTTCCAGATTGTTTGGAGAGCATCTGACGGCTCAGCATAAGTGAATGATGCATGTTAGTTCCTTGCATGTATCCAGTTGTAACTTCAGGTAATTCATGTGCTTCTATTTCTCTGGCGTAAAGGTGAAACCCAACTATTCCTAAGTAATCACGCGGATACTGCATACTGATCAGGGACTGTAATGCCATCGCTACTTTTTTTGCTGGCAATAATCGACCTGTCCACGCCATCGAGTTAGATAAGTCCAACATTAAAACTGTGCTCGACCGGACAAGACTTTCTGTACGTTCTATTTCAAAATCTTCAGAAGTGAGTTCGACTGGAGTTCCGCCACCAGTTCGCTTAATCGCATTTCTCACTGTTTTCTGAATATCTAAATTAAATGGATCCCCAAATTCATAGGATTTCGTCGAGAAGTCTCGTTCATGCCCTATCCCTTCATGTTGAAGATCATGAGTTCCCATACGGTCTTTATCAAGCTTTCTAAAAAGATCAGTTAATGCTTGCTGACCAATTTTACGCATCGCCCTAGGAGTGAGTTCATATTGACCGTCTTTACTTTCAACGTAACCAGCTTCTTCTAGTTGCTTCGCAACTTCAGCCAACTGTTCCAAACTGTTAGCTGCATCGTTCCCTAGAAGCTCACGTACTCGTTCAATATCAATTTCAGCGAGTGAAGCAGGGTTATTCATTGAGGAAAGCATTCTTTCTAACGCATCTAAGTCACCTAATTCTTCAAAGACACCCTGGCCGTCTTGCATTGACATAGGTTCATCACCAGAAAATTCATACGATTGTTCCCAGCCAAGTTCAGGGAATGCTTCTTGAAGATTTTGGGTAAGTTGATCCATCTGCCACTGTAGATCCATATCTTCAAGAAGTTGATCCGACAAATCTTGCAGTTGTTGTTGCTGCTCTGGTGTCATTGAATTCATCATTGCTTGTGCTGCAGCCATCCGCTGAGCCATTACTTCCAAAAGCTCATCAAGCGTTGAAGGATTCTCTGGAAAGAAATCTCCAAACTCTTCCATGAACGAATCGAAATCGGGCTCCTCACCATTTGCGCGTTCTTCAAGCATTTCATTTAACGCTGCCATCATGTCTTTTAAACGTCCAAGATCTTCAGTTTCCATATTTTGCATTTCATCGGAAAGTTGATCTAAGTAACGTTGCATAAGTTGTTCACGGAGCTTTTCCATAAGATCTTCGAATTGTTCGCGAGCTTCGGTTGACGTAAATTCATATTTTTGCAATTCACGTACTTTGCTAGCTAGATCTTGAGGAATCATATCTAGTTGAAGATTCCGTTCAGAAACAGTCTCTTTCGTTATCTGCTCTCTACGTTCATCGCCAGATTCACGGGCTTGCTCCATCAAATCATCTAGTGAACTTTTTTCTGTATCGACAACTGATTGGAGTTCTTCAGAAACTTCATCATATATTCCACCTAGATCATAATTCTCCAAGCGTTCCTCTCGTTCTTGACGCAAACGGTCAAGCATTTCACGGAAGCCCTGAACTCTTTCCCCATCCATGTCGAATCCTGATTGCATGAGGCGACGAAGCGCTGAATTAATATCACCGTCGTACATAAGGTCGTCACCAATTTCTGACATGATGTCATCCGCTGATATGTCAAACCCGGTTTGCGTCCCGTCCCAAGCCGAATACGCATAATACATATTCTTACGTTTTCTTTTCCGCCACTTGCCCAGCACCATGATGAGACAGTACCAGTCTCACAGAGTTCTGCCCATATCTAAACTGAAACGCTTCAGTCATAAGTATTAGTTAGAACGTTTGGGGAAGCTGCTGTAGAGTCAAATCCATGATTGTTGAATATGAAAAACGTGAAAATGTAGCAATCATCACTTTGAATAGACCTGAAGCTAGAAATGCTGTTTCAGGTGAACTTGCTCAAGCACTTGAAGCTGCTGTTGACCAACTTGAAAGTGATGACGATATTTGGGTAGGAATATTGGCAGGGAATGGTCCAGTATTTTGCGCAGGAGCCGACTTAAAAGCGGTAGCATCGGGTGCTGCGAATCTTGGAACAAAACGAGGGGGATTCGGAGGTTTCGTAGTTTTGGAACGAACCAAGCCAATCATTGCAGCTGTTGAAGGGCCTGCAGTAGCTGGAGGATGCGAACTCGTCCTAGCTTGCGACATGGTTGTTGCATCACATCAGGCTTCATTTGGACTCCCTGAGGTTAAAAGGTCTTTAGTAGCAATGGCTGGCGGAACAACTCGCCTACCTAAACGCCTTCCTCCTAATATTGCAATGGAGATGGCGTTAACAGGGGACACCATTGAGGCCGCCCGAGCTTACCAACATGGACTCGTTAATATCTTATGTGAATCCGGTGAAGCGGTAGACGAAGCTATTGCCCTTGCTAAGAGAATCAATGCCAACGCTCCTCTCGCAGTTCGCGCAACGCGAAAAGCTGTGCTTGAAGGAGGGGTCGTCGAAGATAATGAAGGGATACGATTGGCTATCGATTTTTTCCAACCCGTAGCTGTGAGTGAAGATGCGAAAGAAGGACCAAAAGCTTTTGTTGAAAAACGATCACCGAAATGGAAAGCACGCTGATTAACTTAGACACTGACCATGAACTAGTTTTTGAAGCAAATCTTCGACAGCAAATCCAAGAGAATTTAGATTTGCATCCATGGATACCTGCAAAAAATGAGACGCTTCGGAAAGCGTCAGTCGGGATAATTATCGTTCCAACTGGAGAAGGTAAAGCAGGATTTATTTTAACTCGTCGAAGCCAAGGGTTGCGAAATCATAGTTATCAATACGCTCTACCTGGCGGCAGAATTGACCCTGGTGAAACACGCGAAGAAACAGTACTACGCGAAATACATGAAGAAATAGGCATTGCAGCAGAAGAGCATGAAATTCTTGGATGCTTGGACGAATACGAAACTCGTTCAGGATTTTCTATCACACCTATAGTTCTATGGGTTGAAGATCTTTCAGCTATGACACCGGAACCTAATGAAGTTGATGAAATATTTCTTATTGACCTTGTAGAACTTTTTCGCGCTGACAGCCCGAGATGGGTTGACATAGCAGAAAGCAGCAAACAAGTACTTCAGTTGCCTATACGAAATAGTTTAATTCACGCTCCAACGGCAGCTCTACTGTACCAATTTCGAGAAGTTGGGATTCTTGGAAACCTTATGCGTACAGATGATATTGAAGAGCCTGTGTGGGCTTGGAAGTAAAAAATGTTCATATATCACTGAATTTCTATGTAAAACTTGTGGAATCATGGCAAATACGGC
>CEVU01007319.1_pt1 | contig 28809 bp, 32 predicted proteins | sample 427081 | NCBI WGS metagenome assembly CEVU01 (sample SAMEA2623868, study PRJEB7988) | marine metagenome | biome: marine biome (ENVO:00000447); feature: deep chlorophyll maximum layer (ENVO:xxxxxxxx); material: "saline water (ENVO:00002010), including plankton (ENVO:xxxxxxxx)" | depth 80 m | reverse complement strand
CCAGGCCGAGGACATCGAGCATTAGGCAAGAGATCCGGTCTTTTTCTACAGGCGATCGTTGCAGGAGATCAATCTGGTTCGTGGTCAATCATTAATGGCGCCCTTGAAAGCGGCGCAAGCGTAGAAGACGTTATTTGTGAGGTTGTCGTGCCCGCTTTGCGGTCAGTCGGTGATGAGTGGGCGCATGGGAGGCTGCAAATATTTGAAGAGCATCGAGCAACAAGTATCGTCATCGCCTCTTTAGGCCGTATGCAGGGTCTACCTCAGCGTCGTGGACGTAAACGAGGAACAGTTCTTATAGCTTGTCCGCCAAATGAAACCCATGGTTTGCCAGCGGCTATATGTGCCGAGTTAATACGCAGTCGGGGTTTCAATCCATTTAATTTGGGCGCCGATAATCCCATTGAAACAATCATTAATGCAGCCTCTTCCACCGATGAGCTGGTAGCAGTCATTTTGAGCACTGTGAGCTCAACGCCACAAAAAGTGGTTGTTGATAGTGTTGAAATGTTGACCAAAGGATTGCCTGGTACACCGATCATGGTGGGTGGAGTCTGGCCTGAACTACCTGACAGCGTTTTGTCAATTAACGGCTTTCCATCAATGCTGGATCAGCTGGAAGAGCTCAGTGCCTCCTGACGAATCGTTAGTAGTAGTTACTGGTGCCACCGGATACGTCGGTGGCCGCTTGGTCCCTCAGCTGTTGGCGCGTGGCCACACCGTCAGGTGCGTGGCTCGTCGACCTGAAGAATTATCCGACCGGCTCTGGAAAGATGAGGTTGAGATCATCCAAGCTGATTTATCGAGGTCCGACGAAGTGGAGTTCGCCCTAAAAGGTGCCACAGCCGCTTACTATCTGTTGCACTCGATGTCGTCTTCTGATGATTTTGCTGAAGTCGAATCAGCAATGGCGGAACAGTTCGCTTTAACGGCTGAATCGGAGGGTCTTAGTCAAATCATTTATTTGGGTGGCTTAGGCCACGACGGAGACGACAAATCCGACCATCTTTCAAGCCGGCACCGAGTCGGACGTTTACTCGCTTCAGGCAAAACCCCGGTAACGGAATTAAGAGCTGCAGTTATTATTGGATCTGGAAGCGCATCTTTCGAGATGTTGCGGTCTCTCGTCGAAGTTTTGCCTGTCATGGTGGTTCCCAAATGGGTTTCACAAACCCTTTGTCAACCGGTCGGAATCACCGATGTCCTTGACGACCTCGTGCATGTTTTGGAACGTCCCGAATTTTATGGCAAAACAATCGACATAGGCGGACCAGACGTTGTCACCTATCAAGACATGATGCACGCCTACGCTCGCGTGGCCGGTCTGCGCCGCCGGCGCATTGTGCCAGTGCCAGTTCTAACTCCGAGGCTTTCGTCTCATTGGGTGAATTTAGTCAGCCCGTTGCCGATCCAGCTAGCTCGGCCGTTGATTGACTCGCTTACCAGTGATGTCGTAGTGACCGATGAAGGCGGAGGATGCGCTCGCGGAGGCGTGAATCAAAGTTTAGAAGAGTCCATCGGATACGCGATGTCATCAGTGCAGGGCCAAGAGCTGCCGACTCGCTGGAGTAATGACCGACGTACTTCTGATGAGTTTGGTGCGGCAGCTCCTGACCGCAGTGACCCCTCCTGGGCTGGGGGCAGAATATTTGTTGATAAACGACAATTATTTGCAGTCTGTGACGGCGAATCAGTGATGCGAGTTGTGCGGTCTTTAGGTGGCAATACCGGGTGGTTGGCTTTTAACTGGCTCTGGTCGGTAAGAGGTTTCGTCGACAAGCTTCTTGGGGGCGTCGGATTACGACGAGGACGCAGACACCCGACAGAACTTCGAGTTGGCGACCCATTGGACTTTTTCGAAGTTGTAGAAGTGCGTCCAGATTTATTAAGACTGCGTGCTGAAATGAAAGTGCCGGGACATGCATGGCTGGAATGGCGTGTAAGTCAGTCTCAAACTGGATGTTTAGTGGAACAGAAAGCAGTTTTCGTGCCCCGTGGTCTATGGGGTCGGTGCTACTGGCTTGCCTTGGTTCCCGCTCACGCGGTGATTTTCAAACGAATGCTCAAAGCGGTAGTGAGAGAAGCAGAAGGCTAAGAAATTTACCGAAGCGCGAAAGGTATCTGGTGAATAAAAAAACTTGCTTGCTAGGCATATCGATAGGCCTAGCGCTTATATCGCTGGTAGCACTCGGGGGGTCAGCCGGCGCATGGGATCGGTTTACAGTTCCGCCAATCATTGTTGCCGCTCTAGTAGCAGTTTCTTTGCAGTGGATCGGGTTTGGGGTTGCCTGGAAGATGCAATCTGAACGTTTTTTTGATCTGGTCGGATCCGTAACTTTTGTCACCGTCATTCTGGTATCCATCCTGTATTCGCGCAGCGAGTTAGGCGCATTAGATGTGGCTCTGAGCCTGGCCGTTGCGATTTGGGCGGCGAGGCTCGGATCTTTCCTATTTGTCCGGGTGCTCAAAGTTGGTTCCGACAACCGCTTTGACGCTATAAAGCGCAATTTTTTGTGGTTTCTTATGACCTGGACTCTCCAAGGAACTTGGGTTGTCGTCACAACAGCCCCAGTCATGGCTGTAGTGGGCGATGGCCTTGCACAGCCTCTTGGTGTTATCGAGGTTTTTGGACTAGCGCTTTGGGTTGTCGGATTAAGTATTGAAGTCGTCTCAGATAGTCAGAAGAAAAAGTTTCGACAAGAAGGAGAGGACTCCTTCATAACGAGCGGATTATGGAGCAGATCACGCCACCCTAACTACTTCGGAGAAATTTTATTGTGGTGTGGCCTTGCGGTCTCGACTCTGCCCGCCCTCGAGAAATGGCAGCTCCTGACCCTCATATCTCCGGTTTTTGTTTGGGCGCTTCTCATGAAAATTTCGGGTGCTCCAATGTTGGAAGCTAAGGCAAAACGCCGTTGGGGTGACGACACGCGTTATCGCGAATATGTTGAGAACACTCCGCTGCTAGTGCCTCGTTTCAGATGAAGCAGATTGTTCGTTAGCACTCACCCAGTCATCAACGATCGCCCATTGTGAGTCCAACCATTGCACTATCTGATCCTCTGTCCATTCCGTAGACAGTTCTGCCCTAGGGGTTCGCCAGAGGCGAAATTTCAGCATTGTTGGTAATGGAACGCTTGCTTGGAGCTCTTTCACCGAAGATATGTCTCGAATGCCAACATGGTTGAGTATTACGACATCAGCCGATGATTTGGCGAGTACAGCAAGTGTTCCAGCGGTGCGGATGGGCAGAACAGAGGTGAGTGTTTGGGCAGCTTGGACCCTCGATGGAGCTGTTTTGGAAAGAGCGGTAACTGCCCGTGAAAGCTTTTTTTCAGAGAATCGCGTTCCCTCAGGAAAAATGACTAGGGCTTCGTCTTCGGCTAACCCAGTCGCTAATTCGCTTATATTCTCTAGTTCGTTTTTATTGTCAAGCGAGTCCCTGTCAACAAAGTAATTAGGGATTCGATGTCCAACGATGTCTAGACAGGGGTCGCCCAAGAGCTGTTGTTTCAAGATAAATCTGAGCCGCCACCCTTCGGCTGATAAGAGAGCGGCTGTCAAGAGCGCATCTCCTTGGCTGCCATGACGCGCTAGGACGATTAATGGTCCAGTTTTCCGCAGACACTCAACGCCATCTACGTGCCACCGAAGACCTATCGTGTATTTGCCGCCGATAGCGAGACCACGCGCCCAGCAGCTTTGTAAAAGGCTATGCCATCGTTGCGACGAGAGGCTACCCAGGCGCTTGAAGGGCGCGAAAATTAGCCAGAGTAAGAATGCGACTGTCACTCCTAGGACCTCCATTGCAAGCCACCAGGCGCCAAATAAGGTCAGTCGTGTATTCGGAAAAGGTTTTCGTTTTAACAAATCGAAAAGAAAAGCCGAAACCAAAAGAATGGGGAGCAGAAGCCAGAATGCGATGAAAGCTGTGAATAGAGCAGGAACAGATTTGCTTCGACGTGCCCACTTGGCTGAACGAGTTGACTTTCCAGCTGAAAAGGTGGGTGGCAACGGTTTGTGCTTGACCATATTTGTTAGCGATAGCAGTTGTCCGTATTCGAAGCTAATGAAAAGAGTTCGCTAGTCGACGCTAGTCAAGCGCCGCTCTTTGAACAACTCGACACTTTCATGGTGATCGACTATCGGCAGCGGATATCCGACTGTTTCACGCAGCAACGGAGAAGGATCGAGGGCATCGGCTTTATCTAGGCTCGAAAGTTCTGGAATCCACTGCCGAATGTACTCAGCATGGCCATCAAATCGTTTCGCTTGGGTGGAAGGATTCAGGATGCGATGCGGATTGCTGTCGGTCCCAGTCCCGGCAACCCACTGCCAGTTGAGATAGTTGCTGGCAACATCGCCGTCGAGTAGCTGCGACATGAAATAGTTTGCTCCCAGTCGCCAATCTTGGTGGAGGTCTTTGATAAGAAAGGAGGCGGTGACCATCCGGACTCGATTGTGCATTAATCCTTGTGACCTCAGTTGTCTCATTCCCGCATCTACCAGTGGAAATCCGGTCAAGCCATCGACCCATGATTGGAAGGAGTTTTGGTCATAATTCCAAATGTCGCCGCGATCTCTGTAGTCGCTGCGTGAGCAATCAGGTCGCGCAGCTAAAATCTGGGCGTAAAAATCTCTCCAAACCACTTGTCGAACAAAGGGTTCTGAATCTGGTAGGTGAGTGCAGAGCTCAACGAGGCGCAGAGGCGAAATGCAGCCGAAGCGAAGATAGGGAGACAACAGCGATGTTCCTTCCACCGAAGGTGTATCACGGTCTTTTTCGTATGAATTAATGCCGTTTTGCAGCCAGTCGTGCAGCCGAAGCCATCCGTGAGTTTCTCCCCCAATTATTTCTGAAGAGAGCTCCGGGTATAGGTTCGATTCGGCAGGGGGGGAACTTAGGCCCGAATCATTGAACGATCGTGGGGGAGTGACGATGTCTCGTTTGGATGATTTAAGCCATGAACGCCAGTATGGCGTGAACACTTTGTACTCCCCGCCACCGGACGGTTGAAGGTGTCCAGGTGGAACGACTGTTATTCCGGGGTGCCGATGGAAAGAGACACCTACATCGTTGCACCAATCTTGGAGCCGTTGGAGCCTTGTTTGTGCGTACTGGCTGTAGTCATCTGCTACGTGAACACTGTCGACCTTCAAGTCTCGGATGCTCCGCTGAACTGTTTCGAACCAGTCTCCGTAAACCAAATTGAGTTTGGCTCCGCGTTCTGCAAGTGAGCGAGAAACATCATCGAGGCACTGATCGAGGAAAGCTTGACGGCGCTGAGAGGTTGTTGGGCTGTTGAGGATTGCTTCATCTTTGACAAAGAGGCAATGCATAGGCCCGTCTGCAGCTGCAGCACAAAGAGCCGGATTGTCATCGAGGCGAAGATCTCTCGTGAACACGAGCAGTGAACTCATAGGAATAAGCCTAAAACTGCTGACACAAGCTGCGATGAGTGGGTGGAAGGTTTACCCTCCAAAGATTTCACGACGCAGGGTCCAGACTCTTGTCGGCAGCAATCGACGCTAGGGCCTTACTGACTGCTCGGCGGGCGCTTTCAGCAGAAACTCCCACCAGATCACCGATTTCTCGGAAGGTCTTCTCAACTCCGTCATCCAAGCCGAAGCGATAGCGGACCATTTCCCGAACTTTTGGTTTCATTTTGTTGAGTGCCCGGGCCACGAGTTCTTGGTTATGCCATTCATTGACAAGATCGTCTGGTGATGGATCGAGAGATGGAACCACGGCGTGCATATCTTTGCCCCCATCGGTGTCAATCGGAACGTCCAGAGAAGCGACCCGAGTGAGGGCGTTGATTCGCCGCATTTCTTGGGACAACTCAGGAGATGACACATCAGCCTCGCGGAGTTGCCTCCGCAGGGCGCTGTGAGTATCAGCAGGAATCCGAATTAGGTTGCTGTGCTGATCTATAAGGCGGTTGATTGCTTGGCGGATCCAAAAGGTACCGTAAGTCGAAAACTTGAAACCTTTTCGGCCGTCAAACTTTTCAACTGCGTGCTCAAGACCGATATTGCCCTCCTGTATGAGGTCTTCGAGGCTTAGTGAGCCTGGTACCGGATATTTTTTAGCAACGCTCACTACTAGTCGGAGGTTGCTCAAAATGAAGCGCTCTTTAGCACGCAAACCTTTTTTAGTAGATCGTTCGAGTCTCTTTAGCTCCTGAAGATCTCGGTACTCACCGGCCTCCATTCTTTCCGAGGCTTCCTTGCCCAGTCGAATTTGCTCTGCTAACTCGACCTCGTCAGCTTTGGTAAGGAGATCGTGGTTACCAATATCATTTAGGTAAATGTTGAGGGTGTTACTTGGAGCATTCATTTCCAGCCTTTCAGTCTGGGGTGCTTGGTTTGTAGAGATTTGGCAGTTGTTACTAAGTCAAAACTTCAATGTTCAGTAGGGGCTTTGGGCTCGTTTTGTTCGATTGACGCCTTCAGTCGACGGAGATTGCCATTCCAGACCCATCTCAGAATTGGCCTCGCAATCACAGACCCGACCTGGCCCCCGAGATACCAGGGAAACCTCAAACTTTCGGCCCATCGAAATATCGTGTGTCCCGACTGGGTCTCCTCCAACGAAAATTGGCCCCAACCGCTAACAATTCCTTGGTGGCTAACGCCCATAACTCGATTGACTTGCCATGATGTGATGGTCATTTTGTCAACGAGACGAAACGGACCGATCTTGGTATCGCATTCGAATTGAGTTCCCTCGCCTGCTTGAGATTCAGACGTAATCCGAATAGCAGAAGCGTCTTTCATCCATTCGGTATGAGATTTAATGTCTTCGACAGATCCCCAGACCTCCGAGGGAGATCTAGCAATGATGATGGACACGTCGATCTGATTCTTGCTTGTCATAGGGGTGCTCAGTTCAGTACTTGGTAGGCGACGATCGTTCCGAAGGGAATTCTTAAAGTCCAGGCCACCGTGCGGGTCCAGTTGATTCGCACCAGCTTGGGGATTAGATCCACTTGACCCGCAGCGATCTTGGAATGGAGCGGTACCGCTTGAAATACGGTGACGCTTACCGCGATCGCCAGCAAGCCGAATGCGATTAGCGAAGGAACAATAACTTCGGTAGGCCAGCGGAACAGGAGAAGAAGACTGCTTGACGCTTCAACAACCATTACGGGGCCGACTACCCAAGTAATAAGCCCTTGGTGTTTGGTGGCTATTCTTGTAATCGAATCATCGGCGACTTCCCCCAGCAGGGGGTAGTGGACCACCTGAATTACCCACAGCACTCCGGCCATGAAGGCGGCGGCTGCCAGTGTGATCAAAGCGAGGGAAGAAGTCATGAGACGCTCAGTCTTTGGGATCTGACTTGTGGCCGACCTCTGTTTGAGGGACGACAGGTTCTGGAGCGGTTACTCGGGTGTAGGCGGGTTGTTCTGCAAATCCGCCCTCCGGGTGGGCGAGAGGTTCACGTTGACCGAAAGATAGGTCTTCATTGGAGGCATCTCGACCGCTCGCATAGGCGACGAGAAGCACTGCCCAGACGGTAAAGCCGAACACAGCTGCGCCTACGCACATTAAAAGCGTTTCATTCACTGGGAAGCCCGATCGTTGGTCAGAACTAGGGTTCCGAGCGAATGGATGGCTGGCACCCACAGTCCAACAAAAATGCCTTGGTCTTTATTGCCGCTGTACCAAAGGCTGACTGACAGGACGAGCGAGGCAAATCCCGCCGCCATGAACAGCAGCTTTGGCTGCGAGAAGGTGATCTTCTGGGTTAATGATTTAGCAAACACTATGACTCCTTTTAGCACTAAATAGTATTTAGCACTAATTACTATACATCAAAACAAGAGCTCTCGATTCGATGACGCGAAGATTCGTCAAATTCTTTGTGGACCGTTCCGTGTCTGTTCAAAATCGGTCCGAGCCGGGAATTCTGGATATGTCAACTACAACTAAATTCGATCGCCGAATTTCTGCAACACTTAGAACATGCGTCCCAATCCTTTAAAAGCACAGCTAGCCAGCGGCGAGACCCACTATGGGACCATGGTCTTCGAATTTCTTAGCGCAGGCCTCCCACAGATACTTCAAAACGCGGGATCTAGCTTCGTCTTCTATGACATGGAACACAGTGGATTTTCGATGGAAGAAATGAAGATTCAGTTGGCTTTGTGTCGCGGTTTAGACATTGTTCCGCTTGTTCGCCCTCCGGATACCTCTTACCAGTACACGGCAAGTTTGCTTGATTTGGGAGCAGCAGGAATGCTCTTTCAAATGTGTGAGAGCGCGGAGCAGGCTGAAGAGTTTGTGAAGTGGACCCGGTATCCGCCGGGAGGCCAACGGGGGGCGATGTTTGGTGGAGCCCACGATGATTACAGTTCCGACTCTGTGCCTGACATCATTGCTGCCGCCCACGAACGAACCATGGTTTGTGTCCTCATCGAGTCAGCGAAAGGAATTGCTAACGCCGAAGAAATAATGTCCGTTCCGGGAGTGGATGTCGCTCACTTGGGGCATGGCGACCTGTCGCTTTCTCTTGAGGTTCCGGGGGATACAGCTCACCCGGAAATGCAAAAAGGCATCGACGTTATTCTGGGAGCTTGCGAAACACACGGTAAAACGGCGGCATGCCTTGCTGGATCAGTGGATACGGGTATTGATTGGGTGAACCGTGGTTTTCGTATGGTCAGTTATAGCTATGACATTGGTTTGATGATGTCGGCGTTACAAAATGGAATCGAACAAATTCGTACGGGAGTTGCTGAAAATGGATCTGACTGAGGATCAGTGTCAAGAGTTCAGAGAACGTGGATGGACAGTCGCACCCTCCGTTTTTAATGCCGATGAAGTTCGGTTGCTCAGTGACGCCGCACTCCGGGTTTTAGAACGGCCAGGTCCTGAAGTCGGACGTGAAGCAGACGGTTCCCCGCATGTCTCTTGGGGTATGCATCTATTTGACCGCCAGCTTGCGGCGTTGTGCCGACACAAGAATCTCATTAATCCAAGTAAGACTCTCTTGGGTAACGATGTATATGTTCATCAGTCTCGAATCAACATCAAACAGACCAACGGATCAGTTGTTGCGTGGCACCAAGACTTCGGTACTTATCACCGAGTCGACGGAGTTCCGGAACCTCGAGGAGTCATGATCGGTGTCTTTCTCGACGATGTAACAGAGGTAAACGCGCCGCTACTGGGAGTTCCTGGTTCACATAAGGAAGGCCTAGTTTCAACTGCTTCCCTGGACCCGACTTCGCCTGATTTTGAAGAGGTGTCGAAGTATCGCTACGACATCACTAAGGAAACAATGGCTGGACTCGTAGAACGACATGGGCTCGAAACCATAACTGGGCCTTCAGGCTCGGTGCTTTTCATGGACATGACGGTTGTGCATGGCTCCACCGTCAATATCAGTCCTCTGAGAAGGTTGCTGCTGTTTGTAAATGTTTGCCCGGTGGATAATCGAGGAGAAACCTATGAAAGAGCGGAGTACTACGCCGCCCGCGATTTCTCTGCGATTGTCCCGGTTGGCTCCGAAGAATTTCAGATTGCTGGATAGGCATGAATCTCGAGTTTGAGAAACTAGAAACTGATTTTGGCGCCCGAATACACGGGATAAATCAATCTGACTATCTCGACGAACAACTTGTGCAAGCGCTTACCGTTGGGTTGGATGAACATGGGGTTTTGTTAATGCGAGGTGAGGAGATTTCGCCTGGTCGGCTTGTTGAATTAGGTCGAGCATTTGGAGAATTAGAAATTCTTCCGGAGCCCGAAAAACGGCATCCCGATCACCCCGAAATTTTTGATCTAACAAATGTCAGAAGCGACGGAGAAGTTGTTGACTACGAGGAACCTCAGGCAGTTTTTTTGAGAGGCACTGAGCGGTGGCACACCGACAGCTCTTTTCGAGAAATCCCCTGTCTGTGTACCATGCTTTACGCTCTCGAAGTGCCTGATTCCGGAGGCGAGACACAGTTCGCCAACATGTTTTCGGCATTACAGCAACTTCCCGCTGACTTGCGAGCGGCGATCGACGGCAAACGATTGGTCCACAGCTATGTCTATAGTCGAGCCAACAATCCTGGTCACATGGAGCCCATGAGCCTCGAGGAGCAAAAAAAATACCCGCCAGTAAGCCATCCCTGGATCCGGACCCATGCCGATGGTCGCGAGTCCCTCTACATGGGCGGTCATGTTTCTCACGTGGAAGGTATGGACCTTGACGAAGGCCGGAAGCTTATTGACGATGTCCTTACGGCAGCAACACGAAACCAGTTCATTTACGAGCACCATTGGGCTGCGAATGATTTAGTGATTTGGGACAACCGGTCAACGCTTCACCGACTGCGCCCATATGAAATTTCTGCTCGCAGACGGGTTATGCGTCGTGTGACCGTTGCGGGTTTCGACCGGGTGAGGTGATCAATTAGCTGAGCTTGGATTCCAGGAAACCAACGACTTGAGGCCAGAGTTCAGCAGCAAGCCCTTCGTCGAATGCGCCCATCGGGTTTTCCTCATTCATGAAGCCATGGCCAGCCTGATGAATCGTGATCTGCACGTCTTTGCCCATCTTTTGAAGGCGTTCCCCCAGATCTGACGCCGCTTCGGGCGTAAAGAAATCGTCCGGTGAAGCCATGTGACCTTGAATCGAGGCAGTTAAGCCTTCCCAGTCAGGTTCTTGGTCACCTTGGGGAAATCCGTAGAACGGAACGGCCGCCTTAACAGCGTCCCCGCGGAGAGCTGCGATCATGAAGCTAAGTAAGCCTCCCATACAGAACCCCACTACCCCAACCCCATCTCCAGATGACGCCTCATGGTTAAGTAAGAAATCGACTGCTCCACTCATATCGCGGGCTGCCCGATCGGGCGGCAACTCGGTCATTAGTTTTCCAGCTTTGTCCATCTCGTCATGGCCAGCTAATTCACCGTGATATAGATCTGGCGCCAACGCTACGAAACCTTGGTCAGCTAAGTAGTCAGCGACACCCTTCATTTGTGGGTTTAAGCCCCACCATTCTTGAATGACCATGACCGCCGGCCCTGACCCACTATCAGGCAGAGCCAAGTGTCCTCTGGCGTCGTTTCCGTTACTTGCAAATGAAACCATTGCTCCCATGGGCAGGACCGTAGTCGCGACAAGAAGCTGATGCACTAGATATCGCAATCCAATAATTCATAGTGAAGTGTTGGCCGTAGTGAAAGAATGGCTTCCATAACAACAAGAGGCGCATATGAATGTTCGACTTAGTCCCGTAGCTCCGTTCTCATACGTCCCTGGCATCGACCCATACTCAGGCGGAGTAGTGGCATCTCCTGGAAGCGAGATTGTCCATGTCACCTTCGCGAAAGAGATCCCCTGGCGTCAGGGTTTCGAACGAATTGAAGCCATCACAGCCGAGGCTGACGTTGCTAGATCGGCGCTCTGCGCCGTTGAGCTTCGTTGTCCTCAGCCTCACTCTTTCGAGGGATTTATTGAGTTCAACGACGAATACCGATCCCTATTAAATACTTGGGGACTTTTGAACGGTGACGAAAACCCGATTGCTCGAACTAATGTGTCGCCCGTTCGATATGCGCCCGAAACCACTTCTCTCTACGCGTTCAGCTATGTGAAGTCAGATGGCAACCCCAAAACTCAGTCCTTCGTGGTGGCGGGAGCAGGCGACTTGATGGATCAAAGCGATCTCCAAGCAAGCAGCATTGTTGCCAAAGATCGAAGCGACAAAGAGGCGTGGAGATCCCGGGTTGAGCAAGTATGCCAAGAAATGGAGGATCGCATGACTTCTATTGGAGCCGACTGGCAGGACTGCACCGTGATCAATGTTTACTGCGCTGAGGACTGGTTTAGTCAAGCCGGTGAGGTACTGATTGAACGAATTGGGCCCGCGATAGTGAATGGGATCCATTGGCATGTCGCCCACCCTCCAATTAAAGGTCTTCGCTTTGAAATGGACGTCAGACGAGTTGGTACCGAAAAGGTGGTCTGATAGCTAGGGAGCCTGAAACTTCATCAGCACGGGGCTAATGAGACCTTGGTTGACTGCGTCAGCAGCGTTGTCTCTCATTTCCATCATGCGAGGGCCCATTAGATGCCCGAGCGTCACTGGCGGCGGGGAAGCTGGTGAATCGTTAAAGAATCTCAAAGCTAAGTCATAGTGATCGGAGTTGCCGATATGACGTAAACCAGCGTTACCAGCTGCCTTTTCGTAACTGTCAACAGGTTCGGGAAAGCTGAACTCGGCCGTCGAAGACCAGGGCATGGGATAGGTCAAATCACCATTTTTCGTGATGGTCACGTCGTAGACCAACACTGTTCCTTGCGGTCGACACACTCTTGCAAGTTCATGCATCATCTGGTCCTTGTCGGCGATGTTCATACCAACATGGAGCATTGTTACCGCGTCAAAGGCGTCATCCATAAATGGAAGATCGGTCGCGGAACCAACTTTGAAGTCAACCAGCTCGCTCATATTGACAAGGTCGGTTAACTCAATAGCTGCTTCAACAAACTCGGGCGTTAGGTCGATGCCGGTGACTGATGCTCCAGTAGATCGTGCAAAGAATCGGGCCGTTCCGCCGATTCCGCAACCAACATCAAGGAGGTGATGTCCAGCTTTGAGGTTGAGCGCCGCCGCAACCTGCATGGTGCCATCGCGACCGCCAATATGAAATTCGTCTGCGCCCGCCAAGACATCGGGGTCGAGACTTTCGATATCAAAACCTGACTCAGTTAACGCGCCAACCACACGCTCAACAATGCCGTCGGTGCCGTAATGTTCTTCAACTGAATCAACCATTTTGTGACCCTTTTTAATGTGAATTGAGAAATTATGTCGCCAGAGGTTCGGACGGTATCTGAAATCCCCAGTCTTTTGTCCGCACCATCTCTTGGTCCGCTACTGCTATTAATCCTTCCGAACCATACAGAGCTCCGCCGCAAATGATGCTTCGATCGTCATCGCGCTCTCGCCACGACTGAAATGCGTATGTTTCACCGACACGGACGTCGTCGAAAAACTGTGCCGCTATGTTGCCGGTCACTGCACCGCCGCCAGCTTTCTCAGGTGGGTCTACGAAAAGCACGTATGCGGTAACACAATCGAAGGCCGTCCAGACAAACTCTCGAGGGATCACTCCGTTCTCATCCGCCCATTGAGGAGCAGGTGACCAGACCGCAACAACATGGCTTCCGTCGCCGAGTGGTCTGATCTGGACCCCGAGTCCATCAACCTCGTGACCACAACCGATGCACTGTGGATATGGCGGCTCCCACCCCATGGGGCGTTCCATTGCTGCATCGATGGACTCCCTTGCGATTGGCAATCGGGCGTCTACATGGAGGGGACTGAGAGATGCAGACATCACTAATTCGGTGTCTCGATGTATCACCGCGCCATCATCCTGAGTGCTGCGAACTAACGTTTCACCCGGGTGCATTGCTTTGCGGATATAGACCCTGATAGGCCCATCGGAAGACCCGGCAGCTAGGCCAGCAACGTAGCCGCCCTGCATTGTGTCGGGCATCCCAACGTAGGTATCAGATAAGTTAATGATCGTTCGACTCACCGGTGATGCCCATAAATGGTGGAGACCACATCAGCATCAGTACAAGCTTCAATCAATACGGGTTTACCTGCTTCACGGTTTTTCACTACCTCAAGCGCAGCATCGATCTCATCAAGAGAAGTGATCTTCGCCGTATCGCAACCCATGCTTGTAGCCACAGCGCAAAAGTCCGGCCAGTCATGAAGAGAAGCTGTCGGATCCATACCTTTGGCTACTAGTTGAATATGTTCGGCGCCGTAGCTGCCATCGTTGTACACAACCACTATGAGGTCGAGACCGAGATGCACAGCTGTCGAAAGTTCAGTCAGGCCCCCCATCATGTAACCACCATCTCCAATGCAGAGCACCGTCGGCCGGGTTGGGTCAGCTACCGCAGCTCCAATTGCTGTCGACATACCGAGCCCGATAGCACCGAATCCGTGGCTAGTGACTAGATCTCGAGGTTGGGGAACAGACATCGTCAGCGCATCCAGCATAAAACGGCCCGCATCAACGACGACTTGCCGGTCTTGAGGTAGACCAGCATCTAGCTGGCGAGTTAGGGTCCGCGGATCAACAGCGCCGTCGTAGCTTTTGTCCTCATATGTATTAGCCGGGTCGAATTCTCGGAGTTTCTTCTCGAGGTCCGCTGTTCTAAATGAAGATGGTTGATGTTCAGCTTCTGCTAGTAGCTGGATCATGGCTTCAGCCACAACTCGTGCATCTCCCACAACACCTGAATCGACGATTGCATGGCGATCGATGTGGGATGGATCAAGGTTCACATGCACAACTCTTTTACCTGCCAACAAGCTTTGATAATCGGTCGTGAAAAAATTCAGTGAAGCCCCGAAGACAATGAGACAGTCGGCCATCGCCAAGGTCTCGCCGGCAACCTCATGACTTAAGGTGCCGTGAATACCAAGGTTGAAAGGTTGATCACTGAAAAAGCCTGTGCCCAAGACGGAAGTGGCTAGAGGCGCCCCGAGGACATCGCCTAGCTGGATTAGAACTTCTCGCGCACCGGACGCGACAGCACCGCGACCAGCCAAAATAATGGGTCGCGCGGAAGAGGCGATAATGCCGAGCGCTGATTCAAGTTGATCCGGATCCGGCGCCAAGCGGACAGGTGGAGTGTTAAGGGCCGGCCGCGGTTGATATTCAACTTCATCCCATTCAATATTCAACGGGATATTTAAGACAATTGGTCGACGTTCTGCATGGGCACGCCTCACAGCAGAAGAAACGTCCTCAGCGATGGTTTCCACATTCCTAACAGCTTGAAACCCAGCTCCTGTTGCTACGACCAATGCGTGTTGGTCAAGGTTCTGAAGGTGCTGTTCATTTTCGATCGGAGTGTCGCCGGCGACTAATAGCATCGGCGTTTCGTTCTTTACGCCTTCCACTAGTGCTGTAATCGTGTTGGTGAGGCCTGGCCCATGTGTGACAGTTGCTACTCCCAATCTGCCGGTCGCTTTTGCCCAACCTTCGGCCATGCAAACGGCATTAGCTTCATGAGTAGCGCCTATGAAAGTGACGTCATGCTCTCGTTGGAGATTTTCGCCAATAAAGAGGTTGCCGTCTCCGAGAACGCCGAACACGGTGTCGACTCCGTGATCTACAAGGGCTCGGGCTACAACATCGTGTCCTAACATTTCATATCCTCTCGGGTGACGAAAGTAACTGAGGTATTTTGCTAGCCAAAGAATAGTTCCGGGCTGATTAAACGTGCCCGGTCCATCGGATTCTTATGCAGCTAAGCATCTCCAATGGTCGTTTGTCCAAGAAGATTTGGGAGTAAGCGCGGATTAGCCTGCGTGACCTTGTGAAGTGGAACTACGGTCGTGAGGCCGACTTTTGATTGGATTGAAGATGCGATTAGGCCCTCTTTTGGGATTCGAACAAAGTTTTGACACTGTTGTCACTGTTGCCCGCGAAATGGAAGCCGTTGGAGCTGGGTCAGTAATGCTTGCTGAAGCTGGTCGCAGCGCAGTCACTCAAGCCGCAGCTGTCATAGCCGCCACGGAATCAATAGAAGTTGGAACCTACGTAGTGAACGCCTTTGCCAGATCTCCTTGGCTAACGGGACTTACCGCTCGAGATTTAGACGAAATGAGCGACGGGCGTTTCGTTATGGGGGTCGGCACTGGAAATCCTCACTTCAACGACTGGTACATGGGAGTCGATTCAACGAAACCGTTGGCAGCAATGCACGACTTTGTGCAAATAGTTCGCCAAGTAACTGCGGCCCAAGTAGGAGAGCGCGTTAGCTACGAGGGTTCCGTGCATCAGGTCCCCAAGTGGAGAGCAAGCTTCTCACCAACACGTCAGTCTGTGCCGGTGTATCTATCAGCATCAGGACCGAACATGATGCGGTTAGCAGCAGAGATAAGCGACGGTATTGGGGTCGGCATCATGGCTTCGGTGGAATTTATGCGCGACACAGTTCGACCTAATGCGATTGCTGCTGCGAAATCAGTTGGTCGAGATTATTCAGAGCTGGCTTTTCCAATGGGGGCGTTAGTGAGTGTTAATTCCAATTCGGAAGCTGCTCGCAGAGCTGCCAAAGCTTCGGTATGTGGATTATTCCACCCTGTTCCCCATCCGTACTACGACTCCCAGATGCGACAGCAAGGATTTATTGAAGCGGCTGAAATGTTGGCTGAGCTGATGCCCCAGGGAAGGACAGCCGAAGCCATGGAACTGCTGCCCGAAGAAATTATCGACACTATGACAATTAGCGGGACTCCATCAGAATGCGCGATGCGAATAAAAGATTATGAAGGTGTTGCAGATCAGATTGTCATGATGCGAGTTACCCAAAAAAATGAACCATCAGGGATTCGTGCTTATGAGCCAATTTTCGAGTTGATCTCTGAAGCACAGTCCCATTAAAGAACGCCTGCCCTCGGGCACCGATACAAAACGAATTAACAGATAGAAGCATTCTCCTGGAGACACCGGCTCAAGCCCAGCTACCCTGCAGCAATGACTGAACGCATAATTCCATCCTCACAGCAGGCCATGTATGACAACTTCCACTTTGCCCCTGGCATAAAGACCGGCAACTTGTTGTTGATGTCGGGCCAGGTAGGAAATGACTCCTCAGGTAAATGCCCCGAGGACTTCACAGAACAGTTCCGACTTGCCTTCCAAAATATTGAAGCAGTTTTGGTTGAAGCCGGAGGCGATCTGTCCAACCTTGTCGAGTTCACGAGTTACCACATTGGTATGCGAGAGCACTTGCGAGAATTCATAGCAGTTAAAGATGAGATGGTTAGCGAGCCATACCCGGCTTGGACGGCTATTGGCTGCACAGAACTAGCCATGCCTGGAGCCGTCGTCGAAATTCGTGCACAAGCTGTTCTTGGCTAATAACCGTGAGCGCTTCATATGAAGTTGCAGTCATTGGGCGAGGATTGATTGGTGCTTCTGCTGCGCGACACCTCGCAGAGGCAGGCTGCAAAGTAGTTGTTATTGGTCCGGGCGAACCGGCTGATAGACGAACAAGTCAAGGTCCATTTTGTAGCCACCCAGATGAAGGACGAATTACGAGAATCGCTGGCCGAACCCCGATTTGGTCCCAGTTAGCTGCTCGTTCAATAGCTCGTTATGCCGATATTGCTGAGAGGTCTGGAATCGAATTTCATAAATCATGCGGTCTCGTGAGTTCATCACCGAAGATTTCGGAATGGTTGAAAAATTCGGAACTAGCGGGAGGCAAGTCCCGCTCAGTCGACTCTGATTGGGTCTTATCGTCGACAGGTATTTCATTGACGAACGGGCACCCTGCGCTCTACGAGGGCGCTCCAGCCGGATATATCAATCCAAGGAGTCTTGTAAAAGCCCAGACCAAACTGGTTGTTCAGGCTCAGGGTGTCGTTATTACCGAATCTGCTTCATCGATAACTAGGCGACCCGATGGATACGAAATTAAAGGAAACTGCGGGTCGCTGTTTGCTGATCGAATACTTGTCGCAACCGGCGCCTTCGGTTCTGAACTTCTTAAACGGCCCCTGGATCTGCGGCGTATGCCGCGTACAACTGTGACGGCAGAATTGTCCATCAATAATGACCTGCCCAGTCTCATATGTGTCGATCCCCCAGACAAACGGCTCGAAGAAATTTATTGGGTGCCGCCGGTTCACTACCCAGACGGACGAATAGCGCTGAAAATTGGCGGAGCTCTGCGGGACGCGAAGCCGGTTAATTCAGAGGCTCTCACAGCGTGGTTCCAAGGGGAAGGCGACTCCATCGAAGCTGAAGCTTTGAAAAATTGTGTGATTGGTTTGTTACCTGGTGTTGAGGTAACAAGCTGGGCACAGAAGCCTTGCGTCGTTACCAACACGGCGTCTGGGCACCCGTATATCGGATGGGTCGAAGACGGTTTGGCTGTGGCCCTCGGCGGGTGCGGTTCGGCGGCTAAGAGTAGCGACGAACTTGGACGTCTAGCCTCAAAACTCTTTCAGTCAGAACGATGGAGTGATTCGCTGCCTGAGAGTGCCTTCAACCCACTTTTCAATTAAAAACTTTGACATTTCCCTATGTAGAACGAAGATTGCGTGAAGCTCAGCTGCTTGATGGTTGAGTGTCAAGTAAGCGCAAGAAGAACTGGACTGCTGGCCCGATTACGACGACGAACCAAAGCGTCCCCCAGCCGATCGTTCCCCCCATTGCTAATCCGCAAGCCAGAGCGGCTCCCTCAATCAGAGTTCTGGCTTTCCAAATAGCGACACCTCGACGGTCTAGAGCTGTCATAAGACCATCCCGTGGTCCAGGACCTAATCGAGCACCGATATAGAATCCCGATCCGATAGCGACGACCAGAGGCCCACAAGCTGTGCAGAAAGCTCGAACTATCGAGCTTGAAGGGCTTCCTGCGATGTTGATCGTGGCATCGACAACTAATCCGATGACCAGAACGTTTGCAAGTGTTCCGACACCCAAAGGCTCCTTAAGTACCAGTAGTGCTATCAGGAGGACTATCCCGATGACGATCATCGCTGTACCGAACGTCATCCATGTCTGTTCAGCAATGCCCTGATGCAAAATGTCCCAAGGCGGAAGGCCGAAGTCACCGAGAAGTACAAGAGCCAAACCAACGCCGAAGAAGACAAGCCCGACGGCTAGGCGAAGGTACCTCCAAGGCAGCGAAGTTCGGTTAGTCACCTCTGCCCACGCTAGGGGAACGGTGTGCCGTTCACGCCGTTGGCATCACTTTCCTGAAGGTGAGGTTGACACGGGGTTCCTTCACCACTTTGGATCGAGGAACTTCGTGCTCCCAAAGTTGCTGTGTGGAGCCACGCATTATCAGGACGTCCCCAGAATTGAGAACCATGTCGGTTGTCGTGAGCGACCGATCCTTCCGGCGTATCCGAAACTTACGAGATGTGCCCAGACTCACCGAAGCAATGACTGGAGTGAGGCCCAATACCTGTTCGTCGTCTGAATGCCAATCAACTTTGTCAGCCCCATCGCGATACAAATTGGCCAATGCTGAGTTGAACTCTGCACTAGCTAATTCGGTGACACGTCGTCGAATACGCCTCAGATTTGCGGTCCATTCATTCGGATGCATCTGAATGCCCGACCAGCTGTAAGAGCAGTCTGGGTCTCCGTACCAGGCGTTAAGTCTTGGCACATCATGCACGCGACCAAACATTGAAATTTTGTCCTGTCTCCATTCGAGTTCATCGATTAACTGCTCACAAAGGAAATCACCCTCGGCGCGATCCCATATGCCTCGATGAAGAACAATTTCAGCTCCGGGTAAATCGAATTCTTCGACCCTTGCGCTTTCGAATAACGATGTTTGAGAAAGTGATCTAGAGCGTGTCACTAGAAAATGCTAAACCCGCCATCGATTTTGATGACGTCCCCTGTATGCCACCTACTGGCATCACTCATCAAATACACGGCTATTGCACCAAAGTCATCGGGTTGTCCCCAGCGGCGCATCGGAATTCTTGGCATCACGTTGTCCACGAATTTGTCCCACCCAAACAACCCAGAGGTCATCTCTGTTTCGATCCAACCAGGAATGACAGCGTTCGCTGTGATTTTGTACCGCGCCATCTCCACCGAAAGTCCCATCATCATGGCCAACATTGCGCCTTTGGATGCTGCATAGGCCTGCCCTTTAGGTGAACCCTGGATAGCCGTGCCGCTCGAAGTGAGTACCAGGGAGCCACCTTCTCCTTGAGCAACCATTTGTCGAGTTGCAGCTCGCAAGGTGTAAAAGACGCCGTGGAGATTCACATCTAGGACCGAGAACCAGTCATCATTAGAGTGCTCAAAGAAGGGCTTTTGGTTCTGTGTGCCAATGCCAGCATTGGGAAAGCAGCCATCTATTCGGCCGTACTTTTCGATCACCGATGCCATACATTCCTCGACTTCGTCCTCATTTGACACATCGCACTGAACAGCCGATGCCGAAGGATTAATTGACTGAAGCTCTTGTTCCGCCGCACTATTTTTTTCTGGATTTGTTCCCCAGATGCTCACATCGGCCCCTGCAGAAGCCAAAGCTCGGGCGAAACCTAGACCGATACCGCCGTTTCCTCCAGTGATAACAGCGACTTTGCCAGTTAAATCGAACCCGTCGTAGCTCATAGTGCTTTCCTCCGAAGTTTGGCTCAGTATGAATACTAGAAGGCGAAGGTTGAGCGAAACAGGCAACTCTCTGGAAGACTCTCGAAATGGAATTTGAGACTGTCAAAATTGATGGAGAAGGCGCTGTCCGCCATCTGGTGTTGAACCGTCCAGAAGTGCATAACGCAGTGAATGCGCAGCTAGTCGCCGATATGTACGAAGCTGTTCGATTACTAGATGCAGACTCCTCTGTTCGGGTTGTAGTTGTTCGAGGCGAAGGTAAATCCTTGTGTTCGGGAGCTGATCTCAAACAACCCCGAACCAGTCCCCAAGACACAATGATTGGATCGAAACAAGGCGCGTTGATGTACGACGCGCTGTTACATATGAATCCAATCACTATCGCTTTGTGTCACGGATACATGATCGGTGGAGGAGCGGTTCTGCCCGCTGCTTGCGATTTTAGGATCGCCAGTCCAACGGTGAAGCTGACATTGAATGAGGTGAGTATTGGGTTCAATCTGACTTGGCACTCGCTTCCGGTGCTCGTCAATCTTGTTGGACCACACAAGGCCAAGGAAATGCTGATTCTTGGCCGGACATATGAAATCGCCGAGCTCATTGGATTCGACTATTTCACGGACACAGTTGACGGTGACGACGATTTGATACCTGCAGCCGAAAAACTCGCGTTGGAGATTCTAAAGCAACCTCCCGTACCTGTGACGGTCACTAAGGCATCTATAAACGCGCAGGCAATGCCCGTGGGTAGAGCTATCCAACACATGGATCACCTAGCAGTCGGATATATGGGCAAGAGCGATAACTCTCGTGTTGCGAGAACGACCTACTTCGGTGACGAGCCTCGACACTGGACCGATGATTAAGCCCTTTTTTGGGTACTTAGATGCGTGCAGAAGTGAATTGGTCGAGACCTAACGAAGGACTTAGATCACCTATTGCATCGAGTCGCTCAGGTGGGTGACGGGTGCCTGTCCCATCGGCGATTCGAGTCATCATTTCAAAATTCGCCACGACGGCGCAGGCGTCAATCATCGTTTCTTTGTCAGTCACTTCAACTAACGCCGCTCGAGCAGCCGGCAGCGCCTCGAGGTCTTCAATTGAACTATCGACCAAGTTTGCTAATGCTCGGGCATGTTGAACTGCTGCGCTTTCGTTCGCTTCGCCACGAACCATCGACAGATCGAGTTCCAGGTCGTTCGCTGAGCTGCTCGCACGGAGCATCATTGCGTGCGCAGCAGTTCAATAGAAACATTCTCTGTGTGCCGATAGTCGTCCAGCCACAAATTCCATCTGTCGCCTAGACAAAGTCCCTCTGCTCCAATTCAAGTCGATCATCTCACGATTTGGTATGTATTGAGCATTGGAGAGCACCGACAATGTGTCCATAGCTGCAGGAACAGAACTAAGGGCTCGAATAACGGGAGCTATAACGGGTAGTCCTTGATAAAAGGGCTCAAGTTCTGGCGTCATATCTTCAAGGTGAACGACCGGCACCCAATGGTGACTAGCGGGTTTGGATGGCTGTTCCTGTCTTGAAGGTTCTCCGTCGAGAGCCGTTGGAAATTCTGGACGGTCGATCCCCGCTAGCTGAGCGAATCGTAGAACCGAAGCAACACTTATCACTATGTCAATTACTTCGATCCATTGCTCATGCGTGATAGCAGTTTTATCGCGCATGTTTAGGTACCAGTCTTCGGTCAAAGTACCGGCATGTCGCGTCAGCCGATACACGGCATCTTGTAGATGAGGGGCTAGTGCGGGGTTGTGTTCGATATGCCCAGCAGAGGAGGCGCTAACCCACGGAGGCGTTGGGTCTAGATCGTCTAAAGCAGACCGCACCACCTCTGCGATTGCTAGTCGTTCTGCACCATCCCACCAGGTGCCGGGTGCTGCCAGCTTCTCCCACACGTGTGCATGCGCAGCGGTTAAATCTGGCCGGATTGCAAGTTCCGAGGAGTGGTGGCAAGACTGAATGATTGATGTCGGGGACTGACTCATAGAAATTTCCAGTTCAGGTTTCTATTTTGTCACCGTACTTGCTTTGAGCAGGGCACGATATACGTATGGCATGGATTGAAATTGTTCCAGATGAAGAATGGGCTGAAGATGAGACGCTTCAAGGCCTTTATGACCGGGTCGTGGACAAGAGCTCTGGGCGAATCGACTACATCATGTCGGTGCACTCACTTAACCCAAGGGGCTTAGCAGCTCACGACGCGATCTACAGGTCCGCTATGGCTGGGACTGGGAGCCTGCGTAAAGTCGAACGGGAGCTAATCGCGCTGGTAGTAAGTCTCGAAAATGAATGCCATTACTGAATTCATCACCATCGGCGCGGTCTGCGTGGATTACTTAAAGACGACGATCTCCTCGTTGCAATAGAAAGGGATTGGCGATCTGCTCCGCTAAGTGGAAAACGAAAAGCGATGCTCGAGTATGTCACTAAGCTCACATTGGTTCCTTCAAGAGTGACTTCTCACGACGTGGATGAACTCCGTGGCGCAGGATTCAGCGACAGAGATGTCTTAGATATAGCTGAGGTCACGGCCTATTACGCTTACGCTAATCGGATAGCTGACGGCCTCGGCGTACCTGTGGAAACTTGGGTTGAAAACTAATTCGGTGAATTTGGGATCTAAAGATCGGTAGTGAAGTGCGGGGCGACTTCCTCCGCGAAGCGCTGTATTGCTTCGAGCCGACCTTCGTTGCCTTTTCCCAAGACAAAAAATGCGGCGTGTTCTAGCCCAACGTCTGAGTACTGGCCAATTTGATCAATAATCTCTTCCGATGTGCCGCCGATCTCACCTTGATTGAGATCACCGCCATCAAAATTAAGTCTGAAAAGGCTCGTCAGTTCGAGTTCTTGAATATCTCGATCCAATAGATCGCATTCGCTTTTGACTGCCGACCATTGTTTAGCGAGCAGATCAGGATGAGCAAAGGCAGAGTGGAAAGCGTCGCCGTACGCAGCCGTTCTCTTGAATGCTGCCGCCGAATGGCCGCCTACCCATACAGGAATGTGGTTGTTGACGGGAGTAGGACTAAACCCGATGTCCTTAAATTTGGTCCATCGTCCGTCGTATGTAGATAAGCCCTCGGCAAACAAAGTCTTGAATACCTCTAGCGTTTCATCTGCTCTCAAACCCCTCTGATCCCACGGACGGTTGACTGCTTCGAATTCTTCCTTCATCCATCCCACTCCGACACCCATAATCGCTCTGCCGTGAGAAAGGTGGTCTAGAGTCGCCCAACCTTTTGCTTGTTGGACCGCTCCGCGGTAGCCGAGTATCAAGACCGTGGTGCCAAGGAGCACCCGCTCTGTGACTGCAGCAACGAACTGGAGTGTGCCAATGCAATCCAACCAAGCGCTGCCAGCTTGAGGGAAACCACTGTTGTCGTCGGCGTAAGGGTATTTCGAATTGAGAGTTGCTGGGTCAGGCCAAGCGATATGGTCACTGGACCACACTGAGGCGTAGCCGAGATCTTCAGCTTCCGTGGCGACTTGGATCATCGCTTCCCGACTTGGGTCACGCCCTGCGTCGGGCAAATGAACACCGAACTTCATAGACTTCCTATCGCTGTTTATTAGGACACTAGAAGACGGGGCTCGGTTTATGCTGCACGGCCGATCGGAAAATATCTACGCTGCAGTCCATGAAGAAGGACGAGTTCTATAAAGATGCTCGCGATGACCTGCCGGGCCCATTGGCAGGCATCAGGGTTGTTGATGCAACGACAGCGTGGGCGGGCCCGATGGCGGCCTGTCTTCTTGCTGACTATGGCGCCGATGTAATTAGGGTCGCGATGCCTGGAGATACAGGCCTGAATTGGAAGCCATGGATTGGAGGGGGCAACCGTTCGTTTGCTGAAGAAACGGTCAATCGGAATAAGCGAAGTGTCTCGGTTGATCTTCGAGAAGCGGCAGGTGCCGAAACTTTTTTGACTCTTGTTGCCTCGGCTGACATGGTGATCGAAAATTTTAAGCCAGGGACGCTGGCAAGATGGGGCGTGGGGTACGAGGAATGCCGCAAGACGAAACCCGACATTGTGTATCTGTCGGTTAGTGGTTGGGGGCAGTTCGGCCCAGAATCGGAACGTCCTGGATATGACCCGGGCGCGTTAGCTCACAGCGGGTGGATGGCATTAAATGGATCGAAAGATGGCCCGCCAACGAAAGCGCCAACTTTTCTAGCTGATGACCTTTCGGGTCTTCACGGCGCATTGGCCGCCCTCGCAGCATTGCGTCATCGAGACGTCACTGGCGAAGGCCAGCACGTCGACGTCTCGCTTTTGGATTCGATTATCTACCAATCGAATGGATACCTCACACTGGGAGCAACCGGCGGTTCGCTCGAAAGATGGGGGAGTGAAGTCAGGGTTTGCGCGCCGACTAATTGTTACGAATGCATCGACGGTTACGTCTTTATGGCACTGATACTTGATGCCCATTGGCTAAGACTTACTGAGGTTTTGGGGTGCCCTGAAATGGGTCGTGACTCCCGATACGTAACTAATGAGGACCGGCTAGCTCATAGATCCGAAGTTGATTCGTTGGTAGCGAATTGGTGTAGCGAACGAACGAAACAAGAGGTCGTGTCCGTGATAGACGCAGCTGGAATAGTTATCTCATCGGTCAACACCTTTGCGGATGCTGCACAAGACCCGCATGTACTTGAACGAGACTTGTTGCAGGAAACAAGATTGGTCGATGGATCTATTGCGCCGCTAACGGGCCCCGCAGCGAAGTTCAGTCGAACTCCAGTGAAGGTGCGACACGGTGCCCCCCTACCAAATCAGCACACTGACGAAATCTTGGCTGAAGTGGGTGTTACTAGGGAGCAACTAGACGCGTTGCGTGCCGCTGGAATAATTGATTGATAGATCAACCCTTGATGTCCTTCCTTGATGTCAACATGTAGTCCATGAACGTGATTCTCATCGCAGTGGTGGCTTTTCTTTCTGTAGCGGTTGGCTACCTGTTAAGTCAATTACGAGTTCGAACCGAGGAGGTCGATCTCCCGCAGCCTGAAGCTCGGTTGGACACTGAAGGACTAGTAACTGCTGTCAAAGAAGCTGTTGATGCACAGGTCAGTAAAGCTGCGCAGTCAGCATTAAAGGCCAATAACGAACTCGCTGGTCAGTTGATTGACGAACGTAGCCGAACATTGGAAGAGCAGACGAAGAATCTGTTGCAGCCTGTTACAGAGCAAATGGATCAACTAAAGACTTCGGTGGGTGATTTGAAGTCGAGTTATGAAAAAAACAAGGGATCCTTCGAGGCCCTGAATGAAAACTTGATGCATCAAATTACTGAGTTGAATACTCGAACCGGTGCGCTCGCTGGCGCATTGAAGTCGCCTTCGGCGAGAGGGGCCTGGGGAGAAAATCAGCTGCGAAATATTATTGACCTTTCGGGAATGGCTTCATTCTGTGACTTCTCCGAACAGTCCGCAGTTTCTAGCAACGATGGATTGCTGCGCCCCGATTTAACAGTCAGGCTTCCTAACGGAGCCTTTCTCGTGGTTGATTCCAAAGTTCCCCTATCTGCGTACCTGCGAATGCAAGAACTTGATGATTCTGTTGCGAGGGAAGCCGAATTGAAAAGCCATGTGAAAGCTGTGCAGGACCATGTCAAAGCCCTGGCGGATAAGCGTTATTGGGCACTCTTTGATGATGCGCCAGATTTCGTCGTGATGTTTGTGCCAGGAGAATCATTCCTTGCTGATGCGTTAAGAGCAGAGCCTGCTCTCGTAGATGAAGCGATGCGTCAACGTGTAGTAATTGCGTCACCGATGAGTCTGATGGCGCTCCTTCTGACCATTGCTCGGGGTTGGCAAACAACCCAATTAGCTGAGAACGCCAAAAAAGTAGAAGAGCACGGTCGCGAATTACACCATCGTGTTGGCACCACTTTGACTGCTATGGCTAAGACTGGCCGTGGCTTAGAATCAGCTACGAAGGCCTACAACGAAATGGTTGGCAGCGTAGAAAGCAGAGTGTTGCCAACCCTTAGACGCTTTAGTGAGCTAGGTGTTTCCAGTGATGAGTTGCCGGAGGTCAGGCCAGTGGAATCCGCAGCGCGAACCATTACGGCGAACGAGCTTGAAGCCTCACCAAATGCAGAAAATCCAGATATTTCTGAAGCTAACTAATGCTCTGAGCTACTTCGATAAAGGGTTCAATGATTTCTAGATTTGCATCAAGGTGTTTACTCCCTTGCCGCAAAAATGGAATAAGGAGTTGAGTCACGCCCGCTTCTGCGTAGGCCTCGACCATTGAAGCGTCCATTTGGTCGTTGACCGCGCCAACATGAATCTCGATCTCGTCTATCGACCGACCTTCTGACTCCAGAAAAGTTGCCAATCGTGAAACCATCTCACTGCTTTCATGAGGAGAAAGATTGATTCCGTACCAACCTTTGCCGTATCTGGCGGTGCGGCGAAGAGCAGCGTCGGAGTGTCCGCCGATACAGATTGGAATCCCGCCTTCTTGAACAGGTTTCGGGTGCATGCGACACGCCGGCAGGTTGTACATATCTCCGGAGAATGAACTCAACTCGTCATTCCAGAGAGTGCTTATGACCTCAAGGTACTCGTCGCATCTTTTTCCACGGTTTGGCCATGGAGCTCCGCAGGCTTCAAATTCCTCCCAGCTCCACCCAACTCCTACCCCGAAGTCAAGACGCCCATTGGATAAGAAATCCAGCGTGGCGTATTCCTTTGCTGCATAGACCGGGTTGTTCTGGGGAAGAATACAGATTCCAGTTCCCAATCGAAGTTTGGATGTGCAGGCAGCAAGAAATCCTATGCTGCTGACCATATCCATGAGCCCGGAACCATCAGGGAACCTGAAAACACCATCAGAAGAGCCCGGATATTGAGACTCGTATTTGTCGAATATGACGACGTGTTCGCCTAGCCACACTGAATGAATCCCAACCTCTTCAGCCTTTTGCCCGAAGTCCTTGAGGAATTCGGGTGTTGCAACGGGCGAGCGCAATGGGGTGAATAGGCCGATTTTCATCTGTGCACTTCTTTCGGTTAACTGAGTTCATCATGGTCACTGTTGCGGCTAATGACCGCGAAAAGAGCGTAGCCGCGGAGGTGATACCGACTTCGGGTTGAAGCTGGGTACACATCTTGGGCATCTCACAGGCCGGCACGACTACGGTCGGGACATGGCAAGAATCTTTCAACAGATGGTGGCTCGACCCGATTCGAGTAGAACTGCTCTCCAGCTCGAAGATCAAGGTTTTGATGGGGTTTCCTTCGTTGATTCTCAAAATCTTTCTGGCGATGTGTATGTCGCAATGACGACAGCAATTCAAGCAACGGAAGCGCTACAGGTTAGTTCGGGGGTGACCAATCCTGTTACGCGTCACCCCGCAGTAACCGCGGGAGCGGTAGCTAGCGTTAATCGGCTTGCCCCAGGTCGCGTGCAACTAGGTATCGGTAGAGGAGATTCAGCGCTCGCTCATTTAGGAAGGGCGCCCGCTCGCGTGAAGGATTTCGAGCGTTATTTATCGGCTCTTCAGAGCTATCTTCAAGGCGAAGAAATACCGTTTGCGAATTTAAACTTTGGAGAGGCGGTAGCTCCCCCCGTCGGCGAACTTGAACTGGCAGACACTGCTGGAACAAGCAAAATTGCCTGGCTTCCTGGTTCGGTAGAAAAGGTACCGGTAGAGGTCTCGGCGACCGGTCCTAAAGTAATTGGAGCTGCAGCTAGACACGCGGAACGGATCATGTTCGCATTAGGAGCTGACCCAGACCGAATCAGTTGGGGAATAGAAACAGCGCGCAGCGCTCGCAACGAAGCAGGGCTCGACCCCAATGACATCAAATACGGGGCTTATGTGAACGTGGTCTGTCACGGCGACTTAGAACGCGCTCGGAATCTGGTTCGTGGAGGGTTATCAACATTTGCCCGATTTTCGGTTATGCACGGTGAGGTCGTAGGTCCAGTGTCGGAGGCACAACGTAAAGTTATGACTGAACTACACGACAACTACGACATGAACAGTCATACCCGTGCTGATAGCCAGCAAGCATCGGTATTGACACCTGATTTTGTGGACAGTTACGCAATAGTTGGAGCGCCCGACACATGTATAGAACGCATAGCGGCACTTAACCGCTTAGGTTTGGACAAGCTGATATTCGTTGGAGCCACCATGGGGACCAACCGGGAAACAGCTTCTGAGTCTGACGCACTAATTCGGGATGAAGTGCTTCCCAATTTAGACCGCTAAATCGAATCTAGAAGGGCTCTGCTGTACGTATTGGCAGCGTGGTCCCAGGTCAATATCGCATGGGATCGAGCCGCATTTACATCACGCCACAGCCGCTGAATAGGTTCATCGGCGCGCATAGCGTTCGCGCCGCTTGCTTCATATAAACGGTCGACAGCATTTGCTAATGCTCTGACTCCCCAGCCGCAGTCTCGAATTATTGATGCGTTAATTACTGGATCAACTTCTTCGACACCACCCAGATGATCTAATCGAGCGGCAGCGTCATATAGGAGCAGCTCCGCTGCACGAATTTCTGCTGTTGACTCAGCAAGCCTGTATCCCGCGGCGGGATCATTTCTCTGGACGCTGGCGAGTGCAACGAGAAAATGGTCATCGATTCTCTCTTGGAATCGCCGAACCGCTGCCTTAGCGGC
>CEVU01020566.1_pt1 | contig 29091 bp, 23 predicted proteins | sample 427081 | NCBI WGS metagenome assembly CEVU01 (sample SAMEA2623868, study PRJEB7988) | marine metagenome | biome: marine biome (ENVO:00000447); feature: deep chlorophyll maximum layer (ENVO:xxxxxxxx); material: "saline water (ENVO:00002010), including plankton (ENVO:xxxxxxxx)" | depth 80 m | reverse complement strand
TTTTTTTAAATTGTGATGGGGAAATTCCCAGCGAATTATCAATTAAGTTCTTTGCGACTGTCAATTTGGGATGTTTGTATTCGTCCTTAGTAAAGTTCTTTGAATATGATTGCGATAATACAATTGTTTGATAGTATTTGATTTTTAATGCAGCCGGATATTTTTCTACTTTTGTGAGTATCTTTTGATTTACTAGTTGCTGAATCAGACTATCGGGTTTAGGCCCAAGAGTTTTCTTGAGATCTCTTTCAGTTATGCTACTAAGATTAGATAAACTATTCACGGTCTCTCGTAAAGCTTCAGGAATATTCAAAGATTGTTCATGTTGGATTTTGTAGGAATAGGAAACTTTATTCTTGGCACCGGGAGGCAAAAACAAGGATAACGCAGTGAATAATGAAGTTTGATAATGCCTGCTAATCCAGATCCCGATTTCTAATTGCTTTTCGCTCAACTTGTAATTGGTCCCCACAAGTTTTATGACAGCTTTAATACGACTTAGATTACTGTTGGTCTCGCGATTAACGACTATCCCTTGTACGGTATTCTTGCCGAATGGCACCCAAACCAGTTCTCCAAGTGCTATAGGTGAGTTCTCATCAGTCGAGTAGGTATAAGTTTGTAATTTCCCTATTGGTGAATCGACTGCTATTCCAATTAATTCCATCTATTGCTAACAGCGCTGGGAGCTGGTGGTGTAGTGTACTAAGATTGGGCGGTGTAAGTATTTTTCTCTTTAATTCTGGCAGCTCTACCTTGCAACCCTCTTAGATAGTACAGCCTCGATCTTCGCACTGATCCCCTTCGTGTAACTTCTAGTGAATCTATAAGTGGAGAGTTGTATGGGAACACTCTCTCGATACCAATTCCATTGGCAATCCGGCGTACAGTGAAATTCGATGCTGGGCCGTTACCATTATCCCGTTTAATTACAACGCCAATGAATGCCTGAATTCTTTCTCGGTCACCTTCTTTGATCTTAAAGTTCACTTTAACCGTGTCCCCGGGACCAAAATCTGGCAGTTCATTTGTGTTAGTTTGGAATAATTTGTCGACTTGCATATTTATTTACCTAAGTATCCAGTATTTGAGCTAGCAAAGTATAACCCGATAGGTACTAACGGTCAATATTTCATGGTGGGCGATAGTGGACTCGAACCACTGACCTCTTGCGTGTCGAGCAAGTACTCTAACCAGCTGAGCTAATCGCCCTAGAATTCGATTTATATTGGCGTTAACTATATGTTACGATACCAACTTAATTTATTCAAAATTTTAGTTGGATTACCGAGGTGTTCAGCATGAAAATAATGCGATTTAAACCAGAAAACCGCCTGAATGAAACTCAAATTGGTATTGTTGATGTATCAAACAACAGGGTGTTAAGTGCTCCGGAAGTATTGAAACAAATTGGAGTAGATCCTGTTACCCATACCGCCATTGAAATAATTCAGGCTAATACAGATTCTCAGGGTGAACTTTCACGCAAATTGAAAGACTTGGATTGTGTTCAGGCTAATAGCTGGAATCTGGATGATGTAGTGTATCTTCCTCCAGTAGAAGCGACGTCCCTTAGGGATTTCATAGCTTTTGAAGAGCATATCAAGACAGTTAGAGGAAACCGAGGAGCGGAAGTCCCAGATGCTTGGTACGAAATGCCTGTCTATTATAAAGGAAACCATAAATCATTATTGGGGCATCAAGAACCCATAATCTGGCCTGATTATAGTGAGGTTGTTGATTATGAATTGGAATTAGGGGTTGTCATAGGGAAAGAAGGCACTAACATATCTGAAAAAGAAGCTGCTTCTTTCATTGGCGGCTTTACGATTATGAACGACTGGAGTGCTCGCGATATTCAATTCCGAGAACAAAGTGTTGGTTTAGGCCCCTCAAAAGGTAAAGACTTTGGAACTTCCTTAGGGCCGTGGTTAGTTACACCGGATGAATTCAATGTATTAGATTCTAGGATGATAGCTAGGGTTAATTCAGAGATTTGGTCTGATAATAATATTGGGAATATATATTGGTCTATTAATCAAATGATAGAACATGCATCTAAGGCAGAAATTTTGTACCCAGGGGATGTGTTCGGGTCTGGCACAGTCGGCGGAGGTTGTGGAGCTGAGCACGGTAAATGGTTACAGAATGATGATGTGATCGAACTAGAAGTGGAAGGAATAGGTAAATTGAGATCTAAAGTGTCAAAACTACATTAAGTTTTGTATTATTATTTGTGTAATCGAATAGGTCTATTAATTTTATTGCAGGAGTGAATAACATGGCTACTAATGATGGTGGTATAGATGCATTATTACGAGAAGATAGGACTTTCCCTCCTTCGAGTGATTTTGTAGCGAGTGCGAATATTTCAGATCCTGATATCTATGAAAAGGCTAAGGCAGACCCAGAAAGTTTTTGGGCAGGGTTCGCCAAAGAATTGGATTGGTTTCAAGGATGGGATCGAGTACTAGAATGGAACGCTCCTGATGCCAAATGGTTTTTGAATGGAAAACTTAATGCGTCTTATAACTGTGTTGACAGGCATGCTAAGTCAGAAAAAAGGAACAAGGCAGCTTTGATATGGGAAGGAGAGCCAGGAGACTGGAAAGTATATACATATTGGGATTTGTTACGCGAGGTTAGTAAATGTGCTAATGCGTTAAAGAGCTTGGGTGTAAAGAAAGGAGATAGGGTCACTATATATTTGCCAATGGTTCCAGAATTAGTAATTTCTATGCTGGCATGTGCCAGGATAGGAGCACCACACAGCGTTATTTTTGGAGGATTTAGTGCAGAATCCATAAAAGACAGAGTTGAAGATTCGCAATCTAAACTTATCATCACCGCTGATGGTGGTTACAGGCGAGGAAGTATTGTTGAATTGAAACAGAATGTTAATGATGCAATAACGGAAGATAGTCCTATCGAAAATGCTTTAGTCGTACGTAGAACGGGACATGCAGATGAGTTAATGGTTTCAGGTAGAGATGTTTGGTGGCATGATTTGGTAGAAAAACAGTCTTCTGTCTGTGATCCTGAGCCTATGGACAGTGAAGATATGCTTTTCATGTTGTACACCAGCGGTACTACCGGAAAACCTAAAGGGATTGTGCATACTACAGGCGGTTACATGGTGGGTACGTATGCAACAACTAAATGGATTTTTGACCTAAAAGATGATGATGTGTATTGGTGTACTGCAGATTGTGGATGGATTACAGGCCATAGTTACATAACCTATGGCCCACTTGCTAATGGGGCAACTCAAGTTCTTTATGAAGGCTCACCTGACTATCCTGACAAAGATAGGTTTTGGGAAATTGTTGCTAAGTATGGTGTTTCTATTTTATATACCGCTCCAACAGCTATCAGGACTTTTATGAGATGGGGTGAGGAATATCCTAATAAACACGATATGTCTACGTTAAGATTGCTAGGTTCTGTAGGAGAACCAATTAACCCAGAGGCTTGGGTTTGGTATTGGAAAAATATTGGAGGAGAGCGATGCCCCGTCGTTGATACATGGTGGCAGACAGAAACAGGCTCAATAATGATTAGTCCATTACCGGGAATTACCACTTTAAAACCAGGTAGTGCCACCCAATCTTTCCCTGGTATAGATGCTGATATTGTGGACGACAATGGTAATTCTGTAGAGCCCGGAGGCGGAGGGTATCTGGTTGTAAAGCATCCATGGCCATCAATGCTAAGAGGTATATATGGAGATAAAGATCGATTTGTTGAACAATATTGGAGCAAGTATCCTGGAGAGTATTTCACTTCAGATGGAGCTAAATTGGATGAAGAAGGATATTTTTGGTTATTAGGTAGAGTGGACGACGTTATAAATGTTTCCGCACATAGGATTAGCACTATGGAAGTAGAGAGTGCATTGGTTGATAATCCTAAGGTAGCTGAAGCTGCTTGCATTGGTAGGAGCCATGAAGTGAAAGGCCAGGCTATAGTTGCATTCGTCACTATAAAAGATCAAATCAGCACTTCTGATGATCTTGTAGTTGAACTTAAACAACATGTTGCTACGAAAATAGGACCTATGGCGAGACCGGACGATATATATTTTGCTGCAGAGCTACCCAAAACTAGAAGTGGGAAAATAATGAGAAGGCTATTACGAGATGTAGCGGAAGGTAGAACTTTGGGTGATACTACTACTTTGGCAGATCCAGCGGTTGTAGAATCGTTGAAATCGCAATATGAGGATGATGAATAATTGGCAACAGAATATGAAATAGTAATAGGACTCGAAGTTCATGTTCAGCTAGCAACAGCTAGTAAGATGTTTTGTGGTTGCGGTTCAGATTATCAGTCTGCTTCACCCAACACCAGAGTTTGCCCTGTATGCTTAGGCTTGCCTGGCTCATTGCCACAGATTAATAGTAAAGCGGTTGAGTACACGATTCTTACCGGACTTGCCTTAGGTTGTGAAATACCTGAGTATACGAAATTTGATAGAAAGAACTATCCTTATCCAGATTTGATGAAAGGTTACCAAATATCTCAATTTGATAAGCCATTGGCTCTTGCAGGGGTAATGACTATCGATATTGACGGGCAACCAAAGGATATTAATGTGACTAGGGTGCACCTGGAAGAAGACGTTGCCAAGCTCAGTCATATTTCCGACTCTTCTGGCTCATATTCCGTAGTTGACATTAATCGCGCAGGCGTAGCTCTTATGGAGATAGTATCTGAACCTGATATGAGATCGGCAGAAGAAGCTAGGCAATACCTCATGAATATGCATTCTATTGTGCAATATTTAGGTGTTTCGAATGCAAATATGGAAGACGGAAACTTCAGATGCGATGCTAACGTCAGCGTTAGACCCCTAGGTCAAGTGGAGTTTGGTACTAGAACCGAAATTAAAAACATGAATAGCTTTAGGTCGGTGGTTTCAGCCATAGAGTATGAAACACACAGGCAGATTGGAGTGATTGAGTCTGGAGGAAAGGTTGTCCAAGAAACCAGAGGCTGGGTTGATGATAAGCAGATCACTGCTTCCCAAAGAAGTAAGGAACAAGCACACGATTATAGGTATTTCCCTGAGCCTGATTTGCCTCCGTTAACTATTTCTGCCCAAATGGTTGATGAGATTAAAGCATTACTCCCTGAATTGCCAAGTCATAGAAAGAAACGATTCATTGATGAACTCGGGCTTACGGAATATGAGGCTACTTTGCTAACTTCGGAGAAATCCACAGCTGATTACTTCGAAGATGTTGTGAGTAAATTAATTAACCAACCAGAAGGCAAGAACCTGATGAAAACTACGAGTAATTTCATATTAGGTGATTTGACTGCTATTATGAAAGATAAAGGCGAGGATTTCTCGAATTGCACATTGCCCACAGATTATCTGGCGGAATTAGTCTTGGCTGTGGGTATTGGTGATATCAGTATTAATATAGCGAAGAATGTGCTGTCAGAATCTTTTAAAACTTTAGATAGTCCATCGGTTATAATAGGACGAAATAATTATACTGTAATTGCTGATAAAGATGTTTTATTCAAAACTGTAGAAAGTGTAATCGATAGTAACACTAAGGCGGTCGAAGATTATAAATCAGGGAAAGAATCTGCATCGAAATTTTTGGTAGGACAAGTTATGAAAGAAACTAAAGGACAAGCCAAAGCAGATGTTGTGACAAACATAGTTTTGGAAGTTCTGGCAAGGTATTAGGAAGGATAATATATGAATTATTTGAACATAGCTCAGATTTTGATTTCTGTGTTTATCATTTTGATTATTCTGCTTCAGGTTAGGGATTCAGGAGGCGGGATATTTGGAGGCGGACAAGGCACAATACGAACTAGGAGAGGATTAGAAAAAGTTCTTTTCCAGTTTACTATCATTTTGGCAGTGCTGTTTTTAATAATATCTATAGTGAGTGTTAGATTAAGTTAAATAACAGGAGTCTCTAGTGGCTAACATAATATCCTTGATGACCGATTTCGGGCACCAAGACCAATATGTGGGAGTGATGAAGAGCGTAATTATAAATCGCAATCCCGTTGCATCGATTGTGGATATCACGCATGAAATTAAGCCACAGAATTTAAATCAAGCAAAATTTCTAACCAAATGTAGTTATGATTATTTCCCTGATATGTCAGTACATCTTATTGTCGTGGACCCAGACGTGGGCACAGACCGGGAAATTATAATTTTAGAAACTTCTGAAGCATTTTTCATAGCGCCTGATAATGGAGTGCTTAGTGAGGTAGTTCAGCCTTATGTTTGCATTGGTGATGAATCCTGTGATTCACTTATTAGACCATCCGGGTCATGTAAATTGTACGCATTGGATCAAGAGCAATATTGGAACCAACCATTGAGTAATACTTTTCATGGAAGAGATATTTTTGCTCCCGTTGGGGCATTATTGGCAAGAGGTGAGAATCCTAGTCAATTCGGCAAATTAGTAAGTGCTATGACTTATGATCCGATACCTGTTCCAATGGTATATAAAGATTTTATTGAAGGGGAAATAATTTATATAGATCATTTTGGGAATTTGATATCAAACATAGACTCGAAATATATATGTCGTGGCAAGAGACTGGAAATTAATTTGGGAGGATTAGTGATAACAAATCTCGGCGAAACCTTTAATCAAGAGAAAGCCATAGGTGATTTTGTTGCATTAATTGGGAGTCACGATCATCTTGAGATTAGCATATACAAGGGTGATGCTGCAAAAACAGCTAATATTGGAGAAGGAACGAAAATAACTGTACAATACTCTTAATTCAGAGATTACATAATATTAAGTGGGGATAATATGGAACTAAATAAGGAAGGCTTATTACATCTATACAGAGTGATGTCTACAATCAGGCATTTTGAAGAGAGAGGAATCCCCGAGACAGGGCAGAGAGGCATGTCTGCGTCAGTCCATTCCTCAGTTGGACAGGAGGCAGTTCCCGCAGGAGTATGTGCTCACTTGTCCAATGAAGATTATATTGGTAGTACGCATAGGGGTCATGGGCATTGTATTGCAAAAGGTGTCGATCCTAAGGCTATGATGGCTGAGTTGTTTGGCCGTGCGTCTGGTCCGAATAAAGGGAAAGGCGGCTCAATGCATATAGCCGATATGACGAAAGGAATGTTAGGTACTAATGGTGTAGTTGCGGCGAGTATTCCTTTGGCTGTTGGTGCGGCGCTAACGTCCAAAATTAAGAAACTTAATAGGGTTGCGGTTGCTTTCTTCGGTGATGGGGCAGCTAATCAAGGGGTCTTACACGAATCGATGAACTTGGCTGCAGTCTGGAATTTGCCAGTCATTTTTTGTTGCGAAAATAACGGATATGCAGAATCAACCCCTTTTGAGTATGCATCTTCAGTAGAAGCTTTATCTGATCGAGCAGCTTCGTATGATATGCCGGGATTTAATGTCGATGGCATGGATGTATTTGCAGTTTATGAAGCGGCTGGTTTAGCAATCGAAAGGGCTAGATCTGGAGATGGTCCTTCTCTATTAGAATGTAAAACTTATAGATATTATGGACATACTGTATTTGATGACCCGTTGACTTATAGAACAAAAGAAGAAGAAGATTATTATAAGACGAGAGATCCTTTGAAGTTATTTAGAGATAAAGTTCTACCGGATGGTCAAATATCTGAAAGTGAACTAGATGGAATTGATTCAGACTGTTTAAAACTTATGGAAGAAGCCGTCCAATTTGCAGACAGTAGCCCAATGCCCGAAGTTTCAGACTTATATGTGGATGTTTATAGTGATTACCCTCTTTCAATGATGAAACGTGGGACCAATATGTCAATCTGAACAATATTTAAGGAGTGAGTCATGGTGGAAATGATACCTGCCGCTGGCAGAGAATTGTTATATAGAGAAGCTATTAATGAAGCATTGAAACAGGAAATGAGGTTAGATGAGAACGTCATCATAATGGGCGAAGAAATAGCAGGAGGTGCAGGTAGGGAGCACTTAGGAATACAGGATGCTTGGGGTGGGCCTTTTAGGACTACTGTAGGGCTGATCCAAGAGTTCGGGAAAGAGAGGGTGTTAGATACTCCGTTATCAGAAGCCGGATTTATGGGAGCTGCTATTGGAGCTTCATCCACTGGTTTAAGAGTTATAGCAGAATTGATGTTTGTTGATTTTATGGGCGTGTGTTGGGATCAACTGATAAATAATGCTGCCAAAATGAGGTATATGTTTGGAGGTCAGGTAGAAGTTCCTTTCACAATGCTGACTCGTATAGGAGCAGGATTTGGAAGCGCTGCTCAACACTCTGAATCATTTTATTCCTTATTCAGTCACATGCCAGGTTTAAAAGGAGTAGTACCATCAGATGCATACACTGCCAAAGGGTTACTTACCGCTGCAATTAGGGATAATGATCCGGTTATATATTTTGAACATAAAGGGTTATACACTCAGCCATCTATTGTGCCAGAAGAGTCTTATACATTACCTCTAGGAAAAGCCAGAACTCTTAAGTCAGGTACCGGAATAACTCTGGTGGGTATATCTAAAATGACTTGGATATGTATGGACGCTGCTGCTGAACTAAATAAATTAGGAATAGACGCCGAAGTGATTGATTTATTAAGTGTGTCACCTATTGATTATGACCACATAATAGAATCTGTTAGGAAGACACACGCTTTAGTTGTCGTAGACGAAGATACGCCTGTATGTAGTATAGCTTCAGATATATGTGCAAGAGTTGCGGAAGAAGCATTTGATTATTTGGATGCTCCTCCAACCAAGGTAACAGCACCCCATACTCCTGTGCCCTATAGCAGAGTATTGGAAGATCAATATGTTCCTAATGTTCCTAGAGTTGTTACAACCGTAAAATCATTATATGAAGGGTATAGATAAAGATAATAAGGAGATAAACAATGGCTAATGAATTAGTTGGACAAGGTGACTACAAATTTGAGTATTACCCAGACTGGGCTGTTTTACCAAACAATGAGAAATTGGGTACAGTGAGTGCTGTAGCAACAGATTCAAATAATAATGTTTATGTCTTCCAGAGAAAAGATCCTCCTGTTCTAGTTTTTGACGAAACAGGAACTTTTTTGAACTCTTGGGGCAATGGTGTTTTTGTGAGTCCTCATGGTTTGTACATTGAGAATGATATTGTATACATTACTGATAGAGAAGGTCAGGTAGCTTTGAGATTCACTTTGGATGGTAAACCTTTACAGATAATAGGTGAACATGGTGTGGCATCAGATACAGGTTGTGAAATTCCTGGTGAGCTTTTGAGCAAAGCTGCAGAGCCATTTAATTTGCCTACAGAAATGGTTCCACATCCTAATGGCGATTATTATATTTCTGACGGATATGGTAATGCTAGGATACACCGGTTTACTTCGAATGGTGAATTAGTTAAATCATGGGGCAAGCCTGGCAAAGTTGAACCGTTTGAATTTCATTTGCCACACAGTTTGATTGTTGGACAGGATGGCAATATTTATCTATGTGATAGAGAAAACAGCAGGATACAAATTTTTTCACCTGAAGGTGATCACCTAGGTATGTGGACAGACATGCAGAGGCCATTGGATATTTCCTGTGACTCGGATGGGTTATTTTATATTAGTGAAAGGCCAGAAGATGATAAACCACCACAATTTAGTATCTTGTCTAAAACTGGAGAAGTTTTATCACGATGGTCATGCCGGTCAGCGCACGGTTCGTGGGTTGATAGTAAAGGTGATATCTATTTAGGACTAACAGCAGAAAAATCAGTGGATAAATACGTTAGAGTCAAATAAATTAACTATTTAGTGGAGGATTTATGGATATAGGGCTTTTTTATCAAATACAGGTTCCCAAGCCATGGAATGCTGGGAGTGAATCTGAAAAATATAATCAGATGCTAGAACAAGTTTCCTATGCTGATGAAATAGGGATGAGTACAGTATGGTTCGTGGAACACCATTTTAGATCTGAATGGTCTCACGCAAGCGCTCCAGACTTGGCGTTGGCAGCTATAAGCCAACGAACCAAAAACATCAGATTAGGCATAGCAGCTGTATTGCCACCATTGCATCATCCCCTTCACACAGCAGTACGTATGTCTACTTTAGACATATTAAGTAACGGTCGGGTTGATGTGGGAATAGGTCGGTCGGGATATCCTTATCAAATGATACCGTTTGCTAGGGATTTGAAAGATGCCACAAGCATCGTTGAAGAAAGCTTAGAAATACTTCCTAAAGCCTGGACAGATGAAATTTTTTCCTATCAAGGTGAGTATTTTAATATTGGAGAACGAGAAGTGGTTCCTAAGCCAATTCAAAATCCTCATCCTCCTATATGGCAGGCTTGTTCTCAAGAATACACATTTGAAAAAGCTGGTAAACAAGGATTGGGCTGTTTAACCCAAACTAGTATTGGCATAGAAAGAACACAAAAATTGATAGAAATTTATAGAAATTCCATTGCATCACCCAGTCCTGTTGGCAAAGTAGTAACCAACAAAATATCTGGTAGCACAGTAGCATACTGTTCTGAAAATAGAGATAAGGCAAGGCAAAGAAGTGCTGAACTAATAGATTGGTATAGGTACCAGCAAAAAGTAAGGGACTCTAAAGTTTGGGAAGGATACGCTCCTGAAGATGTACCGGATGATTATAAATGGCATTACGACAGGGCTACTAAGATAGATACTGCTAGAAAAGACGAAGTTACTTCAATGGATCTGTTGGATGAAGGAGATAGATTCTGCATGGGGGACCCGGATGACTGTATACGTTATTTAGAAAAATACGAAGATTTGGGGATAGATGAGATAATGCCATTATTTCAGGTAGGACCAGTAACTCATGAGGAAGTGATGGAAACTCTTAGGTTGTTTGACAAGTATGTAATCCCTTATTTTAAACAAAAATCTGGCTCTAGGACTATAGCTGCAGACTAATCCCCGTCAGCTAGGATAAAAAGTTTATTAGTGTGTTCGTGAACAAGGAAGGAGATTCTACCTGAGGAACATGAGCCACGCTTTCTAATATCATAGTAGATGACCGTAAGATGTTGTTTTCTAAGACTGGAGCGCCTGATTTAAGGCGATCTTTTGCTCCGTAAAGAACGAGAGTTTTACTGGCTTTTATTAATGGAAGCCTTGCTAAAAGATCATAATTATTAAGACTGTTAGAAAGATGTTGTACCCATGTTCCTGCCTGATTACGAGAATAGTTGACTAGTTCTAACAATTCTTGTGTAGGGTTTGCGAATGTAGTTCGTTCCTTCAAGTCTTCTAATGTTCTGGTTAATGGCAATCCGTTTTCGTCAAAGTCTTTTTTAGATGCTTCAATTCGACTTGATGCTTCATTGGGATTGTACACTGGGCAGCCTATTAGAACTAGTTTGTCAATTCGATCAGGGTATCTAGCTGCCATATCAATCGCTAGGCAAGCCCCGACTGAATTACCAACATAATGGGCTCGGTGGATATTCAATATTTGGCAAGCGTCATCCAGAGCTTCAGCATAATCGGGTATAGAAAAATTGATATTAGGCTTGTCGGATTTACCGTGTCCGAGCATGTCGAAAGCATATGTTGTATAAGAATTACTAACTTCCTCTACAATATTTTCCCAAACCCAAGTAGACATGCCCAAGGGATGGAGAAGTACAACAGGGAATCCGGATCCTGATTTTTCGAAATACATATTTCCGTTTCGGGTTTCAACGAAGTCGGTTAGGTTTCTTTTGACAAACATGATATCTCCGATATTATTGATGATTTTTAGGAGTTTTGTGCTTCTATACTCAGTACTTTATTTAGTCTTCTAACGAATCTTTCTTCGTGATCAGAGAAGGAGGCATTTATAAATAATTCTAATATGTCATGTATTATTTGTTCACCAATGATTTTAGATCCTATGCAAATAACGTTCATATCGTCATGTTCAACACCTTGCTTAGCGCTGTATGTGTCATGACATATAGCAGCTCGGATTCCTCTTACTTTGTTTGCTGCTATACTTGCTCCTACTCCGCTGCCGCATATAATTATTCCCTTGTCTGCTGCGCCAGAGGAAATTTCCATTGCGACATTATTGGCAAAGTCAGGATAATCATCTTCACTATCATGCTCATAAGCACCGGCATCAATTACTTGATGACCCTGAGATTCCAGCCACGGAATCAAGGTGTTGTTTTTGAGTTCAAATCCGTTATGGTCAGCACCAATCGCAATTTTCATAAAAAGTCCTATTAAAAGATTATAGTCCTAGGATACAGAATCATATCCTAATATTTCAATGCATCGTATTGGATTGACACAAATACTTGGATAATATATATATCATTTATGACAACAAAGGTAATATTTTTTGATTTTTATAATACATTAGTTAAATTTTGGCCACCTTTAGAATGTATTCAAAAGGAAGCATGTTCAAAATTTGGATTTGATGTTGAAGAAGAAAAACTAGCACTTGGGTATAAGTATGGTGATGTTTATTTCAACGAAGAGAACGATAGGTCTCCATTAGGATTGAGAGATCACTCTGACCGTAACAATTTTTTCATCGAATATGAACGTATAATATTGGACCACGCAGGGCTGAATGTTTCATTGGATTTGGCCTCTAAAATTTGGCAGCAAGCTATAAAAATCCCTAAAGAATTCGTATTGTTCTCAGATACTATAAATTGTCTTAAATTCTTGAAAGCTGAGGGTATGGATATAGGAATAATCACTAATTTAAGGCAAGATATGTCGTCCTTAATTAGAAAACTTAATTTATCAGAATATATTGATTTTTGTATAAATTCTGAAGAAGTTGGGTTTGAGAAGCCGGACCCCAGGATTTTTGAATGGGCTTTGAAGGAATATGGTGCCAAGGCATCTGATTGCGTACACGTTGGAGACCAATATTTTTCTGATGTTCAAGGAGCATTGAGAGCTGGAATCAAACCAGTTTTGTTAGATAGAGAATGTTGGTATCAAGAAATGGAAGATTGCGCTGTTATACAGTCTTTGTCTGAGATGCGGAATATTCTCGAGTTGTGATATGTGAGACAGTTGGTTCGAGTCATAGTTTGGTTGAATGGCAAACGAAGCGTGTGTTAGTATTGGTACACGCTTGAATTAGAAGAGGGAACTCGATGGATGTGCTAACGACGGCTATTGTAGAAGCCGTTCGTAATCAGGAACAACCCACAAAAACTGTACTGTCATCTTTACTGGCTATACAGGATGCTATGGGATACATTCCAAAACAATCAATGGAAGTGGTTGCCTCTGAAGTTCCTAACACCACTGTAAATGACGTGTGGGCTGTCGCTTCTTTTTATCCCAACTTTAAGTTTGAGCCAAGGTCTCAATGTACTGTCGAGATTTGCTGGGGCCCTACTTGCCACATAGCAGGTGCTATGGAAATCTTCGGTGAAGCACTGAACGTACTCGAATTGGAAACAGAGGGTAAAACATCTGACGGATCGGTTGAATTGGACTTCAATACTTGTTTGGGAGCATGTGCTCAAGCCCCAGTGATATCGGTTAATCACCACTTGATCGGACGTGTCACAAAGAACACTTTGAAAGATATTATAGAGAAATCCAAATAAGATGGAACGGTAGTGGATTTGGTTACTGAAATTAACATGTTTGAATCGATAGCGTCTGCAGCAAGTGAGCGCTGGAATGATTTGAATTCAGGCTCTAAACCTTGGATAAGAATTGGAACAGCTTTGTGTGGCGAAGCAGCTGGAAGTAAGAATTTACTACCAAAAATACGCAGCATCCTCGATGATTTGAAAATAGATGCCAATGTAAGTGAGGTCGGTTGCTTGGGGCTTTGTTTCGCTGAGCCTCTAATGGACATACAGTTACCAGGTGAAAATAGGGTGTTTTACAGGAATGTCTCCGAAAATGATCTCGAACAGATTCTGACGTCTCATATTAAAGATTCTAAGGTTAATTCTGATTTAGCCTTTTTATATTCTGGAGATGAAGACATAGAAGATGTGCCTAGGCTAGAGTCTCATCCTATGAAAGCTAAAGAACAACGGATTTCACTAAGAAATGCAGGGGACATAGACCCTTATGACATTGACCAATATATTGCGAATGGTGGCTATCATGCTTTGAACAAAGCATTGTTTGAAATGGATTCAGAAGCAGTCCTCAATGAAGTAAAAGATTCCGGGCTTAGAGGGAGAGGAGGTGCAGCTTTCTCAACAGGAATAAAATGGAGTTTTCTTGCGTCTAATAACGCACCTGATAAGTATATATTATGTAACTGCGAAGAAGGTGATCCTGGTGCATTTAATGACAAAGGCATTTTGGAAAGTGATCCTCACACTGTAGTAGAGGGAGTTATTCTAGCTGGATATGCAACAAATGCTAATTACGGGTACATATTTATTCGTCATGGACATGACGGCCCGATTGAAAGAACTAAAAATGCTATCAAACAGGCATATGAAAAAGGATTGCTTGGCGATAATATATTGGGTTCTGATTTCTCGTTTGATATGGAAGTGGCACTGACAGGGGACTCATATGTTGCAGGGGAAGAAACCGCATTAATGGAAGCTATTGAAGGCAAAAGATCAATGCCAAGATACCGACCTCCATTTCCCGCACAAGTAGGAGTCTTTGGTAAACCCACTAATATTAACAATGTGAAAAGTTTATCTTACGTCCCGGAAATTATTCGGAATGGCGGACAATGGTTTTCAGAGATTGGGTATGAGCAAAGTAAAGGCACGGCTATATTGTGTTTGTCCGGAGCGCTACAATTCACTGGGATGATTGAAGTGCCTATGGGCTTGAACTTGAAAGATATATTGTATGAAGTTGCTGGAGGAGTGTCAGGAGATAGAAATCTAAAGCTCGTTCAAACGGGAGGTCCTTTAGGAGGAGTTTTGAATGCAGATAATATAGATTTGGTACTTGACTATGAAACGTTCAGAAATGCTGGTGCTATATTAGGTTCGGGTGGAATAATTGCAGCTGATGATCGGACTTGCATAGTAGATTTGACGCGTTCTTTAATTGCTTTCTGCCAATATGAATCTTGTGGTAAATGTTTCCCTTGTAGGATGGGTATGAGCCATTTATTGGAAGTTATAGAGAGGATATGTGATTTGGAGGGTACGGATGAAGATCTGGATCTAATGCGGAATATTGGTGAAAATATGCAAGCTGGGTCTTTATGTGGTCATGGCCAATTAGGATTCAATCCTGTAGCATCTGCAATCAAATACTTTCCTGAGGAATTTAATCAGCATATTATCGGTCACACGTGCCTTACTAAAGTATGTAATAACCAAAGATTTTCCCCAACAAGAACTAGGAGATAGTGTGAATATCTATGGCAGATAAAATAACCATCCATATTGACGGTCAAGAAGTTCAAACCGAACCCGGTAAAATGGTTCTCGAGGCTGCTATCGATGCAGGTATATACATTCCTTATCTGTGCTATCACCCAGGGATGAAGCCTTTTGGGGCGTGCAGAACTTGTGTTGTATCTGTTGTAGACGGTAGAGGAATGCCCGCATCTTGCACTTTGCCAGTACAAGATGGAATGGAAATTAATAGTAATGTTCCAGAAGTTAATGATCTGAGAAAATCGATAATGAGTATGATGATTGCAGAGCATCCAAATGGATGCCTTACGTGTCATCGTATAGATATATGTGGCCCAAGTGACGTATGTTTACGGCATGTAGACGTAAATGATAGATGCATAACATGTCCTAAGAATGAACGTTGTGAATTCAAAGATACTGTAAGGTACTTAGGAATGGAATTGGAATCACACCTAGATTACAACTATAAATCATTACCGCTTGACCTTAAAGACCCTTTTTATGACAGGGATTACAATCTATGTATTACATGTGGACGTTGCGTTAGGGTTTGTGAAGAAGTGCGAGGAGACTCAGCTATCGCATTTATAGACCGGGGAGGAAAAGCTCTTGTCGGGACTTCATTTGGTAGTTCTCTTCTTGAATCAGGTTGTGAATTTTGCGGAGCGTGCCTTGATGTATGCCCCGTAGGCGCTTTGGTAGAGAAAGAAAATAAATGGGAGAAACCTAGAGAAGTAAAAAAGACCGTATGCACGCAATGCCCTGTGGGTTGTCAGCTCAATTTAGAGTTGAATGATTTTGGTCGAATGATAAGGGTAGTTCCTGAATTAGATTCTCCTGTTAATCATGGACAAGGATGCTATCGCAGTAAATTTGGACTTGACTATTTAAATTCCACCTCTAGAATTCGGCATCCTCAAATTAGGAAAAACGGCCAACTGGAGAACGTATCCTGGGATGAGGCCATTGCTTATATTTGTGATAAATGGTCCAAAGGTTCTAAGTCGGAGTTCTCATTATTGACCGCGAGTGATAATACCAACGAAGAATTGTATTTATGGCAAAAACTAGTTCGTTCGTACATGGGAACTAATAATATTGATCAATCTACTAATCTCAAGCCAAAATTGACAGAGGCAATGCAAATTACATTGGGAATTGGAGCTGGTACAGGTTCAATTTGGGATCTCACAGATTCTGAAGCTTGTTTAGTTTTTAATTCAAACATAACAGAAGAACACACTTTGGTCTCACTACCAATCAAGAAAGCCAGGAAATCCGGTGCGAAAATAGTAGTTTTGGATTCAAGAGAAACGGAAATGACTCGACATAGTGACTTGTGGCTAAGGCCTTATCCAGGAACAGAGAATTTGGTGCTATTAGGAATCATGAAAATAATGTTGAGTGACGGATTAATATCTAAACAAGAATTGGAAGAACGTATCGATAATTCCGATGACTTAATAGAATTTGTTGAAAGTTTGGATTTAAAAAATATATCTATGAAATCCAAAGTAACTGAAGAAGCTCTTAATTCTGCTGCTAATTTGTTAAGCAAGTCTGAAAAGACTTCAATAATATATTCTTTAGATACCATAAGTTATGAGCAATCTGATGAGATTGTAGGACATTTGGTTAATATAAGTTTGATTACTGATTCATTGGGTAAAAAAGGAGGCGGAATTTATCCGATGAGACAAGGTGGTAATGAACAAGGGGCTCAAGACATGGGTTCTTTGCATAGAAGATTACCCGACGGAGTAGTTATTGCTGATACAGAGAATCCAGGAATTGGTTTAAATAAGTTGGAGGATTCAATAACTAATGGGAACATTAGTAGCATGTTAGTGATTGGTGAACTATTGAATGAAAGCCACCCAATTATCAATGGATTAAAAAACAAATTAAAAGACTTGGAATTCTTAGTAACTTTGGAAAGTTACCCCAGTGATCTTACTGATGATGCAGATGTTGTTCTTCCTCGCTTAACATTTGCTGAGAAGACTGGCACCTACACCAATTTAGAGCGACGGATTCAGAAAATTGTACCAGCAATGGAATTAAAGAATAATGAATCTATATCTGAGATAGAATTGATAACGAGAATGTCAGATATATTGCAGATAGATGGATTAAGCTTTGATTCGGAGGCTTCTGTAATGGAAGAAATAGCATCTGTGGTGAGCAGTTATCAAGGAATTTCTTATGACTTGATTGATAAGAATGTCCAGTTAGTGTTTAGGTCTGGATATGATATGCCAAAGCCTACTCAAGAGTTGTATACCTCTTATAAGTCTCTAGGAGTACAGTGGCCATTAAATGAGGAACACAATAGCACAGAAAGATTATTTGAAACGCGACCAAAATTGAGTGCGAATATTAACCAAAGCTTCGAAGATGTTTCTACTGATGAATGTTTCTTAGTGCAAGGTAGAGTTCTATTTATGGATAATGACCTATTTTCTATATCCGAAGAAGATAATCACAATGTTATTCATAGACCAGATGTGTTTGAGTTAAACACCGAGTCAGCAGAAACAATGAAAATTGAAAATGGCGATAAAGTTACTCTACAGACTGATGAATATACTGCTGATGGTACTATTCGGATCAATAATGAATTGCCTGATGGCGTTATCGCTCATACGAGCTTATTTGGAGAGCTAGCTGTTGCTCTACAAAACAATGATAAGATTAATCAGATGGCAGATGTACCAAAGTTAAGAATACTACCCGCTAGCTTAAATAAGAAGAGGTAAAGTAAATGGCGATGCCTGAAGCCCAGTTGGTATCTAGAAATCAGGTAACCGAAGACCTAATGGTCATCAAGTTGGAATGTGTAGATACTAGTTTTACGTTCAAGCCCGGACAGTACTGTACTTTGGGGATCGAAGGTATAGAGCGAGCTTATTCGATAGCATCCTCTCCACATGAGAAACATTTGGAGATATTTGTAGAATTAGTTCGTGATGGTGAATTGACTCCTAAAATATGGGAACTAGGAATAGGTGATAGAGTTTCTATAAGACCTCGCGCGAAAGGTATTTTTACTTTGAAGCCCGACTATCGTCATCATGTTATGGTGGCTACTGTAACAGGCGTCTCACCTTATGTTAGCATGATCAGAAATCATTTGAATTCTAATGACGGCTTGGAACGGACATTTTATGTTTTGCTAGGCGCAAGTTATCATGATGAATTAGTATATGACGAAGAGCTACAAAATCTAGCGAATCAATATCCTGATGTTGTGCAATTTGTTCCAACAATAAGTAGACCAGGAGATTCACGAAATAACAGCTGGTCTGGGTTGACCGGTAGAGTCAATAATATAGTAAAGGATCAGTTAGTTACCAGAGAACTTCCTCAAAATGAAACATTCATATATGCATGTGGACATCCTGGAATGATTGAATCAGTTAGGGAAGAAGTAGTAGATGATGGATGGAACTTCATAGAAGAGAGATTCTGGAAAGAATAGCCCTTCTTGTGAAGTACATTAAATTCTTAGAAGGAATTTGAGGCGGTTGTGACTTCTATTAGAGAACAGTATTTAAACGTTAAGACATCTTATGAGGATGCGATACTGTTTTTTCGTATGGGCGATTTTTATGAATGTTTTGATGAAGACGCCAAAGTTATATCAGAAGAACTCGATTTAACATTGACTAAGAAAAGTCTTGGTAAAGGTGTCGTAGTTCCTCTGGCAGGTATACCTATCCATGCTTGCGATTCTTATTTGGGTAAATTGGTTAAAAATGGGCACAAAGTAGCTATATGTGAACAACTGAGTGACCCTGCTGCTTCTAAAGGATTGGTTGATAGAGGAGTAGTTCGAGTCGTTACTCCTGGAACTGTATTCGAAGATCAATTTCTTGATCAATTATCTAACAACTATTTGGTTTGTTTGAGAAAAAACGAAGGCCAAGTCGGATTAGCATATGTAGACATATCAACCGGAGAGTTTGCAGTGACCTGTGTAGAAGTAAATTCTTGTGAAACGGAATTGGTTAGGTTAGGTGCATCTGAAATCTTGGTTTGTGAATCAGATGCAACTTTTGTTAAATCTCTAAACGGCTACAGTGTAAAACACGAAACTGACAATGTACTGACTGTGATTGGAGATCAGGATTTTGATTTGACGGTAAGTCATCAGTATGTTGTATCAGAAGGCCGGTTGGAAGATTTGAGCAATAATACAGAAGTTAATCAAGTAATGGCAGAAGCCGTATTAGGAATTTTAATTTATTTGGATAGAACCCATAAAATGATGTTTGATCATCTTCAGTCTCCAATTGTGTATAAAACCGACGATTTTATGGTGCTGGATCAACAAACTAGGATTAATTTAGAGATATTTGATAATTATCAATCTTCTGAATCGCAAGCAAACTTATTTAAGACACTTAATTATACAAAGACTCCAATGGGGGGTAGGCTTCTAAAAAAATGGTTGGGTCAACCTTTGATAGATTGCACAAGCATAACCAGGAGACTAAACGCTGTAGAGTGCTTAGTGAGAGATATTACTACTTTGGATCAAATTGAAAGTGCAATGGCAGATATATCTGATTTAGAACGCATCACAGGCAAAATTAAGTTCAACAGAGCTAATCCTAATGATTTGTTAAGTTTGAAACATACGATCAATGAATCTAATAAATTGGTGGATTACTTGGATGGATCTGGATACAAAGATATTCGAGATGTCTGCACTTTGTCTAGGATTACCACTGAAATAAGTAACCTTATAGAGTCTGCGATTATCCCTGATTGGGAAGGGAAAGTAGGAGAAGGCAAGATAATAAAAGAAGGTTTTTCTCAAGATCTTGATAAGCTTCGTCAAATATCTAAAAACACAAAAGATGTAATAGTGGATTTGGAAATCAAGGAAAAAGAACGAACCGGAATAAAGAATTTACGTGTTAGATTCAATCAAGTGTTTGGATATTTTATAGAAATTAGTAAGTCTAATTTAGACAAAGTGCCTGATGATTATATTCGGAAACAGACCCTTACAAATGCTGAAAGATTTATTACGGCAGAATTGAAGGATTATGAATTAGAAATTCTTACTTCTACAGATAAGATCGATATATTGGAAAAGCAGTTATTTACCCAAATGTGTAGCCAAGTTTCAGCGTTTCATTTTTCTTTGCTATCTAGTTCTCAAGGGATCGCTAAATTAGATGTGATTTGTTCATATGCTAGGATGGCTATTCGCAATAAATATGTAAAGCCTAATATCACTGAAAACTCTGACATTAGTATATCTGGTGGTAGGCACCCAGTTGTAGAACAGGTCATTGGCGATAATAATTATATTGCAAATGATTTGTTACTTTCTAAGGAATCTGGGAATTTAATTGTTTTAACAGGACCTAATATGGCTGGTAAGAGTACATATATACGTCAAACAGCGATTATTGTTCTTATGGCTCAAATAGGAAGCTTTGTCCCCGCTGATTTTGCAGAAATTGGGATAGTAGACCGAATATTTACCAGGATAGGCCTACAAGATGATTTGACCACGGGCCAATCGACTTTCATGGTGGAAATGTCTGAAACGGCAGATATATTACTGCAAGCTACTGACAGGTCTCTTTTAATACTGGATGAAATAGGAAGAGGTACCAGTACATATGATGGGCTCGCAATTGCACAATCTGTTATTGAATACATACATAATTCTCCTTTATTAAGCTGTAAGACATTATTTGCTACTCACTACCATGAGTTGAGTCAACTGGCTGATTCCCTGCCAAGGATAGAGAATTATCATGTCGCGGTTTCTGAAAATAATGGGGAAATCGTTTTCCTGAGACGCATTTTGAAAGGTTCTTCTGATAAAAGCTATGGGATCCATGTTGCTAAATTAGCGGGCATGCCTAAATCGGTGTTGCTAAGAGCTGCAGAACTATTAGAATCTTTAGAAGGGCAGACTACTTTTAATAGTGATAGTAAAAACGGCGAGATAAAAGGTTCCCAACTAACATTTAACTGGGCTTCGGAAGAACTATTAAAACAGATATCCGAAATTGATGTAAATAATATGACACCAATGGATGCTATGAATTTCTTGTACAAATTAAAATCTGAATTGTGAAGGAGGTATTCACATCAATTATGATCTATTACACATGGAATAAATGATCGACATGCAAAAAGACAAAAGAGTTACTTTTGCAAAATAATTTTGACATTGTTGACAGAGATATCTTTGATAACCCGCTATCGGAGTCGGAAATTATGGAGTTCCTAAATTATACTGATATCGACTATATCTTTGCTAAACGTAGTCCTTCTTTCAAGAAACTTGGGCTAGATATCGATGCTATGTCGGAACATGAGAAGATACAAGAAATGCTAAAGGAACCAAGATTAATCAGAAGACCTTTGGTTGTCTATAAAAACGAAATAGCAGTTGGTGCTGACGTCAAGAAACTGGTTTAGTATAAGATTAATTTGTAGAGAAATTGAATCTGAATTTGCTAGTTGGAGTCATTTCCTTCCATTTGCTTATATCAATAATTGAGATAGAAGGTGGTAGTTTTCGTTTAGGACGATCTTCTCCACCACATAGGAAATATTCCCATTTCAGTCTTTCTATGTTGAACAATTTGATTATCATATTATGATTGCTTTGGATCTATTACAAAAGGTTTTGATTTATCTATAAGCCCTGCTTTACTTAACACTCTGAAGGAAGCAGCCATTTCATCGTTAAGTTTTGGGAGTTCACTCAGTTTGCAATATATTTTATAGATAGGCGTAGGCTCATCTTGTGTAGGGGTGTTGCGCATATTTGTGAAACTCCTTAACATAACACTTCATATGTGTTAAGTAACTAAGTTTTTGCTACAATGACTTGTAGAAGTTACGGCAACAGTATAGGGACACAAAGTTACGGAAGCATTACGAGAGATGAGTTTTTACGGATTGATTTTCTGGTTATCAGTGATATTTCTGTGTTTTAATAATTTAATGGATTAATATTTTGAAAGTTTTTTTTGATGTAGATTATACGATTCTTGGCCTGGACAATTCTTTGAGGCCTGGCACTAAGGAAACATTCCAAAAATTGTTAGATGATGGGCATTCTATTTATATATGGTCTGGTATGGGAGAAAGATGGGAAGTCATAGAAGAACATGATTTAGGACAGTATGTATCTGGAGTATATGAAAAACCCAAAGACAATTTTGATGCAAAATTTGAATCACTTAAAGTTCCAGAAGTGCCAGATTTTGTAATAGATGATTATCCTGAAATTGTAGCTCATTTCGGTGGGTTATGGGTTCAACCATTTTTTTTCCAGCGCAATATAGATGATGCTATGGCAACTATTTATGAAGTGATAACAGAAGTAGCAGCTACGAAAACCTCATCGAATAAGCATTACAAACCTAAAGGGACGATCTTACCTCTGTTTTAATATGGCTAAAATTGGAAAATTAGATTCTTTATTGATCGCAAAAATAGCAGCAGGTGAAGTTATTGAACGCCCCGTTTCAGTAGTCAAGGAACTGATAGAAAATTCTATTGATGCTAATTCCACTGATATCAGAATAGAGGTTGTAGACGGAGGCGCTGAATGCTTGATAGTTAGTGACGACGGAACAGGCATCTCTGAGTCGGATATGCCTATGGCTTTTGAACATCATGCTACTAGTAAAATTAGCAAAGATGAAGATTTATTCAAGATAGAAAGTCTGGGTTTCAGAGGAGAAGCATTACCTAGTATAGCGTCGGTCGCTCATATGAAAATGTTAAGTAGAGTACACGAATCAGACTTTGGATATCAACTGGAAAATGTGTTTGGAACACCATCGACAATTCAGCCATCAGCTTGCCAACCGGGTACTGAGATTACAGTTTCAAATATTTTTGAAAATTTACCTGCTCGAAAGAAATTTCAAAAGTCAGCTAGAAGCGAGAATATCAAAATTAAAGATTTGATAGTTCGATACATGTGCGCATATCCTGCGATTAAATTCAGATTAATATCTAATGGAAAGACAATCCTAAATAGTCCTGGTAATGGAAATGTAAAAGATGCGGTTACAGAATGCTTTGGAAGTGAAATCGCAAATGAGTTCATAAATGTTGAATTTGAAAGAGACGGACATCACATATCAGGTTATATATCTCCAACTCACCTGCATCGTTCAAACAGGCAGGGTATGATATTTTTTGTTAATGGTAGATCTGTTAATAATTTAATATTAAGTCGCGCCTTTACTGAAGCCTATCATGGTTTAATTCCTGAAAAACGTTTCCCTGTAGGAATACTTAGTTTAGATGTTCCGTTTGATGAGATTGATGTTAACGCTCATCCTGCCAAGACAGAGATTCGTTTCTTAAGAGAATCTCAAATTTTTTCAAATATACAAAGGTCCGTTAGAGAGAACGTGTCTGAATTTTCGGGTATCACTTCGATCCAAAACATTTCTCCTATGACGAAACAATCCCCAGCGAACATTGGTGAAAATTTTGATACTCAGTTAGATATGATACGACACAATATTGCAGAAAGAGATAGTGATATTAGGCAACAGGTCTCAGGAGGGGTTTATAGAGCGACTTTGAGGGACATAAATGTGTTGGGACAAGTTAAGCTGACTTATATTGTTGGAGAAACTCCTTCTGGGGTTTATTTAATAGATCAACATGCTGCTCATGAGAGAATTATATTTGATAAATTGAATAATGACATTAATCAATACGAACAAACCCCTCAAGTATTACTCGAACCAATTCATTTAGAGCTCAATGCGGAACAATTTGAATATTTTAATGAAAACGAGTCTCGATTAAAAGCAGCTGGGGTTATTGCAGAGTATTTTGGAGATAATTCTTTCTTGATTAGAGCTATCCCTCAGTCAATAGCCGTATCAGGCAGTCGGAATTTTATCGAAGATCTCTTGTTTCAATTAGAAGATATGCAATCTGGCATTCCTAATTATTCTCTGATTGCTACAATAGCATGCCATTCATCCATACGGGCTGGGCAACGATTACCTATGCAAGAGATGGTCTCTTTGGTCCGAGAGTTGGAAAACACTACAAGCCCGCACACCTGCCCGCATGGTCGACCTACGGTGTTAGAATTAACAAATTATTTCTTGGAACGGTCTTTTGGGAGGGCCAAGTAGTTATACTTTCGGGTTTTTGGGAGTGAAGATGGAGTCTTCATAATGGTTGGTTGTGTGAACAGATTCTTTGCGAATCCAATTCAAGATGGGGCTACTACCTATAGCTATGACAGCTGTGCCGATTCCTATTTTGGATAGAAAAGAGCGCCTAGATTCATTAGTTGTGTTGATTTTCGACATTTTCAGCCAGCCTTTGTATTATCTTTTAATAATATTTTACACTGGGTATCTAAGTTTGCAAACTAAATAGGGCTTAATGTTTGGGTAGTTGTTCATATATATAGAAATCTCCGTGAAACCAATCTTGATCAGTATCTCTTAGGAACAAGTAATTTCTTACAGAATTCCAGAAAGATGAATCAAAAATTGCGCTGCTAAAATACATGTAATCTAGTTTGATTTGTTCCATAATCGGTTCATTGATTCTGTTTTCACCCGGGCGCCTGTATATTTCTGGAAACCACAGTATATTGTGTACAGGTCCAGTTATGTTTTTTGATATGGCTTGTGATTGATACAAAGGATGATGGATTTCACTTACTAAGAAAGTTTGTTTCTTAGTAATATCATTTATGGTCACACAAGTCTCATTCCATTCTGGATTCCCATGTATTTTGAAACAACGGAATTCCACTGTTCCATTAATGTCGTCGTGTCTAGCGTACCAATGCATTGGATACCATATGTCATAATCAATTGTGGTCAAATGATTAACTTTCTGCAGGGTGGCTGTATTGTTAGATGAGCCCAAAAAATAGTTAGCTAATTCGTTGCTACCTTGTGCATATGTCATAAATTGTTTTAATGAGTCATCGTTCCGATAATTTAAAAAATATGTGTTGTTTAGAGTTAAAGTTATTAGAACCGCAAAAACGGGTAATATTAATATCGCTTTATAGTTTGCAGGTTCAATATGTCTAATCAAAGTGGCTGAAAAGAATGCTAATACCAAGCCTATTGATATCAAAAATAGGATAAAGAACAAGTTGATTTCCATTGATAGAACGGTTAGTAAAATTAACGATAGAGCGGCAGAACATACAAATAATAAAAATACTTCGCTGGCCTTGTTTGAAATAGAGATTTTCGCATTCAAAAATGACCCTATAAAAAGTGCACTTAAAAGGACGAGTGGTAGGTTAATATAGATTAGGAGCCATGGCATTTTTTCTGATGCAACAGTAAAAAATATTATGCTGGCAATCGCCCACAATGAGAACAAACCACCAATTATATGTTTAGTTTTTAATGACCATATTATGCCTAAAATGCCAAATATGATTGGAAGGAATTCATAAATACTTAATCCTACGACATAGTAATACCAGGGCTGATTACCGCGAGCAACTTCTTGTTGGGCCATCCAGTATCCTAAGCTTTGCCAAATACCGGTATAAAATCCTTGTGAATTAGTGAAATAAGTAGTGTAAGTGACTAGTATTATGCAAGTGAATAATCCTAACAGGAGGATCCACTTGTAGGAAAAGCGATATAGTCCCACTGCTAATGATATAGAGTAAAAGATAGTAATAATGATCAGTGTGACTATGCTGGCTAAAGTCATAAATTCATTAAACACAGGGGTACCTGGGAATAGCAGTCGGGCAAAGGTTGGTATTAAAGTTGCACCTGTGCAGATTAGTATGTGGTGTAATGCAATTGCAAAGGAACAATATATAAATATACTCCGACCAATAAGATTTTTTATAAATTTCGACCAGGTGATGCAAAAGTAAAGAAGTATCACTGATGTGGTGACCGAAATTAATAAAATATTATGAATTTCTCCTATTGATACGCATATATAAGCGTACAAGATGTAGAACATCAATAATGAAAGTATAAAAGCTTTCTTTAATATGGACGCGCAGGACTTCAAGAACACACTAAATGTAATCACACTGAGTATTGTCACAGGCATTATTATTAATGCTGAATTAGAGAATAAGCTTTCTACATGTATCCACGGATTCCCATTACCTAAAGCCCCTGTTAATGTATTTGAGGTTCCTTCGGGAGCAACAAGTATTAGGCCCATGGATGTTTGAAAGAAACCAATAAGAGCGGCACATAAAGGGAATATCAATCCAAATAACAGTAAGGTTAAATCCCATAGTCTGGTATTTAGAAGTGACTTTGAAGTTTCATGTTTTCTTGTTACTGTAATCCAGACAAGTACAATAACGAGTATTGCTCCCATGGTGGCCACTATAAAATAACTGGTCTCTTTTGTACTGAAAATTAGTGCTAATGTGATCGATATGAGGAATAAGAACTTTGATTTACCAGATATTGCATATTTGTAAGCAAGTATAAATAAGAGCAAGGAAAAGAATGCGATGATAATGTCATTACGTCCAAATCTACTCATGTAAACCAAAGTTGGAGAAATACTTAATAAAAGAGCCATTATTAGACACGCTGGTTTTCCAACATGGATTCTAAGTAGTAATGGTAAGCATACTAAACCAGTGCCAAATAAAACATATAAGATGCGACCGGAAAATAAAGAATCGCCTACAATTTTGAATACCCAACTGACAGCCTCGATTTGGAATGGACCGTGCATCCAGGCGGAATGCTCATATACGCCTTCTTGCATCAATTTGAATGAAGCCATAAGGTGTATAGCTTCATCGTAATGGATGGCTCGATCATCTAATCCTACAACCCTAATTATCAGGCTAAATATGATTATGGATATGTACGCCACTACATACGGATCTAAGAGTGTTAATAATCGTCTATTTAACAAGATCATAATATTTAGTGCCGTATATCTTAAAGTTGCTGTTCGAGTAGTGGACATCAAAATGTTTGTCAAAGAAGTTTTCTGTATTTCCTCCATAAATAGATTCTTCTAATGGACCTACTGCAATCATACTGATTTGATACTTGTCGATTAAGGAATGTGCCAGGGCAATGTCATGAGTAGTGAATAATTGATCTAGATTAATTTGACGTTCATTGATCGTATCGAGCTGATTGCGCCATTGGATTTGATGACCAGGCCATGCTAAAACAGAGGAATGGGCTGAAAATGAAGATAGTCTACCATGACTTGAATAATCTTTTCCGTAAGATTCTGCTAATATTTGTGCGGGTTGTTTTGAGAGCCATGAAATAGTTTGGTATTCAGCCAGGTCACGCTGTTTCAAAAAAGATATTCCATCCATTGTTAGTTCTTTTGGGTTAATCCAATCGTGGCTAGTGATTAAGGCTATGGGATAGTACGCTGGTCCAACCATCACTAATAATATTAACGCTACAGGCGTAATGATACGATATTTTATTCTTAAGAGTGAGCTGTTTCTAATGAGAACGATTAAGAATAGAGTTACGCCAATGCTCAGGAAAAACCATGCTTGGTAATAAAATTTAAAAACCGTGTTCATTCGATTATTAAACACATCTACAATGAAAAACAGTTCACTCACAGATAGTATGAAATATCCGATAGCGATAAGTATGAGCGGAAAGCTAATTATGTTTTCTTTCTTAAGTAACTTCTGCGCATTGAACACAACGAATAGACTAGCACTACTTAACAAACATAAAGGTAGTACAAAGGACCATTTTCTGAGTATGATAATTGTATAGGGATCATCTACTGGGACAAACCAAATCAATAATGTCCATAAAAGCAACGGAGACAAGCCTAGGCTGAGAGGCAATATGTATTCTACGGTAGTAAGAGTTTTTAAATATGGTTTTATAAACTTTAAACAAATAACGTAGATTGCAACGGATCCAAACATCCATGTTCCATTCACTAGTAACATATGGATCCATCTGGTATTGAAATCAATATTTAAAGCTATGGCTGTATTAGTACTATTGTAATGTAAGATAAAAGGTAGAGACATACAAACCACTATTCCTACTACTACAATTACATATATTTTCACATTTACTATATTAATGGCCTTGAATGTGTGCTGTTGGTTCAAGCAATAATAGAAAGCCACTCCTAAAAAAATAATACTGAAAGGTAAATTCCAAGGATTTACTAATGTAGAAATTGTGACTAGGAATGCTGAGACACAGCTGATTGGGAGCAGCGGAAATTTCCCAGGCTGCTTGGTTTTAGCGAACAATATAATTACAAGGACTGGATAAAATACTAACAGAAGATAAGGTATTGACAGTAGATGTGCATGAAGATCCCCGATTAAGAAACTAAATAAAGGGAATTCAGTTATAGTGTAATCTAAACTTGAACCATTCTCATCAAAGCTGTTTATGATCCTGCTCGATCTCCACCACCATGAAGGTTCAACAGGGAATAAGGTGAACGATTTACCAGATATATAGGATAAATTATCTATTGATATCCACTGAGATAACTTTTGGGAATATAAATTTATGGACCTGAGGAATTCTATGAGTCCAAGTTGATTACCTAGTCCTAAGGTAGTTAGAGGAGGTATCAAACCTAATATATAGGGTTTTTTGACGTTTGCTAAATGTAAACAATTGTAAGAAATTCCATACAAGATAATAGATGAAGTCGCACATGTAAATACTAAACCTAGATTATACGTAATGAATGATGGAGTACTTAGTAGCGTGCCTATCAGACTTATTAGGAAGTG
>CEVU01039865.1_pt1 | contig 29124 bp, 27 predicted proteins | sample 427081 | NCBI WGS metagenome assembly CEVU01 (sample SAMEA2623868, study PRJEB7988) | marine metagenome | biome: marine biome (ENVO:00000447); feature: deep chlorophyll maximum layer (ENVO:xxxxxxxx); material: "saline water (ENVO:00002010), including plankton (ENVO:xxxxxxxx)" | depth 80 m | reverse complement strand
TTAGAAGTGATTTCACAGATGATGATCGACTTCGAAGTTCCCGAAGGATGGCATGTTTATGCCCCCGGTGCTCCCGAGGCTTTTACACCTCTATCCCTTTCTGTCGATGGGGAAGGACTCCGGTTTGGCGAAGTGAACTGGCCCGATAGCGAGATTATGTCTGACCGAGATCTCGATTTAGCTGTTCCTGTCTTTAGTGGCAGCTTCAGAATTTCTATTCCGGTGGCGGCGACCTCTGAAATTATCCGATTAGGGCATGAGATCTCAGAATCTGTGAATATTTCCGTTGCTGTGAATTTTCAAATGTGTAACGAGCTCGAATGCAAATTGCCTGAGACTGTCAAGATGAACTTGCGAGCAAAACTTGCTCGATTGGTGGAGCCGGAAGGCCTCTCAATTCTCGCTAACCGGGTTGAAGTCATCGAAGCTGAATCGGGTGTTCAGGTTCGATGAGGCTTATTGGTCAGATGAGATAGTGGGAGCAGCAAGTGTCTGTAAGGCCAGAGAGTCGAACATTTCAGTCGGTAGCAGGAGAAATTCACTTTCTGCAATATGGTGATGACCGCCTACCGCCAGTGCTGTTGCTCCACGGTCACACAGATTGTGCTTGGTCCTGGCACCACATATCTACTGCGCTATCGCAAAGCCACTTTGTTATCGCGCCGGATCTAAGAGGTCACGGTGACTCAGACTGGTGTCCGCCTTATTCTGATCAATTCTTGGCTGGCGATGTATTGAACTTGATGGACCATTGCGGTTTCGAAAGCGCTTCGGTTATAGCTCACAGTCTGGGTTCACACGCCGCCAGTTTTGTAGCCGGATGTTTCCCTGAGCGGGTCGATCGGCTTGCTCTGGTCGAAGGCTTTGGGCCCCCGAGAGAAGCTGGAACTGTCGGCGCGATTCAATGGCGTAAGCAGACGTCCGAACTCATTGACATCGCCAGAACGATGCCCACACAACGTTCGTTTGCGAGTATGGACGAAGTTTTAAAGAGATTCGAAAAACTGTACCCAAATCTTGATAAGGACCTGGCAACGTTCATCATAGAAAAGTCAGTGCGTGTTTCGGAACATGGTGTGGAGTGGAAGTGGGACCCGATGACTCGAGACTGGATCACTACGGCAGACCCAGACCGCTTCGAACAGACGTGGGAAGGTATTGAGTGTGCGACTGTGGCGGTGTTCGGCCAGGAGTCTTATGACCGGTTTTGGACAAAGCTCATGCCACCGGGAGTCGGATACTTTGGTGTCGATTTAAGTCCTGTTGATGATGACGTCTTGGCGTCTCGGGTAGGACGATTCAAACAGTGTCAAGTCGAAATTATTGATGACTGTGGACATATGGTGCACTACGAACAACCACAAAAACTTTTGGAGATTTTGAGAAACTTCTTGTAGGAGCATCACTCAATATGTGTGTCGCGCCAGTTGTGAGTCAGCACACGTAACGGTGTGCACTATCCCAGGACGTTGTTGTTCGGGAGCGGTATTAAAACGACTTTGATGACAGTGGAAGGGAAGCTTCTGGACGCCCTTTAACACGTCGCCTGAACGAACTCATTCGATCGTGTTCCTTTATGCACCAAACTTGGAACCCAGTTGTTGGGGACTGGTTCGAAAGGCGGAAGAGGAGCGAGTGCAGGATCGCCAGGGGATGGGGGTCCCCGGGATGGAAAATCCTTGCAATTCGCTCCTCTAGCCGTGAGAAGAACCTGGCCTCGGTCGGGCGGTGACCCATTGGGCTCTTCTCAGACTTTGGACAGAGACCAGAACCCGATAGCAGCCTCTGGGGAGACCGTGAGATTGAGTGCCCTCGGCTGGCGTGTCCCTTTTTGTATGACGTTTAGCTACTACAAGTCTCCATCTTGTGGCGCATCGACTGCCCTTTCGGCTGACTTTCTTCGACAAGTAGAACGCTATCGGCGGGTAATTTCCTGGCCCCAAATAGTTGGTATTGATAAGCGGATTGTTCCGCTCCGACAACCAGATAGATGTGTCGGTACCTGTTTTATGAAGACTCAAACCTCCCTATGAGCCGTCTCGAAAGACATCAATTGTCAACTGGTCCTATGGTGTAAGTGAATTCTTGGGGGCATACGTTGGAACAGTTAACGGTTTATACGGCGGCGCAGATCCACACCATGGATCCAGGTCGCCCAAAAGCTTCAGCGGTAGCAGTTTCTGAGGGAAAGATTGTTTCTGTTGGATCAATCGAGTCGATGAAACCCTGGCTGCGTCGCTACCCACACGTAATTGACGACCGCTACCGAGACAAGGTGATTATGCCTGGTTTCATCGATCCGCATACCCACCTTAGGTTGAGTGGCACCTACATGGGTTTGGAATATGTGGGTCCGATTGACTCAGCCGCTCCCGGCGGGATTAGAAAAGGTCTCCCCAGTCGGGATGCGGTTCTTAACCAACTCCGAGCCCTAGCCGCAGAACACGATAATCCGAATGTTCCCATCACTGCGTGGGGCTACGACCCAGCCAGCCAAGAAGGTCACTTAGATCGAGACATGCTTGACCAGATCAGTGACTCAGTGCCTATCTGGGTGATTGCATACGCACCTCACATCGTTTACGCGAATACCCCGATGATTGAGATGATAGGAGTAGACGATGACTCAGTAGGTCACGGAATTGGACGGTACCCGGATGGTCGACTTAACGGGTGGTTCGTAGAAACAGAAGCGACAGCACTTGCTACTCGACCAGTTGCTAAACAGGTTTACGGCCCTAACGCTGGCCGAGCTGCCATTGACCGTATGGGAGCAGTCGCAAAAGGAGCGGGAGTCACTACCACAGCAGACTTGGTGTGGGGGATGGCCGATGGATTCGAACCTGAATGGAATGACCATGCGTCGGCAATAGCGGAAGGAACATTTCCGCTCCGCATTTTCATGATTCCTTTTGAACCGAAGCTTGTCAGAGAATTTGGGTCCGAGATGCTGCAATTTCTCGAAGAAAAACGAGCTGAAGGTAATGACCGCCTCAACACCCATGGAGTCAAATATGTAAATGACGGTTCTTACCCATCAATGACTTTAGTAATGAATGAACCGGGCTATCTCGATGAAGACGGTGCGCACACGGGAGAGATTCCGTGGGAAGACATGGTGGATCGGATGCTGCCGTTTTGGGAAGCCGGAATCCAAATCCATTCACACGCCAATGGTGACCGCACGCTCGACATGACGCTTGACACTCTCGAGGCTCTGCAACGAATTCACCCGAGGTTCGACCATCGATTCACAATTGAGCATTACTGCATTTCATCGCCTGCCCAAGCTCGCCGTTTAGCTGCTCTTGGGGGCCAAGCATCCGTAAACATTTATTTTGTTCATTTCCGAGCTCAGTTACATAGTGAACATGGGTTCGGGCCCGACCGAAGTGAAGCCACTGCACGGCTGGGTTCTTTGCAACGTGCGGGAGCCCCGTTTGCTCTTCACAGCGATTTCAATTTAGTGGTGACCCCGCTGTCACCTCTGTTAGCTGCGTGGTGCGCAGTGAATCGCATCGGCGCCGATGGGGAGACGGTGATGGCGCCTGGAGAAAGAATTTCAGTCGACAGCGCACTTCGAGCAATAACTATCGACGCGGCTTACATCCTGAATCGAGATAGTTGCTTAGGGTCTCTCGAAGTGGGGAAGCACGCTGACTTCACGATCCTGGATGACGACCCCTATGAAGTCGCAGCCGCTGATATCAAAGACGTCGCAGTTCATGACACGGTGCTTGATGGTCAACCAACCAATTAAATCCCCGCCGAACGCCCTCGACGCAGCTTGGGAAACTGTTCTTTCAACATTGCGGTCGGTGCGCGGATCTAATGAACGAACCGAGCCACTTGCTCCGCAGTTAAATGTGACGCTACTTACGGGATTCCTAGGAAGTGGAAAGACCACCCTGCTCCGGCATCTTTTGGAGAATTCAGATGGTTTAAAGATTGCGGTAGTTATGAATGATGTTGGGGCTGTCGAAGTAGATGCGCGCCTCATCAGAGACATGACAAGCCAACAGATTTCTCTTTCTAATGGATGCGTATGTTGTGCGTTGTCAGATGACCTCTCAGAACAGCTTCAGCAGTTAAGCGCCGAGTCGTATGACGTTGCATTAATAGAGGCGAGCGGTGTCTCCGACCCAGTCAACATAAGTCAAGTGATTGAGGGGCTGCCCGACTGTCGCCTAGATGGCATTGTTGCAGTGGTCGATCCCATTTCGCTAAATGCATATCTCAATAACGTGGAGATCACTCAACTTCTTACCCGTCAAATTCAAACAGCACATCTGGTGCTCGTCTCAAAAGAGGACCTAGTAGACGAGTTGGAACTACAACAAGCAATTGATGCCATCAGCGCAATCTCGCCGGGTTGCAGAATTATCTCAATTTCTGAGGGCAGTATCGATCCGAGCGTTGTTCTGAGCGCAGCACTGAAGGGTATCTCGTTACCTAATAACGGCGAACAGAAAGCTTTTCGATTCGCAACCAGCGTTGTTAGCTCAGATGGGCCTTGGAGTCCGGTTGAGCTAGGCAGACTGCTCGACGAATCAGATCATCGGCTGTTACGAGGAAAAGGTTGGTTTGCCGATTACGAGGGCAGTCTGCATGAACTTCAGATCGTAGGTCGACGCTGGTCGATTAATAAATGGGTGGGTGATGCGCCGAGAGAAGTAGTTCTGATTAGCGTTGATCAAGCTGACCTAGACACCGCGGAAACGATGTTCCGTGATTACGATCGCCGCAAGAAACAAGGCGTTATCGGTTCGGCTCACCAATGAAGTTGTAAGCAACTCAGATCGCTGGCTGCCCGTAGCCTGAGAGGTTAGAGCCGGGTAGGCCGGCTCTAGGCCACCGAGAAAGAAAAGTTAAATGATTTTTCATATCACCCATCATCACGATGAGAAGACATGTCCAGCTCATGAACCGGAAAAAGTTGCCGCAACGTTTGGGCAAGTGTTGCCATCATTGGCTGAGCAAGGAGTAACTGTTCACGGCGCATGGGTAGACCCACCAGGACATGATTTCTTCTTTGTTGTTGAGTCCGATTCGTATGAAGCGATAGTTGAAGGTCTATTTCCTGCTGTTCCTATGGGAACAGCGCGAATTCAGCCGGTCGAGGATTTTAAAGCCCGAATGCAAAAGGTGGCGCAAAGCTGAAGAGCCACATGAGAATTTAATTCATGGCAACGGCCGCCCTTCGGGGCGGTCTTTGTGTGTTTTGGCGATGAGCATCCTGCTGTGTTGTGTCTAGTCAGAAAGTTGGACATCAGAGGGCTCCAAGATTTGATCGAAATAGCAGTCCGATAAGGTCAAGTACTCGTAAAAGGAAGCGGTGCACATGACTATCGGAAAGCGGCTGATCTCTACTGCTACTTCAGGGTCAACAGTCCATTTGACTATCGAAGAATTCGAGGTGCCAGATCTGGGACCTAACGAAGTACTCATAGAGGTAGAGGCATCACCTATCAACCCCAGCGATCTAGGACTGCTGATGGCAGGCGCAGACCCATCAACTGCTACCGAATCAGAAAATGGTTTGATTCTTTCGCTTCCCGACGGAGCGATCGATGCCCTTAAGGGCCGAGTAGACCAAGGCATGCCCGTGGGAAATGAAGGAGCTGGCGTAGTTGTCGACGCGGGTACCAGTGAAGATGCTCAAGCACTCCAAGGACGCGTTGTTGCTGTGTTAGCAGGTGGAATGTACGCCACTCACCGCATAGTGAAAGCGCGAGACTGTTTAGTCTTAGAAGAGGGCACTGCAGCTGTCGACGCCGCATCTTGTTTCGTGAATCCGCTTACTGCATTGGGTATGACCGAAACCATGAGGCTTGAAGGCCATTCTGCGCTCATACACACCGCAGCCGCCTCGAACTTGGGTCAGATGCTGAACCGAATATGTATCGATGATGAGATCGCTTTGGTCAATGTTGTGCGTCGAGAGGAACATGTTGAACTTCTCAAAGCACAAGGAGCTGCGCATGTAGTCAACCTCAGTTCAGTCAACTTTCGAAGCGATTTAGTTCAGGCGATTACTGCGACCGGAGCAACTATTGGGTTTGATGCCATAGGCGGCGGCGAGTTAACTACAGAACTACTTAACGCCATGGAGTTAGCGGCTAGTTCAAGCGGTGACGAATACAGCCGGTACGGGTCGACCACTCATAAACAGTTGTACATCTACGGCGGGTTAGATCGAGGTCCGACTCTTCTTCGAAGGAATTATGGGATGGCATGGGGTGTAGCGGGTTGGCTACTTCCTAACTTTCTGGCGAAAATAGGCCCCGAGCAAAGTGAAGGTTTACGTTCACGCGTAGCGGCCGAGTTGACCACTACCTTCGCGAGTTCCTATAGCCATACGCTTTCACTGGAGTCAGTACTCAACCTGGAAAGTATGAGTGCCTACGCCCAAATGAGTACTCAAGGGAAAAGCCTTATTTGTCCGCAACTTTGATGGCTAGCCCTCCTCAAGTCGATTTGAATGAGAGCGTTGCGTCCATGGCTTGATGGCTAGATTCTGCTGCACCGTTTTTGGTTTTCGTTGCGGCTTGCAGGCTGAATAGTCGGACCATAAGCAAATGCTTTACTACTTGAGGTAGTCCCTGTGCCTAGCTTTCTGGGTCCGAATTGGTCCTCGCCGATAGCGTTTTCTTTGGCTCTTCTGATGTTGTCTTTGGGTCTGAATTCCGTGTTAACGCCGGAAAGAATTTCGCAGGCAATTGCAACTAATCGAGAAGCGCTTGCTTGATTGTGCCGCCACAGAACACCGGGACCTCAGTGCGGTAAGTAAGCGCTTCTCTTTTCTTGTTCTCTCAGCGAATCAAGCTGGAGGGGGAGAAGGCTTCGAGTCCGACTATTTCAAGTGGTTTTTACGCGGCGGCTAGTTATAGGCCGGGGAGTGCAGGCCTACATGTATGGGGGTAGGCGCCATGCTGACTATTCCCGTAGCGGGCAAAGAAATAGAGAAGCGTTTGCCCAACGACAGCGGACCGTGAGGACCTGAGCAAGCGCTTCTCTATTCAGAAAACTATCGGCGAGGCCTGATCTAAACCCATCTATTTTAAGCTAGAGAGGCCTCGTTTTGTAGCTCGCTGTTAGCGAGATTTGGTTGACCATTGGCCTTCTACGAGTTAGAAGGTCTAAGCGTCGGAAGCAGACCTTGCTTTGGCGATGCCGACGATCATGAGCCCATATAGGCCTTTAGCCGTGATGTCAGCAAATGTGTATGCAACCTGCCGTAGGGTTTCCAAAGTTCCGGAATCTCCGTCGAACACGGGGAACAGGTAGGCAAGGGGGTAGACCATCCACGTTCCGAGTAATACGATTGTCGCGTTTCGGATGGCAGCTGAGACTGCAGGAGTTTCACGCTCTGCTGCGGACTTTAATTGTCCATACAGAGTGCGCAAGATGTAGACAAAGGGAACCATGGCCAAGAACCAGAAGAGCCATTTTGTTCCTGTGCTGCTCGAAACTTCCCCTGGATATCCCAGACCAATCATTAATACTGTTGCTGGCAATAAACCAGTCATCAGTTTTTTGCGAAGCTCTGTGCTGACTCCTAGGACAATGAGAAGTTCGATAATTAGCAATGGAACGGTGATAAGCCAGTCCGCATAGCGGTAGCCCTCATTCATTTTCATTTCGCCGAAATCAGACCAAATCCGGAAGTAGTGGTAACCGGCTATCCCGACGACGACAGCAGAGACCGAAACAGCAGAGCGATACTGGTCCTTAACTGTCTTCATCTGGGTCAGGAAATACACGAATGCACCGAACATGACTGCAGTGCCGAAGGAAAGTACGTTGTACACAAGGGTGTACTGATCTGGGCTGAGTAAATCGATTGGGTTCACCTAGGACTCCTTAAATAACACCTGCTTATAAGGCTAAGGACAAAGGGACGCAAACACCCAAAACTTTGTTATTGGGTGAGGGTGAGCCCCCGATGTAGTCATCGCCAATCTCTTAACTCGTGGCGCAGTGGTGACCTATAACTCTCCTGTGGCTAGACGTTTACGCACGTCGATCGCCTTTTCGCGGATCTGATCTATGTCGTCTAGGCGGTTGAGGTTGCCATATTGAAGGGATAGACGGTGGTTAGAGCTCAAGCGGTCTCGGTTTCGGTCAAGGAAATCCCAATAGAGGGTGGTGTATGGGCAGGCGTCGTCTCCGGTGCGTTTTTTGGGGTCGAAGGTGCAGGCTTTACAAGAGTCGCTCATTCGATTGATGTAGGCACCGCCGCTCGCATACGGTTTGGTAGACATTGATCCGCCGTCTGCGTAGAGCGCCATCCCAACTACGTTTGGAACCATTACCCAATGAGCGCTGTCAACAAAAGAAGCCGACATCCATTCAGTCATCGCTTGGGGATTAATTCCTGCTGTTAGAGCGAGGTTTCCGAAAATCATGAGTCGCTCTATGTGATGGGTGTATCCGTGATCTTGAAGGTGTTTCATAGCGGAACTCACACATCGCATCTTTGTCTCGGCGTTCCCTAATAGAACCGGCGGAACGGCTTCTCCTGCGTTAAAAAAATTAGACACCTCGTAGTCGGGCATCCAAAGCCAGTAAAGACCCCAGATGTACTCCCGCCAACCCAGAATCTGACGTATAAAGCCTTCAACGCTGTTCAGTGGAGCAACACCCTCCATATAGGCCTGCTCGGCTGCTGTCACCACTTCGAGAGGGTGTAACAAACCCAAATTAAGAGATGAACTCAGGCAAGAGTGGGAGAGCTTCCACTCGTTCGTCAGCATCGCATCTTCATAAGTGCCAAATTTGGGCAGCCCGGTATCAATAAATTCGTGCAGTCTGATGAGTGCCTGTTTTCTCGTGACGGGCCATATCCCTTCTGGGGGCTCACCCCACCCGTCAGATAATCGATCAAGAACCATTACGTCGGTAGCGTCTAGAGAAAACTTCTCTACAGAAGGCCACTCTCTTCCATCTTTTGGAGGAGGCTTCCGGTTCTCTGAATCGAAGTTCCAGCGTCCACCCTCGGGTTCCCCCTCATTCATTAATACTCCGAGGCGCTTGCGTTGCCACCTATAGAAATCCTCGAGTCGCAGTCGTTTACGAGACTTCGACCATTCGGCAAACTCGAAATAGCTGCAAACAAACTGATTGTTTGGGACTATCTCAACTTCATTTCTTTCGAGTAATTTGCGGCATTTCCAGCTTGACGGCTCCATAGCTGAGACTTCAGTTACTGCATTCGTGCGGCAATGCTGGTCTAAGCCCTTTTGGAATGAGGTTGCTAGTCGGTAGTCAACTTCAAAGCCTTTTTCTCGAAGTTCTTCAGCGAAATGCGTCATGGCTGAAATAACGAGATGCTGTCGTTGCGCATGCCAATTCTTGGACTCTATTTTTTGGAGACTCTCTACCATTAGGATTCGACAGTCACTGGGCTTTTGCCCGTCTAGCGAACTGATACCGAGATTGAGTTGGTCTCCAAAAATCCAAATCGTCTTTTTAGCTTCAACGCTCATCTGGTCAACAGGGTATTGAAGGACCAACGGTCCAAAGTTCAAAACGTAACGGACTAGAAGAGCGGTGTTTCATGAAAGGTCCGAATTGGTTGCTTAACTAGAATGGCCAGTCGCGCTGATCGCAGCGGTGTGAGCATGAGCGAATGGTTGCAGACGGTTATTACCTAGCCCGACTAACTTTAAGGGTGACCGCAGTTAGGAAAGTCACGGCGACGGCAGCGCCTAGCGCTCCCAATGCCAGCAGGTTGGGAACTTCGTGTACAAGGGACTGGTGAGCAAGGGTCATCATGGGGAACGAGGATCTTTCGACTGACTTCAATGGACATCTCGAAAGCTATCGGCGAGCAGCAATTTGACCTCAAGTATTTATGCGCTGACGTCAGACAGGAGTTCGATTTGAGCCCGTTTCGAAGGCACAATGACGCCAGCGTCAGAGAGTTTCTCCAGCGAACATTGGTGTTCGCTGCCCTAGCCCAAAGATGAAATAATCTTTGCACATTTTGCCTGTGTGGCTTCATCCATCGCAGTTGCTGTCAGTAGGTGAACCTTGGGAGCGACCACGCTGGAAAAGTAAGAGAAGCGCCTATCCATTGTGCCCGGAAGGAGTACCGGTGGCCTCGTGAGAGACATGGACAAACGCTTCTCAAATAGTGTGACAATTAGCTACTGCAAAGCTCCGGTTTGTACCTAACGGCTCAACCTTTCAGCCCGCTACCACTAACACTTTGGAAACTATCGGTGAAGGGCTGCCAAGACCCAAAAATTTGAATTCCCTGCAGTGGTAAAGCACCGTCACGAATTCTTCTAAACGGGGCCATTACCTTTAAGAACAAGAAAATTCGTCATCGTATTTGAGGCAACCAATCAAATGGGCGCTCCCATAGGTCGGTTCACAGGGCCCGACTGAGAATACGATAAGGCTCCAGGTTTAGCCTAAGGTTTGATAAATCTTTGACTCGTGATCCGCTCGGAGGCATGCAATGGACCCACTCGTAAATGCAGAATGGGTTTCGGAAAATTTGTCTGATCCCTCGCTAAGAATATTGGAGTGTTCAGTTGATCTAGTTCCCGGAAGCACTAATCCCGTATCCATGCGCGATAAGTGGGCCGAAGGGCATATTCCCAATTCCGATTATGTTGACCTGGCACACGAGCTCAGTGAACCCGAAAGCCCTCTTCGCTTCACTATGCCGAGTGAAAGACACTTTGCGAAAGCTATGGAGTCCTTAGGTGTTGGAGAGGGGACCAAAGTCGTTCTCTACGATCGACGTTTCACCATGTGGGCAACTCGTGTGTGGTGGATGCTTAAGGCTTTTGGTTTCGACGATTGTGCGGTGTTAGACGGAGGGTTGAGATCATGGCAGTCGGCTGGCTTTCAGATAGATACCGGCCCAGCCCCCTCTCGACCTAAGACCAACTTCAAGGGTACCCCCCGGCCTGAAATGGTTGCCGATCTCGCAAGAATGGAAGAAGCATTGGGTGACGGGACGTGCGTAATCAACGCATTATCTCCCGGTAACCATGATGGATCTGAGGAACATTACGGCCGCCCTGGACACTTGCCGGGAGCAGCTAACGTTTATGCTTTGCATCTTCTTGACCCCGTCACTCACTGCTATCTGCCGAAAGCACAACTCGAAGCACTCTTCGATGAAATCACTTCCGAAGGTCAGTCGATAGTGACCTACTGTGGGGGAGGAATAGCTGCCACTTCGGATGCTTTCGTTTTGAAGGCCTTACTTGGCCGAGACGACGTAACCGTCTATGACGGCTCACTAAGTGAATGGCTACTTGACCCCAATCGGCCACTTGAGGTTTAAACGACGTTCTAGTCAAGCGAAGAAGCTACTGCTCCCGGTGCCCAACAAGTTTCCCGTTAACAAAACTTGGACCAACGACAAATGCCTCCCTATGTGGAGACTGAGCTTGTCGAGGAGAAACTTCGAGGTCGGTTAAGTAACAGAGTTCGATGAAGGAGCGGGGTCTCCCATGTCTTCAGTCTGATATCACTCCCAGATAGGGGAGGTCACTGCTATCAGTTGTATCGCTTCAGTTCGATTACGTTGCCGTCCAAGTCGCGAATATAAACCGCGGGTCCCCACCCCAACGCTCCGTAAACAGACTCGAACTCGCGTACGACCTCGACGTCGTCGTAGCTCAACGTTTCTGCGAAAGACCCATCCACCAAGAATGAAATGTGGTCAACGTTTTCACCACTTCGCGCGGTTTCTAAAAGATCTATGACCGTGCTGTCATTCACACGCATTGACAGAAACGGAGCGTCCCCGGACTTCCATTCTTCGTAGCGTTCCGGTTCGAAACCAAGACGGTCTCGGTACCAGCACATAGCCCTTTCAGTATCGGCAACATTTATAACCAGATGGTCTATTCCAGATATCTTGACGGCCATACCTGAATGATATTCCCACCAGAGGCAACGGTTGCTGCAACTAAATCAGACCTCCTCTTTGGTTCAGCCGACTGACAGTTAATGGTTGTGCAGTAAAGGCATCCCTTCAGTCGGCCAGTCAATTGCGTAGACGTACCCCTGATCAGAGGAAGTTACAAACAAAGTACGAAAGTCCTTGCCCCCAAAACAGCAATTTGTGGGTCCCATATCTGGAAGTTCAACGACCTGAATCGGGCGACCATCTTGTCCGTCTAATACGAACAAGTTATTCGAGCCATGACCCGCCACAATGATCCGACCAGACGCGTCGAAACAGAAGCCATCTGGCACTGACCTTCGTCCGATCATCCCATTTGGTTTAGGCACTTCACTCAAAATTCCGGGTCCTTCAATTCGGTAACTGAGGAGCATTCCGGTCAGAGATTCGCAAACAATTAGCACTTTGCCATCCCCCCGAACTCCGAGGCCGTTGGGGAAAGCGATGTTGGAAGCGACGCGTGATGCTTCGCCTTCAGCGTTGACGTAACACACTGGACCGCCGTCTCTGTCTCCTCCGACGAGTCCGCTCCATTCAGGATCAGTGAAGTAGTAACCGCCGTGGGAGTCGAAACACAAGTCGTTAGGGGAGTTCAAGCTAACTCCCTCGACCTCTGAGAGGTTGGAATGAACGTCGCCCTCAGCATTGATTGTTTGGATGCTTCCGTTCCCGTATTCGGGCTCTGAGGCTTGCGAAGTTGAAGGAACATCAGTGGGCCATCTACCTCCATTATTGGCAACCACAAGTTCGCCTTGCGGATTGAACGCAGCTCCATTGGGCCCACCTCCCGTATTCGAAAACGTTGACACCGTCCCATCTTCGGTGATCGTGGAGATACGTTGACCCGCGATTTCGGTTACATACAGAACCCCATCTGGACCAATTGCGGGGCCTTCTGGAAACATGAGCCCTTCGGCGAGTCGGTCCACTTGAACAATCATTGCTACCCTCCAGAGTCTTCTAGGAGTTGACGTTAGGTCATAGCGACCTTTTCAGCCCGAAAATAACGGGTTCCGTTAGGAAGCCTTTGATCAGAAATTCCTAACGAAATTAGTTGTACTACCTGCTCAAATCAGAGTTCGAACTCAAGTTGGAGTTTGCTGTTGATGGCATCTAGCGCACTGGCATTCGATGCGCAGGCGTCCATTAGGATCCTCACCATAGAAGTAAGGGGAATACGATGGTTGATCAGCTACCTGAGGAACTTCGAGCGCTCAAAACGCGGATGAAGACATTCATTAACGATGTCGTGATTCCTTGTGAGCCCGAGTTGATGAACGAAGACGCCAACTCTGAGCGAGTGGCAGCAGAGCTGAAAACCAAGGCCAAAGAATCGGGGCTGTGGGCGCTGGGGCATCCCGTTGAGATAGGCGGCGGCGGCCTTCCGTTTATGGATTTCGTCTATTTGAATGAAGTTATCGGGAGATCGCACTGGGGTCAGTGGGCGGTTGGGAGTCTTTCCATGCAAGATTCGATAATGCTTCATTTGTATGCCAACGAAGACCAACGAGAGCGTTTCTTAGCGCCGCTGGTCGCAGGAGAAATTTATCCATCTGTTGGTCTGACCGAGCCCGAGGTAGCTGGGTCTGATCCGACGCAAATGCAAGCAACCGCTGTCTTAGACGGAGATGAGTGGGTGATTAATGGACACAAGTGGTTTACATCAGGAGCTAATCGCGCTGCATTTACGACGGTGTTTGCAATCACTGAGGCTGATGCAGAAAAGCACAACAAATTTAGTTCCATCATTGTTCCTACTGATACCGAGGGCTACGAGATCGTTCGGGTCGTCCCAACCATGGGGCACACAGGGGGAAATCACTGTGAGGTCCAGTACAACGATGTTCGGGTCCCCTACGAAAATCTTCTCGGTGGACGTGGGCAAGGGTTTCATATTGCACAAAAGAGACTTGGCCCGGGGCGAATCTTTCATTCCATGCGTTGGTTAGGACAAGCGCAACGAGCATTTGAGTTGATGTGTGAGAGAGCAAAGATGCGATACGCGCACGGCAGTTACTTAGCCGAGAAAGGAGACATCCAAGCGATGATTGCTGAATCAGCGGCAGAAATTCAAGCAGCTCGGATGATGACTCTCGACGCGGCACGAGCGATCGATTCTGGCAGTGAAGCTCGCACCGAAATCAGTCTTATTAAATTCTGGGGAGCACGAATGCTTCACAACGTTGTTGACCGAGCTATTCAGGTCCACGGCGCCATGGGTGTGACCTCCGATACGCCCTTGGAATTTATGTATAGAGAAGCCCGTTACGCCAGGCTCTATGACGGACCAGACGAAGTGCATCGGATGGTGGTAGCGAGAAGGTTGGTGCGCGATCCCTATGAAGGCGTTCCGTGGGCCTAGCCGAGGTAAATCAAGTTTCGTACTCTCGGTAGCATGTGGTTTTGTTTGAACCCACACCCAGATGTCGAAACCACTTCCTTGCGCTGCGATGTCCAGCGAAGTTATTGGTGTGTTGACCTCCCTGAAGGCAGGGCTTCTTGATCCGGTTTTGCTCGAAACAAAATTTCCTGGTGGAATTCGTGGAATGTCACAAACCACTGAAGATTCTGTTCCGCATTCGAGCCAAGTCCTGTACGAAGTTTCGGACAAAATAGGTACCATCACGCTCAACCGACCCGAAAAACTCAATGCGATGAGTAGGAGTCTGCTCGACGAACTGGAAGCTACTTTCGAATACGCCAAAATCGATCCAAATGTAAAAGTAGTCCTGCTTAAAGGATCGGGTCGATCTTTCTGCGCTGGCTACGATTTAGCTCCAGATGACTGGATTTTGAGTCAATACGGCGCAGATTTTGAAGGTCCAGTCGACGCTGTCCAAGACCGGGAAGACGTAACAGAAATTCTTGAATATTGGTTACGTCTGTGGAAGTTTCCCAAGCCGATTATCGCGGAAGTACAGGGGGTCTGTTTATCTGGGGCGGGCGAGTTGCTGGCGATGGCAGACATAGTCGTAGCGGCAGAGGACGCCAAATTTGGACACCCGGCAGGTCGAGACCTAGGAATCCCAGTGACGTTATCCTTTTGGCCCATTCTTATTGGGATGCGCAAGACGAAAGAATTGTTGTTTACGGCGAAGTTGATAGATGGCATCGAAGCTGAACGTATCGGTCTTGTGAATCAAGTGGTTCCCTCCGAAGAACTCAGCTCAGCGGCAATCGCGATGGCCAGCGATGTGGCGAGAACCGCAGAAGTTGGTCTTCGCGTATCCAAGCTGGCGACAAATCGCTGGTTCGAAAATATGGGTCTCTTAGCTTCGACTTACAGCACAGCAGATCTAGACACGTTCTTCCATCAGAGTGATTCCTACGTAGATTTTTTCAAAATTGTTCGCGAACAGGGAATGCACGCAGCGTTGGAGCAGCGAGCGAAGAAATTTGGATGAAGGACCGCCGGCTGTAAATCTGGTTTTGGGTTCACCGGTTTGACCGTCGAATTAACATCGGCTGCGTGAGCGGTATTGACCTTAACGATCCTGCGAGTACCGATAACCCCTCGGCCTACTGGTCTCGTTTTCGCGACAATGGGCCGGTTCAATGGAGCGATGCTCACAGAGCATGGGTAATTCTTGGCCATTCTGAACTCAGCGAAGCCTTTCGCGATGGGCATTTATTGTCCGCCGACAGAGTGACGCCCCTAGAACGCGTAGCGGAGCATCGTCCGTCTAGTTTCGCAAAAGTCGTGGAACTCTTAGGTGGTTGGATGGTCTTTCGTGACCCCCCGCTCCACACGCACCTCCGAGACCCGTTACGGAATGTATTTACACCAAGGCGGGTGGAGAACCTTCGAGAGACAGTTAGTCGAGTCGTAGAAGAAATCGTTGATGGCTTGACGACAGAGATCGATGTTCGAAGAGACTTTGCAGGGCCGCTTCCGGCTTGGGTTATTGCAGAGGTTCTAGGGGTTCGGGCCGACGAAAGAGACCGATTCCAAGAATGGTCCGATGATTTGGCGACCATCGTCTTTGCCACTGATCCTCACGTCACAGCTCCTGAGCAAGCAATAGCGGCGGCCGGAGAATTCAGCGACTTCTTTCAAAATTTGATCGACCGCGAACGTTCGGACCCGTCTGGAACTTTGATGACACTTTTAGTAGAGGGGGCTGGAGACGAACTATCCGATCTTGAACTAGTAGGCGCATGCACGCTTATTTTGTTTGCTGGTCATGAGACCACAACGTCTTTGCTGATGAACACAATGGGTTTGTTGGCGAGCCAACCGGCGCTCGTTAAACGATTACGAATCAGTGATACAGAAACTGCGCTCGAAGAGTTCCTTCGCGTAATCGGACCGACGCGGAGCATGTATAGGAAAGTAGCTATCGCCCATGAAAGAGGAGGAAAGACCTTCGAAGCAGGCGACAACGTTCTCCTGTGCGTCGCTGCTGCCAATCATGACCCTGATGTTTTTGTTAATCCGGACCAGATGATGTTTGACCGGGACCCGAATCCGCATCTTACTTTCGGGTGGGGTCTACACCATTGCCTTGGTGCCCACCTGGCTCGCCTCGAAGCGCGCCTTGCTTTGGAAGCGCTGTTGGCGAAGTATCAGACTTTCGAAGCCGTGGGGCCGGTGCCACCAATCGAAGGAACAGTTATTTCATCGATCCAGCAGCCCCTGCAGCTTCGGCTCGCATAACTGGAATCAAGTGACCGCAGGAAATGTCGCAATTAATTGGTGCGACGGAAACATAGTTGATGAGTTCTCTGTCTAGGTCAGAGCATCGATCGTGGCCTTAGTTGTCGTTCGGGGCTATCTATTGGAATTTGTAGACTCCAACTGTGCCTGTAACTCTTGCCGTCAATTTGCCGTTAATCGACACGGGGGGCTCCCCGAGCTTCGTAAAGGATTTCGCCCAAGCAGCCGAAGATATTGGCTATCGAGGTTTGGCCTTACCTGACCACGTCTTAGGCGCGAACATCGCAAATCGACCGGATTGGGGAGATAGAAACACTTCGAGTGACTATTTTCACGACCCCTTTGTGATGTTTGGCTTTTTGGCAGCCTGTACCTCAACGATGGAGTTTTCGACACAAGTAATGATCCTGCCTCAGCGGCAGACGGCGCTGGTGGCTAAACAAGCGGCCTCGCTAGATGTCTTGTGCGAAGGAAGATTTCGCTTTGGCATTGGAAGTGGCTGGAATGCAGTCGAGTACGAAGCTCTGAACGAAGATTTCACTAATCGAGGCAGACGGCTTGAGGAACAGGTCGAGGTGATGCGCAGACTCTGGGCTGAACAACATGTGACGTTTCAGGGCAATTATCACCAGATTGATGACGCTGGTATCAATCCGTTGCCTACTAAGAAATCGATACCGCTCTGGTTTGGTGGCCACGACGATCGCATGCTCCGCCGTATAGCGAAGCTCGCCGACGGTTGGATGCCGCTGGCCTATCCCCCTAACGAAACTGCGCTTGAAGCGTTCGAGGTAATGCGAACCTATGTCCGAGAGGCTGGTAGGCAACCACATGATGTGGGTCTAGAAGTATGGACTTCTCTAGCTGACGGGGACGACGACAAGCTGAGATCTGATTTTCAATTTTGGAAAGACGCTGGTGTCAGTCACGTCTGTCTGAATAACTGGTACAACCGGCCACCACACCAACGAATAGCAGAGCGCGACGCAAACGGACACATGGAAGCTATGCGCCGATACCACGAAATCGTAGAAGACCTGCTTTAACGCAATGTTGAGGGTCCCTTGGGGTAACCCAACCGAAGACCGACAAAAAGTCACTCCTTCTGTACAGTCGAGTTCGTTGTATAGAAAATTGGAGATGTTATGGAGCAAGGTGAGCTTCGCAGTTGGGTCGAACATCGAGCGGAGATGTTGTTCGTCTGTATCAAGTGTCTTGTATTGATGGTCGTCGGGGTAGCGGTCGCCACCTCGTGGGGTCAACTCAATGACAACGCCCAGTTAGCGCTATCAATAGCGGTCGCTGTCGTCGGATTATTTCTGTGGTTTGGGTCTCACGGCGCAATTATGGACATTTCAGCTATGCGCGCGGACATGGACGATGACCTTCGGTCAACGACCTTTGGTCAACAGTTTTCGAAAGCGCCGTTCCCGGTCTATCTGATTCTCAATACCTTCGCGATGCTTGGTGGTTCGGTAATGCTCATCGTCTTAATCAACGCCTAAGCAACTATCACCAAGAAATGGAGCGCCGAAGTGGTCGGCCTCCAATGTGGTCTTAGATCCTTGGAGGGTAAGAGTCATGGTCGGGCGGCGCGAAGCTAAAGAGTGGGCGAAGGAAAACCTAAAAGGTATGTTTTCTAGTCCGCCGGCGCCCTTTACCTCCGATTTTTCATTGGATGAAGCCGGTGTCGTCTTAAATGTCGAACGACTTCTATCTACTGGTGCAAGCGGCGTTGGATTCGGCTTTCTCGACGCCTGGGGTCTCACCATCGCTCAGAGAAAAAATGTGATGGACCTGATAATGGAAACGACAAACCACCGAGCTCTGTGTGCTTTCTACACTTCTGACCACAGCGTCGCCGACACGATTGACCTCAGTCTTCATGCCCAAGGGATCGGTGCCGATGCAATCATTTTGTGGGTTCCTTATGAGTGGGCGACCTCTCAAGAGTCGATGCATGACTATGTCGAATATGTTGCTGGCAGGGTTGACATGCCCATCATTGCCTTCAACACGCCCCATTCGGGCATGACAATGACACACGAAACCATGGCGCGTATCGCCAAGATCCCAAATGTTTGTGGGATTAAGAACGCGATTCAGGATCCGTTACACACGGTTGAAGCAATGGAGATATTCGGCGATGAGGTCGTGCTTTCTTATCCGTTCGAAGAACAGCTGCTTGAGATGGCCAGTGAGCATGGTCAACAGGTGTTGATGGGTTCAACGAGCGTTTATCTGATGCAAAGCCCAGAGCGGCAACCAATCATTGAATATATGCGTCTTGCAGAGAACGGAGATATGGCGGGTGCGAAAAGGGTGCGTGAAGAGTTGGCGCCGCTTCGCGAAGTATGGTCCAGCATCTACGAGACGTTATGGGATGGCCAAAAGGCAACGCACCCCATGGGTCTTATCAAATACTGGATGGACATAATGGGGATGTCGGGAGGACCGGTGGGACCTCCAATGCGAGAGCCTGACGAATTAGCCAAGGTCGCATTCCGAAAGAAATTGGATGCTGCTGGCTGGGAACGTCTTCTTTTCCCCGACTGTCCTTAAATATGTTTAAGTTTGGAAGGAACAGATTGCGATGCTGAAAGACAAAATAGTCATCGTTACCGGCGCAGCTGGTGGCATCGGCAAGGCGATCGCTATAGAGGCTGGACGCGCAGGGGCCCGGTTAGCGTTAGTCGATGTAGATGCAGAATCTCTAAACGAGTCAGCCGCCACAATCCGAGCTGACGGATCTGAAGTCCTGTCTTTAGCAGTGGACATAACTGATCGAGCTGTATGGCAGAAAAGTGTTGACGAGATCGCTGAGTATTTCGGTGGAATTGACGTGATGGTGAATAACGCTATGTGGGTCAAATATGAGCCGATGGTAGAGGTAAACGAAGACTCCTATCGACGTCAGATGGCGGTGGGATTGGACGCCGTCTATTGGGGTACGCAGGCAGTCATTCCACATATGGTTGAGCGAGGAACGGGCAGCATCGTCAACATGACGTCTCCGGCGTCGATTCACGGTATCCCTAATGGATCGGTCTACGCAGCGGTCAAAGGCGCGATTTCGGCATTGACTCGCCAGTGTGCTGTCGAACTAGGGCCCAAAGGCATACGTGTGAATGCCGTGGCTCCAGGCCCGATTCCAACTCCAGGTACCAGGCGGGTAGTAGATGACAAAGGTTGGGAAAAGCGTTTAGAGCGCAGTCCGTTGGGTCGTCTATCGACACCAGAAGGTGTAGCCCGAGTGGTCGTGTTTCTCGCATCTGATGCAGCTGATTGTGTAAATGGCGACGTAATGTTCGCAGACGGCGGACGTTCGATCTCGGCGCTGTAAACCGCCCAGGTCGTATATCTAGAGGAGGTGGTGATGCGTCAGGATGTCAAATTTGCAGCCTTAGACGGGACGCAACTCGCAGCGTTTCTCTATATTCCAGACAGCGGTCAAGGGCCGTTTCCTGCAGTTGTTCTCAGTCATGGGTTCGGAGCGGTAAAAGAGATGGGCCTTGACCAATACGCCGATGTTTTCTGTGCAGCGGGTTTTGCGTGTCTTGTTTATGATCATCGCAACACCGGAGAAAGCGACGGAGCATTACGCGGCGAGATAGATCCGTGGCAGCAGGTTTCTGACATGCGCGACGCTGTTACGTATGTGGGAGGCCACGAAGAAGTAGATGTCGGCCGAATTGGCTTATGGGGCACGAGTTTTTCGGGTGGACATGCGTTAGTTGTTGCGGCGACTGATCGACGGATCAAATGTGTGGTGTCGGTGGTACCGACTATTAGTGGGCATCAAAACACCACGCGAGCTCTGACAGCGGAAGCTTACGAAGTCTTTCTGCGAGAAGTAGCTGACGAACGCGCTGCTCGCCAACGCGGCGAAGAACCACGCATGATTCCTATTTCAGTCGAAGGCGACGAAAGTTATGAATGGAGCAAAGTAGCGGGTTTGGGTACCAGCTACGTTAACGCTTGTACGTTTCTGAGCAGGGCGTTTCGCGACTCCTACGAGCCTGGTGCCTACATCCCCTTGATAGCGCCGACGCCGTTGCTGATGGCATTAACGACGCATGACACCAAGTGCCTCACCGACTTACAAATCGAAGCCTACGAGAAAGCTGAGGAGCCGAAACGGATAGAGATGTTTAGTGGCGGTCACTATGACCCATACACCACTCAGTTGGACGGTATTGCATCAGCCTCGTGTGATTGGTTTAGAAGACATCTGTAACCTCCGGGAGCTGCTCTAAGAGGGCTATATAGCGAGATAGCCGCCGTCCACCGGCAGTTCAACGCCTGTGATGTAAGAAGCTTCGTCACTGGCGAGGAACAGATTGGCGTAGGCCACTTCTTCGACCCGGCCTTCTCGCTGGGCCGGAATAGCGTTAATCCTTGCGCTACGGCCCTCGGGGTCGGCGCTCATCATTGCGTCTTTCATGGGTGGCATGATTCCCGGATGTACCGAATTGACCCGGATGCCATCTGATGCGAATTGAACTGCTGCCGACTTGGTTGCCACGCGTACCGCTCCTTTGGCGGCGTTGTACCCCATGTGAACATAAGCCTGGCCCACGAAGGCCGAGATTGAAGAGATATTCACGATCGAACCCTTCTGGGCTTTTTGCATAATCGGAATCACGGCTTGCATGCCTAAGAAGACGCCCTTGGCGTAGACATTCATCTGTTCATCCCAGGTCGTGGTGTTCAGCTGGTCCGGATGGCTGCCACTAATGCCTGCATTGTTGATCAATATGTCGATCTGGCCGTACATCGAAATCGTTTCGGAAACTGCGTCCTTCCAGTCGGCTTCGCTAGCAACGTCCAACTTAAAGAAATGAGCGTCACCATTCGTGCCGAGAATTTCGTCAGTGAGGGCTGCCCCATGGTCTGCGTCCCGATCCGTGACGACCACCTTGGCTCCTTGTTCAGCGAAAAGTTTCGCGGTCGCTGCTCCCATGCCAGATGCAGCACCTGTAATGAGTGCCACCTTTCCTCCTAGACGCATCTATGGCTTCCTTTCCTAGGGACAGGATTAGGTTAGGCCAACACTCTCGTGAGTCCCGAATGCCTCGAACGCCACCCCGTTCTGCGGCGGTAGTAGATATTGCTTCGAGGTTGTTTGGGCCAAATCGCCGTCTGTCTGGTACCTGTGCCTGTTGGCCTTTCAACACGCAGGCTAAGCCCATTTAACCCTTAGGTACGGCATTGAATTTCGGCCATTTGTACTTGCGATGCTTTGCATGGCAAGCGTGTCGCAGTTTGCCAGTCGCTCCTGCCTCCCGCCCGACCGCTCGTGTGTAAAGCATCTCTTTCACCTTGGACAGATATTGACTACTGAAGGTACTGTCCCCGCATGCTTGGGAGTTTCGCTGCGTTAATCGATCTGACAGTCGGAGATGGCGACGTGTTTGTTGGGCCGGTATCACCAGACCGTGGGTCGCGAATCTATGGTGGCCAGTTGCTTGCGCAATCGCTTCGTGCCGCCCAGCTCACGGTCCCCGAAAACCGCTATGTGCACTCGGCCCACTCTCACTTCCTGAAGGCCGGCAACGCGGCCGAACCTGTCGAAATGGAGGTGGAGCGCATCCGAGAAGGCCGCTCGTTTAGTCAACGCCAAGTAGTCGCTTCACAGAGCGGTTCAGAAATATTTCGAAATTTAACTTCATTTCACGTTCGCGAAGAAGGCTTGGATTGGCAAGAACCAACCAAGATCAATATTGCTCAACCCACGAGTAATCAGCCCTACACCGACTACAGCGACTATGTGGAGTCGCTTATTCCCTTAAGGCAGAAACCGTGGTCTGGGCGGCAACGCCCAATAGAGGTGAGGTACATCAACCCCCCAACTCGGACCGACAATCAGCCGGTGACTGAACCTCAGTTGATGTGGATGCGAGTTCAGGGCCAGCTCGAAGCCGAAGACTCGCTCCACGAAGTTGGCCTCGCGTATCTCGCTGACTTAGGGATGGACGCGAACGCAGTTCTGCCTCACGGGCATCGATGGGGAGATGACCAACTCACCGTTGCCAGTCTCGACCATTCCATTTGGTTCCACCGGCCGGCACGAGTTGATACATGGTTGTTCTCTAACCAGCGAGTCGAAGTAACACGCGGTGGACGCGGCATGGCGAGCGGCCGTTTCTATGACACGAGCGGCCAGCTTCTAGCTACATGTATGCAAGAAGGTTTGATGCGTTGGAGCCAGCAGCAGTAGAGGACACCTTGAAATTGCAAATAATTAGCTGCGTCTGTCGCTCTTATTGGTGGCGAAAGACAAATGCGCAATAGGTCAAACTCCGCAGCTTATGATCGTGTCTATGCCGACGGGCAGAAAGATCGAGGTACACACAACATGGATATAGCGACAACCGAAACCCTGCCAGGCCGACGAATCACCGCCATAAAGGGTGTGGCTGTAGGTTCGACCGTTCGAACAAAGAACATCGGCAAGGACATTGGCGCTGGCCTCAAATCACTCGTTGGCGGCGAACTGAAGAGCTATTCAGACATGCTTGTCGAGGCTAGAGCTGAGGCGCTCTCTCGAATGGAAGAGCAAGCTGTCGAACTCGGTGCTGACGCACTGGTGAACCTCAGGTTTATGACATCTGCTGTTGCTAACGGTGCGTCGGAGATCCTCGCGTACGCCACAGCCGTCACTACCGAACCTGTGTGACAATCGACGCGACATCACTGCTCGATGATGAGCCATGATGTCTAGTCGTGGAAAGAATATTTAACGGAATTCGGGTACTCGACTTTTCACAAGTCTTAGCTGGACCCACAGCGACCAAGCTTCTCGTTGAGATGGGTGCTGAGGTGATCAAGATCGAATTTGCCGAAGAGGGCGACCCCAGTCGGTCCCTCCCGCGTCTACGTGGGGCACGTTCTGGATATCACGTACAGCAAAACAGAGGAAAACGATCTTTGTGTCTCGACCTACGTGACGATCGAGCAACTGCACTCGTTCTAGACCTCGTACTTGATGCGGACGTCGTTATTCAAAACTTTGCCCTCGGCGTCATGGAACGGCTTGGACTCGGATACGACGTCGTGTCGGCGGTTAACCCTCGCGTCGTCATGTGCAACATGTCAGCATTCGGTCGAGAAGGGCCGCTCGCTCGACAACCCGGATATGACCCCATCGCCCAGTCGTGGGCTGGAGTACTACACATGCTGGGTTATGAGGATCGAGCACCGATACTCGCCGGGATATCACCAGGAGATGTTCTCACCGGAGTCCACGCTTTTGGTGGAGTGGCTGCAGCGTTGTTTCATCGAGAGCGAACAGGTAGAGGTCAAGAGGTTTCGGTATCGCTGCTCGACGCTTACTCCACTGCACATGAAGTGAACTGGCAGGAATGGTCGGTTTCAGGCGGAGAGAGCGAACCTATTAGGCGAGGCAACGTACATCCGGTGGTCGGCGGGGTTGGCGTATTTGAAACCGGCGATGGTTACGTCACCGTTGCAGCAGTTAACAACGGTCAGTGGCAACGCTTAACCGAGGCTATGGGCCGACCTGAGCTTTTTGGTGACCCTCGCTTCCTATCTAATCCCGACCGCGTTGCCAATCGAGACGAGCTGAACGAGCTCATAGCGACATGGCTTGCGGCGCAACCACGTCGAGACGACATCGTGAAGCTTCTCGAAGAGCACAGAGTGCCGTCTGCGCCGGTACTAACGCTGGCCGAAGCTGCCCAACATCCATATCTCCACGAAGCAGGAGCTGTTCGTTGGGTCGACGACGATGTACTTGGAAAAGTGCTCGTACCGGGTATGCCGATCAAATTCTCCGAAACTCCAGGGGATGCTCCATTGATGACACGTCGACTCGGAGAAGATAACCAATACGTGACCTGTGAGCTAGCTGGACGCAGCCATGAGGAATACGCGATGTTGGTTGAGGATGGGGTCCTCTTCTATGCCCCTGATAGCTAGAGCGGTTGGTAACGAGCTCCGCCTATTACTGCACGCACCCGTAGTGTGCGGATGACACTTGTCGGGCGTAACGACGCAACACTGAACCCTGCGGGATTGAATTGGGCAAGTCCATCGGCTCGATCTTTGTCATCCGCTGATCCAACTCGTCATCTTCGATAGCGACGTTGAGGGTCCTATTTACCGGATCGATAATGATGGTGTCACCGTCCACTACAGCTGCGAGCGGTCCACCTTCGGCTGCTTCGGGGCAAATGTGTCCAATCAGTATTCCGTGCGAGACGCCACTGAAGCGACCATCAGTGATGAGGGCTACGTCTTTGCCCAAACCGCGTCCTTGTAACTCGACAGTAAGCATCACCATTTCGGGCATACCGGGACCACCTTTTGGGCCGACGTTGCGGACCACGACCACGTCGCCACCCACAATCACTCCAGACTGAATGGCAGCCATAGCAGAAGGTTCATCTTCGAAGACCTTGGCGATTCCCCGAAACTCACCTGTTTGAAGGGTCTTGCCTCCAAGCTTCAGCACACAACTTTCCGGAGCGATATTCCCATGCAGAACGGTGATGTGGTTATTCGGTTGCGCTGCTGGAGCTGCAACCGCCTGCACCACGTCTTGGTCGCCCAAATCGGCTAGCGATGCGACGTCAGCGAGATTCTCTGCAAGCGTCTTTCCTGTGACCGTCATAGCGTCACCGTGTAAGAACCCGCTATCGAGAAGTTCTTTCATCACTATCGGCACTCCACCTAGCTCATGTAAGGCGACCATTGAATATGGACCGTGCGGCTGGAGATTCGCGATGAGAGGCACCCGCTCGCCAATTTGCTGAATGTCATCAATGGTGAGTGTGACCTCAGCATCTCGGGCGATAGCCAGCAAGTGCAAGTACATGTTGGTCGACCCACCCATTGCGTAAGCAGTTGTGATGGCGTTCTCGAAGCCCTTCATGTTCATAATGTCGCGAGGTCGGATATCAGCTTCGATAAGAGTGTAAAGAGCTGCAATGGTCGCCTCGACCTGAGCCTTTACATCGTCGTGGATGTCACTAGAAGCATCGTAATCAGCTGGGTGCGAAGCGCCCCGCGGCAACATCATGCCCATTGCCTCGGTGATAGTACTCATAGTGTTCGCAGTGAACATGGCGCCGCAAGTGCCGCTGCCAGGCATCACGTTGCGTTCGACCTCTTCAAATTCTTCTGAGCTGATACGGCCTGCGCGCATCGCCGCTCGAGCCTCGGCCCAGTCAAGAATGGTCAAGTTATTACCCTTCGACGCCCATGGCTCAAAATCCACACAGCCCGGCGAGCTAGTCCCCGGGTAGATCACTAGTCCGACATCGTTGGTGCGAGCAAGTGGCATCATCGCCGCTGCACCTGTCTTATCGCAGCCAGAGATGACAACCATCGCATCGCCGTGGTGTGCTCGATGTCCGATCTCAAATGAGTCAGCAATGATGTCTCGCGATACGAGGCTGTAGTTGGCATTCTCTGACCCTTGGGTGAGAGCATCTGATACCGCAGGCGCACCAACGATTAGCCCTTGTCCGTTGTGTCTGCTGATTGACTCGGTCAGTAGATCCGATATGCGTTCAACTCGGTTGTTGCAGCGGTGGGCGTTTGTGTAAGCCCCTGCCACGGTAATGATTGTGTTTTTTGCCGCGATATTTTCCGGTTCAAACCCGGCCGCCCGCAGTTCAAGACTTGCCCGCTTCCAATGATTCCCCGCCATCTCCTCCACTTTACTTTTGAAACTCGGAAGTGACCGGCTCGATGCAATAAAGATGATCGGGGCTTTGGGTGATCGTTCTGAAGATCTGAATTCGCGTGAAACTCGAAGTTCAATTAGCGGATTCCCAAGTGGCCGTGAGCCGCGACATACGCGTAAAGCTGACTTGGCCTATTCGTAAGTGAGTGGTGTTGACACCCTTGCTAAGCGAAGCGTCGTTGGTTAGAAATGTGACTCTCGAACTGTGGGGTTCGATATGGAAATTGAAAGGTGTCCGCAATGTTGATGTGGAATAGGTTTATGAACGCGCGTGTCGGAAGCGCCGGGGCTGCTACCCAAGCGCTTGTTGAAGTGGTGCAGAGTGCGAATGAAATCACGGGTCGTGGTGCAAGTGTTTATCAGTCCCTGATTGGGCCGCCTATGGGCAGAATTTGGGTGGCCGATATGTATCGTTCGGTAGGGGAGTTGGTCGCCGTGCAAGATCAGCTTTGGGCAGACCAGAACTTTGTGGCGCAATCTATGGAGCTGGCTGATTTATTGGATCGGGCACCTGAAGACATCACGGCACGAATAGTTCAAGTCAGCGGCGAAATGAGCTCTCCCCCTGACGTGATGTCAGTGGTGACCTGGCATGGAGAACCGCGTACCTGGCAAAAAACAATGGAATGGGCCTGCAAGATGGCTGACGCTGGGGCTGAAGCGACCGGTTGGACGAACGTAGTCATGGCCATGACGCAACCGCGGCCATTTACGGTTGGGATTTTGAGCAACATGGGCTCTTTTGATGAATTAGATGCAGGTACCGCTGATGGACCCCCGGCTGCCATGGTTGAACTTATGGCTGAATACCCAGAGGGGACCCGACCGGTTGAAATGGAGAGCATGGTTGCCAGAAGAATTGCTTAGGTTTGAAGAGGTGAGAAGCCGCCCTTAGGGGCGGCTGACCACTTCCATCGAGAACTAACTGGATTTAATTCGAATGCCCGAGACAAAGGGGAAAGATAGTTATTTGCGGAGGCTCTTGGGGGCCGCAGCTATCTACTTTTGAAAGCGGCGCACTCGACAGTTACTGGCAAGCAACACAAACGCCGATTGCATCGAACCGATGGTTATCGAGGCGGAAGCTGATCTTACTTGCTGCTTTACGAAGTGAGAGATTCAGGTTCTTCTCGAGTGACGATGGCAACGAGAAATCGGAAATATCGCCGCAGTCGGTGCAGATGATGTGGTGATGGTGTTCAGTTATGTGCTCGGTTAGTTCAAAGCGAGTGAATTCATCGCCGGTAACGATTCGGGTTACTGCGCCAGCTTCTTCGAGAACACTAAGATTTCGGTAAACGCTCGACTGAACGAGCGAACTATCAGAATCAGTAATTTGTCGGTTAGTGAGGGGCTTGCCGGCGGTCAGTAAGACTTTGACTAGGCGACGCCTGACCGACGAGTATCGGTGGCCTGCCGCCGTGAGCAGGGAAGCCACTTTTTCGTCTATTGCTGCGTCGGTCACTGAAGTCACACCTTTAGCTTACTCACTGAGCGAGGCGAGCTTGGTTGGCAACGTTCAAGTTGGTGATCAATGGACATGATGTGGGTCGTCTATTACCAAGCTTTGACCAACTCGAAGGTGTTGGCCACCAAAAGCCTCCAGTAAGTGGTCTTCTGTGAGTACATCTGCGGGGTCGCCCACACAACATGGGCGAGTGCAAAGCAAAAGGACCTGATCGGAACGTCGAGCATCTTCGAGGCTGTGCGTAGTGATTACTACAGCACGGTTTTCCGCGATTTCTTCGTTGATCACTTCGAGAATGAGGGAGCGAGAAACTATGTCAAGACCATTAATCGGTTCGTCTAACAGAAGAACGTCTGCTTCTTGGGCGAGTCCTTGTGCTACTAGCGTCCGCTGGCGTTCGCCTCCCGATAGCTCTCGGAACTGGCGCTTCGCCAAATGCTGAATACGTAGGCGTTCTAATGATAGGTCAACGACCGCGCGGTCTTCTGAACGCATCCGACCAAAGAGGCCTCGCTCCGGATATCTGGCGAGCGAAACTACTTCCCGCACGGTAATTGGGAGAGCAGCGTCTACTTCGGTCGCTTGCAATACAAGTGCTGGGGAGTCGCCTTCAATGGTGAGTTCGCCTGCGCTCAAGTCGATGGTGCCAGCAAGGGCATTTAGCAGAGCCGACTTTCCCGCGCCATTTGGCCCAATAACACTTAGTAGAGAACCTTTTTCGACTTCGAGGTCCACTCCAGCCAGAGCCACGGTATCCCCGTAACGGACTTCGAGGCCCTTGGCGCTAATCGCAGTTGTCACAGGAGTTAGGTTATGCACTGAAATTAAAACTCATTCTTATTTTTTCTACGAATTTCTCTTGGCGCGTTTGTTGGCCTTCAGAGGTGATTATAATAATCATTCTCATTATTGGAATGGTTTAGGAGAAATGATGTTTAAGTTCCTGCGTTCGATTCTGACTTCTTTAGCTGCAATATCGCTTGTTCTTACGGCGTGCGGCGGGGAAGAAGCGTCGGTTGCCGAAGGCTCATCGTTGGTAGTGGTTACAACCAACATTCTCGGCGACGTAGTTGAAGAACTGGTTGGGGACCAGTTGGTAGTTGAAACAATCATGCCTCCGGGAGCAGATCCTCACGTGTTTCAGGCCTCAGCTAAGCAGGTCGACCAAATGACGAAAGCAGACGTACTAGTGGTTAATGGGGCAAGCTTCGAAGAAGGTTTGCTCGACGTGATTAGCTCCGTCGAAAGTGACGGCGTCGCCGTGTTCGAAGCGATGTCTGTTGTCCGAGCGTTGGAATTTGGTTCTGACGACCATGACGACCATGACGACCATGACGACCATGACGACCATG
>CEVU01017594.1_pt1 | contig 29465 bp, 26 predicted proteins | sample 427081 | NCBI WGS metagenome assembly CEVU01 (sample SAMEA2623868, study PRJEB7988) | marine metagenome | biome: marine biome (ENVO:00000447); feature: deep chlorophyll maximum layer (ENVO:xxxxxxxx); material: "saline water (ENVO:00002010), including plankton (ENVO:xxxxxxxx)" | depth 80 m | reverse complement strand
TCAGGTATTAGACTAACATCAATTCCATCATGTTTTAATTCAAAAGCCGTCAATCTAGAACCTTGTTGAATAGGACGTGTTTCTGTAGCTATAACTTTCACATTTTTCCCACTATCTTTTGTAGCTCGTATAACTCCTAAGGCAGTACCATAGCCTACAGTAGCTAATGCACCCGCATTACAATGAGTCATAATTGTATCATTGTCATCAAATAATTCTGAACCATTTTTTCCCATAGTCATGTTAATTGTAATGTCATCTTCAGCCATTTTTTTGGCATGTTCGACAACATTATTTTTGATTTCTTCTATAGAAGATGCTTCTTTTGCAACTTCCATAATTTTATCTAACCCCCATGCAAGATTTACAGCAGTAGGTCGTGTTTCAAACAATATTTTCTTTGCATTTTCCATGAATGAAATTAGATCATTTTTTTCTGATGCATTACTTTGTAGTGCAGCTAATGCAAGACCAAATGCTCCAGAAACACCAATTGCAGGGGCACCACGTACAACTAGAGTACGAATAGCATCGGCAACTTGATTAAAATCTGTATAAGTGACATATTCTAGTGTATTTGGTAGCTTAGTTTGATCAATCATAATCACAGAATTATCTTTCCATTCTACTGTTTTTAGAGCCATAATAATTCAAGAAATTAGGCGTATATTATTTTTAATATTATCAAATTTGTAGTTAAGTATTTTAAAATATTATTAATCAAATGGTCAGGAATGGAATTAAATGACTTGATAAAAATCGATACAAAACAGATGTTCAAAACATATGATGATTGGCCAAATATTGCTAGAGAGTCTTTTGAAGAAGAATTTAAAAAAATTGATGTCAAAGACATTGATCATGTGGTGTTTGCGGGAATGGGAGGTTCAGGTTCCATTGGAGACACTATAGAAGCAATTCTATCTAAAAAAAATATACATGTGAGTCTTTCGAAAGGATACCTTTTACCAAAAACTGTTGATTCAAAAACATTAGTGATAGCAACTAGTGTTTCAGGCAACACAGCAGAAACATTAGAGATTTTAAAAAATGTAAAAAAAACTGAAGCAACAGTTGTAGGTTTTTCATCTGGCGGAAAATTAGAAAATTTATGCAAAGAAAATGAAATCATATACCAAAAAATCCCTATGGTTCATTCACCAAGGGCATCATTTCCTAAATTTTTATTTTCAATATTAAACATTCTAGAACCAATATTACCTATAAAACAAAATGAGATTTTGGATGCAATTTCATCATTAGAGAAAACTAAACAAAAAATATTTTCAGAGAATCTAACTGAAAATATTTCATTAGATATTGCAGAATTTGTGACAGATCTTGTTTGTATTTACTACCCAGCAGGATTAAAGGCATCAGCGATTCGATATAAAAATTCCCTTCAAGAAAATTCAAAAACACATGCAATGGTAGAAGATATTATCGAGTCATGTCATAATGGAATTGTAGCATGGGAAAAAAAATCCAATGTTAAACCAATAATAATACAAGGTATAGATGATAACTATAAAACAATTGAAAGGTGGAAGATACTAGAAGAATTTTTTAAAACAAAAAATATTGAATATAAAATGGTAAAATCTGTTGAAGGAAATATTCTATCAAAAATTGCAAATTTAGTTTATGTTTTAGATTATTCAACAATATACACAGCAATTATGAAGAATGTTGATCCTTCACCAGTCAACTCTATTGATTTTATTAAAAGTAAATTATGAATGAGTAAGTATGATTTATCAGATAGATTTTATATCTAATTAAAAAAAATCAAAACAATGAAGATAACAATTGGATTACCAACATTTAACGAAGAGAAAAATATTGGGAATATCGTTAATGAATTGAAAAAAAAATATGAATCAATTATTGTATGTGATGACGGATCAACTGATTCAACATATGAAATTTTGGAAGACTTGGATGTAGAAATTATCAAACATGAAAAAAATATGGGTTATGGCGCAGCAATAAATTCAATCTTTAAAAAAAGTCAGGAGATTGGTAGTGACATATTAGTTACTTTTGATGCAGACGGTCAACATAAAATTGAGGATATTGAAACAGTTATTGCACCTATTATTGATGGAAAATCTGATATCTCCATTGGTTCCAGATTTTTAGATTCAAAAAACAATGTTCCAGGATATAGAAAAGTTGGAATAAAAATTATCACACACGTAACAAATTCTTCTATAAAAAATAAAATTACTGATTCACAAAGCGGTTTTAGAGCTTATAACAAAAATGTGTTGAATCAAATAAAACCATTAGATCTTGGAATGGGTATTTCGACTGAGATATTAATCAAAGCAAGTAGTTTAGGACTTTCTATTTCAGAAGTTCCAATAGAAATTACATATTTTGGAGATACATCAACACACAATCCTGTAAGTCATGGAGCATCAGTTTTGATTACTACAATAAAATATACATCAATCGAGCATCCCTTAAAATTTTATGGAGTTCCATCAATTTTCTTTTTGATACTTGGTTCAGTATTTACGTATATGTCAGTACAATTCTATGCAGAAGTAGGAAGATTAAATACAAATCTTACATTAATCGCTGGAAGTACAGTTTTGATAGGAGTGATCTTAATTTTGACAGCTATCCTTCTGTTTTCATTAGTTAGTGTAGTACGAGAAGAAAAAACAAGATTTTAACTCTTCAATCTATAATTTGTCAAAGTTGTAACTATGGCACTAATACAACTAGCAATGAAAAATGAAATGGCTAATCCCATATTATTAGAAAATTCACCTAGAAGAAATATTCCACTAACAAAAACAGCAAACCATACACCTCTTGCAATTAGAACGTATCTGCTTTTTTCTTTACCCAATAAGCTTGAAACGCTCATATTTTGTATTGTTTGTGGAATTATTGCAAGGCTCATAATTACTATAAAGTCTTTAGAATGAGTGTATTCTGGAAAAAACTGTTCGATCAAATAAGGGAATAGAAATATTCCAATTAATGCTAATCCAATAGAAAGAATAACAGTGAGTTTTTTAACAAAATATGTTGAATTTCCTTTGCTTGAATCTTCAGGTAAAGTATATTTGAAAATTATACCTGGCAATATTCCTAATATTGCCAAAAACTGTAAGGATAAATAATAATTTCCTAAAACTGCAAAGCCAAGAAGTGGTCCAATAAGTAATTTGTCTATATTTGCATTAGATGCAGAACCCAAGTCTAAAATGTAATTATTCATTATAAAACCAAATTTAGATTTTATATTTTCAAATTCAATTTTTTTACCCTTTAAGGACTTGTACATTATGTAAGATAATGGTAAGAATGAAAGTCCTATTCCGAGTATTATTCCTAAAATATCATCTAATAAAGTTAGCAATAATAGTGATATAACTACAAGAAGTATTTTTTGAAGAAGGAAATATTTTGAATATAAATTATAGAATTTTCTACCCAATAACTCAGCCATAGTTAAATTAAAAATCACATATCCTACAACATAGAATGTTAATCCAATATTGGAAAAACTTACTAGTAGAATAACACCAGCGACTATACTTGTTAGTATGGAAAGTAGAAAAATTGGTGGTTGAATTTTTATTGCTTTTGCTACATAAACTGTAATCGAATGTTGTCCGCCTAGTAAGGAAATAGCAGATGCTATACCAGCAATTCCTATGAAAAAACCTAATTTTCCATAACTTTCTTCACCCAAGATATCAGCTAAATAAAGCCAAAATAATGAAGAAATTGCATAGCCGCTTATGTGTGCAACACCAATCTTGGATATATTTTTCAAACCGTAGATATTTTTCAGATTTTTCCAATCCATAATGTTAAAATTTTTCAGCCGTTGATAAACCTCACCTATCTATAATATTTTCAAATTAGTTAAATTTTCAAAGAAATCTTCTCAACTGTTTTGAAACCTAGAAGATATTAATTATACAATAATTTCAGACCAATAATGCCAGATAATGAATTTCGATATGTATTAGGGATTCAATGTTTTGCAAACCAAGATTCTGGTGCATGCATAGTAAGATTTTCTACAGATGGAAAAATTTTAGATTTTATTGCTATTTCTGAAGAACGATTAATTAGAAAAAAATATCCGTATACATTTCCAATTCATTCAATTGGTTATTGCATGGATCATTATGGTTTAGTTAATTTATCAGAAATTGATCTTTTAGTAACTGATAATATCAGAATTAATAGATGGTTTTTTTCGGGACCAGCTTATAACATAAGTGAATTTGATTATCTAAAAACAAAATTTGCTTTTGATCCTCGTAAAATTATCTCTATCGGTCATCATTTGGCTCATGCATCTAGTGTCTATTATACGAGTAATTTTGAAGATGCAGGAATTTTAATTATTGACGGAAATGGTTCTGATTTAGAAACAACATCATATTTTTTAGGGAAAAATGATTCCATCAAACTCATTGAATCTTATAAGGCAAGAGGAATTGGGGATGTATATTCGGCGGTAACTAAATGGATTTTGAATTTAGGTACCGGAGGAGAAGGTAAGACGATGGGTCTTGCACCGTACGGTGAAAAATATAAAACAGTATTAAATTTTGAAAAAAAACTTGAAGGAGTAAAAAATAATTTTTCAAATTTTATGCGTCGTATGCCTTATTCAGATGTTTTGAATCAAATTGATCCCAAACATAAGATTAATCCAATAAAAGAAAAATACTTGAAATGTGAAAAAAAAGATGAATTGCTAAATCCATATTTTTCTCGAGTGGCATATGATGTACAAAATGAAACAGAAGAAGTGATGTCACATTTAGGAAATGATCTGTATAATAAAATTAATTCAAAAAATATTTGTGTTGCAGGAGGTGTCGCATTAAATTCTGTAGCGAATAAAATAATGTTTGATAAAACTAACTTTGAAAATATTTTTGTTTTCCCAGCATGTTCTGATGCAGGAATTCCATTTGGGTTAGCTTTATGGGGATATTATAATTCAGAAAAATTTGAAAATATCCCAAAAAAAAGACTTGAATTTGAAAATGCATATACTGGAAAGGAATATTCAGACGAAGATGTTCTCGTAATGCTCAAAAAATATGATATTCCATTCAAAAAAACAGATACAGATGAAGTTTCTCAGCTTATTTCAGATGGAAAAATTATAGGATGGTTTCAAGGTGGGAGTGAGTATGGACCTCGTGCTCTAGGTCACAGAAGTATCTTAGCTGATAGTAGAAGGGAAGAGATGAAAGATATTTTGAATCATAAAGTTAAACATAGAGAATCATTTAGACCCTTTGCACCTGCAGTGTTAGCAGAATTTTGTAATGAATATTTCGACATTGATTGTGAGTCTCCGTATATGTTGTTAGTCGCTAAAGTAAAAAAACCAGATTTAATTCCAGCAATAACACATGTAGATGGTACAGCACGAGTACAAACTGTAACAAAAAATGCAAATGGGATATTTTATGATTTGATAAATGATTTTTATAAAAAAACTAATGTTCCAGTAATTTTGAATACTTCATTTAATGATGCAGGTGAACCAATAGTTGAAACACCTGAGGATGCAACATATTGTTTTTTAAATACAGAAATGGATTATTTAGTTTTGAATAATTATATATTAAATTCATCAGATATAGATAAAAATTTAATTCTAGAAAAAATAGATCTTGAACGAAATAAGAGAATTCATGAAGATGAGGAAAAATATCTTAATACTTTTTGTCCTAACTATGATAAAGATGAATGTGAAAATTTTGTAAAAGAACATAATAAAATTTCAGAATGGCATGTAAAATATAGTGCAAAATATGAACTAGAAAAGAAAATTGTAGAGTGGAAAAGAAAAAATACAAAATTACTGATTATTGGAACTAATGATCATACAGAAATTTTGTCTAGACAAATAAATGATTTCATGAAACTAAATATTATAGGATTTATTGATTATGGGAAAAATGATCTATACAAAAATAAAAAACAAAATTATAAAACATTTGAATGGGAACAAATTTCTACTCTAGATTATGATGAGATTATAATTTCTACCCATGAATATATGTATGAAGTATTAGAAATGTTAGAAAAAAAGAAAGTTGCAAAAATAATTTATAAAATATATAATAATGCTACTAGAAGTTTTTTGGAAACCTTAACAGATTTTCCAGATTATTATAATTCGAATAGTAAAAACTAGAAATTTCAATTAAAAATTAATTATTATCTAGTTTTATAATTTCATGAATTTTTTTCTTTATGATTTCAGCATTGTCTTTACTATGGGGCTGATACCTACCTAATTCCAATGGAGATGAATTAAAGGAATTCATTGTTTCTTCTACTGTAAATGCTAATTTGTAATCATTTGTTTTTTTAAGTAGTCTCATTGATGAAAGACAATCTTTTTTCTCACCAAAAGGATAACTAAATGAATCAACATTTGTATGAAATTCTTCTTCAAAATATTTTTTGGGAAATATCATTTCTTTTAAAAAATCTTTTTTTGATAGTTCAGTTGCTGCTACAGAAATATGTGTATGTGTATGTGCACCAATAGTGTGACCCATTTCAATCATTTCTTTTACTTGAGGTTTTACAATATGCATTTTTTTTAAAATATTAGGATCTTCTTTATGAATTAGATTTTGATAAATATACAATAAAATTTTTCTAGAATTATTATAATCCAATTTATATTTGAAGATAGATTTTGTTTCGTCAATTTTTTCCCAAACGTTATCTTTTTCAGGAATGTATTTGATATCATATTTTTCTATCTCTAATTCATTTTCTTTTAACGCATCCCTCAATACAGTTAGAAAACATTCTAAACCAAACAGAGCTATTCCATAGTGAATTATTATGGGATTAGCAGGTAATTGATCTTGTAATACGCATGTAGGTATAAAAAATATTGATTTTATTTTATATTTTTGAAGAATTTTAGCTGCTAAAAAATGGTCAGATAATCCATCATCAAAAGTTATCAGCACATTGCTCTTATTTTGATCTAATGCGTTTTTATCTTTTGAAAAACTCAATGCATCACTAAAAGAAATTATGTTAAAATTTTCTTTGAGCATTCTAATTTGGTTTTCGAATTCACTTTTCTTAGTTCCTAAAATTCTTGGAAAAGGATCATCCTTATCAGGTCTAATGTAATGATAACATAATGTTACATATCCAGTTTTGGGATTCATACCAGAATCTAAGAAATTGACATCTAAAAATTGTTCTAAGTTTAAAATTGGAAATATATGAAATCTTGTTGTACACCCACATAAAAAAAGAATATAGAAGTCATAATAATTCCTAAAAATACCCCCCATCGTTTTAATTCAAGATTTGCTAACGTATCTACTAGATTCTTTTTCTTATAAGAAATAATCAATAATATTACAAAAATTATCATTATCAGTAGTGTTGATTTATGCCTGCCTAACAAAATACTAATTGTTTCATTGGTTTGAAAATCAAGTATTACAAATTTATTCATTGAATATAACATGTCATTTACATCTCTAACTCTGAATGGTATCCAAGCTAGAAAAACAAGATATTGAGTAATTAGCAAAGCTAGAATTTTTAGAGCTTTATGTTTTGAAAATAGATTTGTAAGATATGGGAACCTATCTGTTAAAATTTTATTTATTGCAAGATATGCGCCATGCATTAAACCCCAAATGACAAAATTCCAAGAAGCACCATGCCATAACCCACCTAGAAACATTACAATAAATAAATTCAAATATTTTCTTGATGGCGAAATTTTGTTTCCTCCAATTGGTATGTAAAGATAATCTCTTAACCAGGTAGATAATGAAATATGCCATCTACGCCAGAAATCAGTTGGGGATGTTGCAAAATATGGTTTGTTGAAATTTATTGGAAGTTTGAATCCTAAGATTAAAGCAGCACCAATTGCAATATCAGAATATCCTGAAAAATCTCCATAAATTTGAAGACCAAATGCAATAGTAGCCAAAATTATTGTAAATGACTCGTGTCCAATTGGATTAGCAAATATTTCATTTACAAATGGCGCTATATTATCAGCAAAAAACATTTTTTTAAGAAAGCCAATTGCCATAATTGTAATTCCTATTTTGAGATTTTTTCGTTCTATGACAATTTGTTTTAATTTGTTAGAAACTCTACTGTCATTCATTTTCTCACGTAATTGTGGCAAGAAATCTTTTGCACGTACAATTGGTCCAGCTACTAATTGGGGGAAAAATGAAACAAATAATGCAAATTCTAAAAATGATTTACTTGGTTCAAGTTTTTTTCTATAGATGTCAACAGTATAGCTAATAGTCTGGAAAGTATAGAATGAAATTCCTATAGGTAATGCTAGATCTAATAATGGAAAATGAGAATTTAGATTTATTGTATCCCCAAATATGTTAAATTGTAATATAGCAAAATCAGCGTATTTGAAGAATCCTAGCAATCCCAGATTTCCGCCTAGGCTCAAAATTAGTAAAATTTTTCTTTTTGTGATATTCTTTGCTTTCCAAATCTCATGCCCAACAAAATAATCTAATAATGTTGAAAGTATTAATAAAAAGAATAGATAATTGCTTGAATAATAGAAGAAAAAATAACTACCAACTAATAATAATAAATGCTGATATTTTCTTGTTCTAAGTATTGATACTGCAGTTAGTAAGATTATAAAAAAAATAACAAAATCAATTGTATTAAAAAGCATTTAGCTTAACTCCTGAATTATTATTTCTCTTATATCATTAGAATATGGAAATGAATTTTGAAAAGTTAAATGGGATTCATCATACCAAGAGTCATACTCTCTATAATTTTCATGCAAAAAATATACATTAACATTTGAATTTTTTCCAGTTTTATCCAAAATTTTCTCAAATTCTTTTAGTGTGCTCTGTTCAAAGCTGTCTAAACAATTTTTATGCTGAGGAACAGTAAAAATTACTACTTTTGAATCACTATTATTTATTTTTTTTATAATTTCAGTCAAAGCACTAATTTTTTTTTCTTTCTTATGTGTTTCAAAAATTATATTTTTTTCACAAGTATTTATTTTAGATTCTGGCACCTTTGTTGTTACTCGTTTTAATTTTTCCTCATCATATTTCATAAACGGGATATTTTGAAAAATAGTTTGTTGTTCAATGGATAGAATTTCTTCATCTTCCGTTAATTCGCGAATTTGATTAAATAAAACAAATTTAGGGTTTTCCAAAAAATTTAATCTAAGTTGATAAAATCCAATTTTTTCAAGAAAATTGTTTTCAATGATTTCTTTAGGTACAGGTAATACATTTTCGATATTTGAATGTGTATCTTGAGTGATTAGAGAACCAAATCCTCCTTGTGGTATTTTTTGAATATCCCTCAAACCAATTCCATATAGAACTAAAGTTGGATTAGAATCTAAAATTAAATCTAAACTATAGATTCTTTTTTCTGGAGAATCACTACCTTTTGCCAAATTATAGACTACATGTTTTCCAATCTGTTTTGTTATACCGGTTTCAATGTGAGTAGCATTGATAGCTTGCACTTGACTTGAGCCTAGAATGTAGATTTTCTTTTCATTTTTTTGAACATTTTCAAAAAATGAAATTTCTTCGTTTGTTAATTCTATAGAATCAAATTCTGCAAGTGTGATGAAAAAAATTGAAAATGATATAAAAAATACGATAAATACTGCAGAAAGAATTTTTAAATTTTGATTTTCTACTTTAGCCATTATAATCATATTTTTAATTAATTTAGAATTATGTGTTAGGGTTTATTCAAACCATTTTCCAAGGTAAATCCCTTTTCAATAAACGCTCAAGATTCAAAACATCATTTTGATAGAATTTTTTTAAAAAAGTTTCATCAGAACTAAGAATCTTTGGTTTCTCTCCTTCATGACCACGTAATTTCACATAAATTGATTCCTTGATGGTTCTTGGCAGAATCTTTGAACTAAGATTTTTAACAAAAGACTGTCTCATGATTTTTAATGCTTTTTCATTAGGTACAAAATATTCACCATGGATTTTGGGATCATAATCATGTATCTTTCCATCCAATCCTAAAAACAAAAGAATTTCTTTAATCCCATCATCAATATTTTTAGGAAAAATATCTTCATAGATCATGACTTTCACATTTTCAGTTCCAAATGTATCAAGATATCGTTTTACTTGTTCATAATACAGCCCCCAAACTAATACTTCATTAAATGTAATTTTTTGATGTTGTATGTTTTTAGATTCAAAATCAAGTTGTTGTTCAAAGGATGGTTTGTTCGGATCACCCGGTCTGGTTCCAATAAAATGTGAAAAAGCTCTTTTTATCGGATCACGTAAAAAAATCAAAATCTTTGCATTTGGAATACTTTGATGTATTCGTTCTGCCGAATTTGGATCAACAAGGTAACTTGGCGATGCATCTCCTAAGATAAGTTCATCTTTTATATTCTCAAAAAGTCCAAGATATTCTTCCCAAGTTGGATTTTTTTCATTAAACGGTCTTTGACCTGGTAGCTCAGAAAAGTATGTTGGTTCTTTTGGAGTACACATGAAAATTTTTGGGTGTTGACGTAAATATTCCCACATTGATGTTGTTCCACATTTCGCTGCACCTACTATGAAAAAATTTGGTAGCATTTCAAAAATTTAAATCTAAAGCTCCCTTAGATTTTCTTTTTTGTGCCTTTCTTGATTCAGTGTATCAGACCAACCTGAATCAGAAGAATAATTTTCAAAATAGATTTGAATTGCTCGTCTTTCTACATCTTTTGTGATATATCGTACACCATGACCGGAGTTTGGTCCATCATGAAATATTGCCATACTATTATCCAAATTATATGGTTCAAAAATTATAGATGACTCATCTTCCTCCGGAGTCATATATGTTCCACCAGGATCACCTTTGTTCCAATTTTTTGAAAAATATAACATTAGAATCAAAGTTTTAGGTCCAGCATTATGAATATGTGGTAATTGAAATCCACCTTTTTTGTATGCTGAAAATGAAAAGTGTTTTAATCTATTTACATCAACGCCAGAGAATTTACGTATGTTATCTATGAATTCGTTTGATTCAGCATATTTTTTAAACAAATTCCATTCAGAACTAAATCTAGAATCCTCGCCTGGCTCAACAACCTCAAAACTATCATCACCGCCCCAAAATTGATTCAGTTGATATTTTGAAGGAGTGTTAGATTCATGCCACGTATCTAAATCTAATGACGGATATGAATTATACAATTTTTCATAAAAGTCCCTATTGAAAATTTCTTCAATGAATGTAAATTTGAAAGGTTTCTTACTCTTAAAATCCTGAGATTTATCAAGAAATCTATCCCAATTTATTATATCTGAAAATTCTTCCATATGGCACTCATATTCAAGTTGAATTAGTCTCTTTTGTTTCTAATGCTTTTGTATTCATTTTAAGGAAAATTCCCATTAAAAGAAGTTTATATTGTTTTTTAATTAATGGTTCCAAAAATTTTGCTTTGAAACTAAGTTTAAGGTCAACATTTAGTGAAATCTGAGTTTGATCTCCAGCCGTAAAAACTATAGTAACTTCGGTTCCCTTTGCAGGACCTGTAAGAAGTTTTGTAAATAGAGTGGCATCGTCAATTTTCTTATGTAATGCTTGAACAACTAATTCTTTTTTTAAAATAGATGAAAAAACTAAAACTTCTTCTGTAATTGTTTCATCGTTAGAAGTCTCAATAATTTTAATACTTTTAATTTGTTGTGGTAAATAATTTTTATAACTTTCATAATCACATGCTAATTGCATTAATTGATCTGCAGATGCATCAACAGTCATTGTAAATTCTAATTTACTCATAGAATCAAAAAAATCTATAGGGTTTTAAATATTGTTATGCATTAAACATAGCTAACTAAAAAAATGTATAGTTTTTTCTAGTGCAGTGATTTGATTTTGTCGTTCTTCCTCATTTTTTTGATTAGTTGTAAAAAGCATTAATTTTTTTTGTAATTCTTCTGCAATTTCAGTTCGTCCATAACCTATTTTGTTATCTCTAAAACATGGTTCATTGTAAACAAGTTGATGCGCAGCATATATTCCATCACCACCATTTTCAATGTATTTTTTTCTAAATTCCTGCCAAGAAACATTATGATCACTTCCTTTGAATAATGCAGCAAACGTATAGTATGTATTCTTGTAACCTTCCAAAGTCAGCTGTGGTTCAAAGAAATCAGAATTGTTAACTACCGAAATATAATCTTCAGCCATTTTTACTCTTAATCCTACAAATTCTTCTATACGTTCACATTGTGCCAATCCTACTGCAGCACATAATTCTGGCATTCTATAATTATACGCTAACGTATCATGTCTTTCCCAGTTAGGATCTTGGAACAAATCTCTTGAAATCCTTGTTTTTCCTGAAACAGCTGTTAAATTTTTGAATCCAGCTGAACTAAATTTTCTCATTGAAATTGCAAATTCTTCGTTATCTGTTGCTACAATACCTCCATCACCAGTAGTAATATGCTTAGAATTTTCAAAACTCCAACTACCAATATCGCCTACAGTTCCAGCTAGTCTGTTTTTATCATCATGTGATAATTGACATTCCGCACAATCTTCCACAACATGTAAATTATTTTTCACGGCAATTTCCATAATTTTTCCCATTTCACACATATTGCCATACATATGAACCGGCATTATCGCTTTGGTTTTTTCTGAAATTTTTCTTTCGACATCTTCAGGATCCATCAGAAATGTATCTTTTTTTACATCAGCATATACTGGTATTGCACCACATTGCCACACAACAAAGCCGCACATGCCCACGGTCAAAGATGGTATAATTACCTCATCTCCAGGTTTTATGCCAAATGCATTCAAAGCAATATGTAATGTGGATGTACCAGAATTCGCTGTAATAGCATATTTCATTTTATAGATCTCAGAAAATTTTTTCTCTAAACGTTCATTCATTGTACCAGATTCAGAAGCGCCAAATCCACTTTGAATTACCTGTTCAATATACTTGATTTCATTTCCAGTAAATTTCCATCCTTTATCTATCATTTTCTACCTCAATTTTTTATTCTCTAGGAAATCTTTTTCTCGATGATAATTAATTGTTGCAATATTTGGATTTTTCATTAAAAATCCAATAATTTCTTTTCCGGTAGATTCATGAGAGATTTGATCATATAATTTCTTAAAAAATTCTAAATCTTCTTCATAATCCAACGTGAGACGAATGTCTTTATTTTTTTCATGTTCTTTTAGTGCAATATACTGAATTTTCAATTTAGCTTCTTCAAATATATGAGTAAATAAATCCATATTGAGATTATCATCAGATGCACAGTCATATAATTTTTGTATGGCAGTTTTTGTTATAGCTAAAGTAAAAAGTCCTGTAACAATCTCCGGAGTTACCCAAATTATGTCTGATTTTACTACTTTTAATTCAGATAATGCTCTTTGGCCAATTTCAAAATCATAACAAAGATCATCACCATCTATCAATAATGCATTTTCTAAGTTATACTCAGTGAAACAATCATACCATCTCTTAATTTTATTATGTAAAGAACCCCTAAATACAGAAATGTTCTGATTTTTTCCAATAACTTCCAATGAATCATCACTTTGGTCTGTACTAGTAGCTAAAATCACTGGAAGGCCTGTAAGTTTGGCTCTTTGAATAATTATATCCGCAGCAGTTAATTTGGCGGTAATTTTTGCCATAGATTTGTTTGGTAATCTCTTAGATGAATTTCTCATAGTAACGATTGCAGCATCTAAGGATTTCATTAGTGTGTATTAAAAATTAAATTAGAATTTATACTATTCGTAGTATAATTAGAATTTAATTTCATCAAATCATGCGAAGTAATTAAATTTTAGTAATTAACTCAATTATTAAAATTGGCAGAAAAATTACATATTGTATTATTTGGTGGAAATACAAAACAACAAGATGGACCACTTTTAACAACAGCAAAAATTCTAAAAAAAAGAGGCTGCAAAGTAACAATTGTTACAGATACGGTGCATTTGAAATTGCCCACAAAAGACGGGAAAACATTAGAAAAAAAATTAATTGATGAGGGATTCAAATGGCATAATTTCAAAAATATCGAATTAGCAAAAATAAAAAAAATAGCAGACAAAAAAAGTATTGGTTTTTCATTACATTCTTCATGGATTTTTAAAAAAGATGTGATAGATTATTTCAATGAAAAATTATTTAATTATCATGACTCTCCACTTCCAAAATTCCGTGGAGCTGCAGGTTATTCCTGGTTAATTTTACAAAAAGAAAGAAATTGGGGAATTACAATTCACAGAGTTTCAAAATCTTTAGATGCAGGAGACATAATTAAACAAAAACTATTCAAATTTCCCAAATCATGTAAAATCCCTTTAGATTATTTAAATTACAAATCTAAATTGGATAAAAATTTTCTTGAAGAGTTTATTCAGGACTTAATTTTGAAAAAACCTTTACAGCCTAAAGTACAAAATAAATCAGTTAACACATACTGGCCGCGAATCTCTACACCAAAAAATGGTTTTATTAATTGGGAGTGGAATTCAGAAGAAATTCAATTATTTATAGATGCATTTGATGATCCTCACCAAGGTGCATCATCATTTATTGATGGGAAAAAAGTTAGAATGAAAAAATGTTTTAAAAATAAAGAAAAAATATCTAGTCATCCATTTCAAGCAGGGTTAATTTTTAAAAAAGAAAAAGAAAAAATTTTTGTTGCTACAGCTGATTCTTCATTAATTTTTCATGAAATCCTTGATGAAAAAAATCAAAAAATTAATCACACATTAAAACTGGGTCACAGGTTTTTTACTCCACAAAAATTTTTAGATAAATCACTTTCATCATGAATTATTATAAATAAAGAGGTTTTATCCAAACATTATGACAACAGAGATATCTTATGGGCAAAAATATCCTAAGGAAATTCTGAACTACTTTTTCAAAGAAAAACTAGACAAATTCTTTCCATTTGATAATAGAACAAAGCAATATTCTGCATATCATGGAGTAAAGAAAAATTCCGAACCATATCCTGCGGAAATTGATGATCTAGTTAGGTTACACAAATTAATTCGTAAAAGAAAAGTTTTTTCAATTCTAGAATTCGGTGTTGGTTATTCAACTATTGTTATGGCAGATGCAATACGTAAAAATGAACTAGAATATAAAAAACTAAAAAGTAAACCAGAAATAAGAAATTCAAATAAATTTAAGATTATTTCTCTTGATTCATCAAAAGCTTGGATTGCGAAAGCATCAAAATTAATTCCAAGACAATTAAAAAAATACATTGACATAAAATTTAGTGAGGTTTACGTGGATACATTTAACGATAGATTCTGCCATTTCTACAAAAAATTGCCAGACATTATTCCAGATTTCATATATGTTGATGGTCCATCAAATCTACACGTTAAAGGCTCTAAAAATGGTTTAAGCTATAAAAATTTGGATAGAACAGTCATGATGGCGGATCTTCTATTAATGGAGCCAACATTTCTACCTGGAACTTTGATTTTATTTGATGGAAGAACAAACAACGCTAGATTTATCAAAAATAATTTCCAAAGAAAATTCAAGCACAAATTTCATTCCGAATATGATATTTCAACATTTGAATTGATTGAGGAACCAATAGGAAAATACAACTATAATCAAATTAATTATTGTTTAGGAAAAAAATTTTTAAAGAATACGATTAAAGTATAAAAATTCAATCACAGAAAGGATTCGAAGTAATTAAATTTTGGTAAAAAAGTAAATTAGTGAATTGGCAGAAAAAATTAAGATTGTTAATCGATTAGTAGGGGAAGAATATGATCCTCTTGTGATAGCTGAGATTGGAATTAACCATAACGGCAATTTAGACAAAGCCAAACAAATGATTAAAGATGCACATACGTCGGGTGCAGAATGTGTCAAATTTCAATGTCACATAATTGATGATGAAATGATAAAAAATGATGTAATTCCAGGAAATACTGATGAGCCAATTTGGAAATTGGTAGACCGTTGTTCTTTTAATGAAGATCAAGAAATTGAATTAAAGAAATTAACCGAAGACTTGGGAATGATATATCTCAGTACACCATTTTCACGTGCAGCTGCAGATAGGTTAGAAAGAATGAATGTCTCTGCATACAAAATTGGTTCCGGAGAATGTAATAATATTCCATTGATTAAACACATTGCATCTTTTGGTAAACCAATAATTCTTAGTACAGGCATGAATGATTTATCCAGTATAGCAGAAAGTGTTGCAGTTTTAGAAGATGCGGATATCGAATATGCACTATTACATGTGACATCTATCTATCCAACTCCATATGAAAAGGTTAGATTAAAGGCATTAGCAGAATTAAAAAATACATTCCCAAATGCAGTGATTGGATTGAGTGACCATTCTATAGGTAATTACACTTGTTTTGCTGCAATTCCATATGGCGCATCAATTTTGGAAAAACATTTTACATCAGATAAGAATTGGGATGGTCCAGACATTCCTGTTTCCATAGATCCAGTTCAACTTAAAGATCTCATTAATGGAAGTAAGGCAATTCATCAGTCACTTGATGGACATAAGGAAATTTTATCAGAAGAAAATCCTACTATTGCATTCGCATATGCAAGTGTAGTAACTACAAAAGATATCAAAAAAGGTGAACTATTAACAGAAGATAATATTTGGGTGAAAAGACCCGGCACAGGAGAAATACGAGCAAAAGATTATGAAAAATTATTAAAAAAAATAATTTTAGAAGATGTCAAAAATAACACTCAATTAAAATGGAGTATGATTGAAAATTAAAAAGAAAATTGTATTTGTTACAGGAACAAGAGCAGATTTTGGAAAACTAAGAACACTAATTGATGTTATAAACAATTCACATAATTTTGAATGCCATATTTTTGTTACTGGAATGCATACTTTATCTACATATGGCTCGACATATAGAGAAGTTGAAAAACATGGTTACAAAAACATCTTTGTTTTTATGAATCAATCTGAAACCTCTAATCAAGATATTATATTATCAAACACAATAACGGGATTAAGTAATTACGTTAATGAATTATCTCCAGATATGATAGTTATTCATGGGGATAGATTGGAGGCATTAGCAGGTGCAACCGTAGGCTCATTTCGCAATATCATTGTAGCCCATGTTGAGGGCGGAGAAGTTACAGGAACCATAGATGAATCAATACGGCATGCAGTAAGTAAGCTATCACATTTACATTTTGTTTCAAATGAAAATGCAAAAAAGAGATTAATCCAAATGGGAGAAAGAGAGAATCGTATTTTCCCTATCGGTTCACCCGATATTGATATTATGATGAGTAAGAATCTACCTTCAGTAGATGAATTAAGAAATTATTATGATATTCCATTTAATAAATACGCAATAATGCTTTTTCATCCTATAACAACGGAATTAGAAAATTTGGAAGATCAGATTAATTCCTTAATTAAAGCAGTAATAAAATCAAAAAAAAATTTTGTTATAATTTATCCTAATAATGATCCTGGCTCAAAAATTATTTTAAAAGCATATGAAACACTTCATAATAATAATCAATTCAGAATATATCCTTCATTGAGATTTGAATATTTCTTGACATTGCTAAAACATTCAGATTTTATCATTGGAAATTCTAGTGCTGGAATTACAGAAGCTGGCATATATGGAATTCCTACAATAGATATAGGAAATAGGCAAAAAAATAGAACTACAAATAAAAATATTAAAAATGTTGAAAATGATGAAGAGCAGATTATAGATGCTATTCAACAAATACAAGATAAAAAAATAAGTTCATCTTATGATTTTGGTGATGGGCAGAGTTCTAAAAGATTTTTTGAGATAATTTCTCAAGATGGAATTTGGGATATAGATTTACAAAAATATTTTGTTGAAATGGATAATGAAAAATAAATTATAATCTTTTAAAAAATTCTTCTGCCAATTTCTTAAATTCATTTTCATTTTCTTGCAAATAATATTCCATAGATGAGGAGTCTATTTCTACGTCAATCAAATGCCCTCCATAGAAAAAATGATTGTGTTCCATGGTTTCTATTATATGCTGGTCAAAGACGAATGAATTTTCATCTAATAATGTGACATATCTATCCAGATCAGCAACATCGACAGTCTTATTTAATGAAGCACGGATCGAGTTTGGTAGTTCCTCCAAGGATGTCACAGTATCTACAGATGGTAAAATAGAATAGGTTAATTTTGTAAATACAATGGATGGTTTTCTATGAAATGCAGCTTCCAATGCAGAAGAACCTGCTATTGTTATAACTAGAGATGTTTTTTCATAAATTTCGCTTGGTGAAACAGATGGATGAATTAAGCGTACATTAGGAATTGCCATCATTTCCTTGTATTCAGAAATATCTCTCCACTGTCTAGTAGATTGTGATGGAGTCTCTTTTACGTATAATTTGTAACCAATGGGTAATGATTTTACAATATGCCTAACGTTCTCTAACTGATTAGTAAAAAATGGAGCTCCAAGTAATAGATTTCTTTCTTCGTCAACAGCTAATGGAAAATAAATGAATTTTTCATTATCTTTAATTTTTGTTAGAAAATTATTTCTCATAAATGATTCTCTTTTGTTTTTATTTAGAATTGAATTAATCTCATTAATGAGAACTCGAAATTTTGATCTTCCATGATAAGTATAATGTGTTTTAGGGTTTTCATTATTAGTTGTTAAAAATTCTCTTGCTGCTTTGAATCTACTTTGATTAGATGTAGCAAAAGTAGCTGTGTAATCTTTTTGTTGTTTTAGAGTATTAAATGAATTAACCCAATCTAATATTTCATCATAAGTCCGGTTTTTAGATGGAACCTGTTCTAAATTTATGTCATGGTCAAACTGTTGTGGTTCAGAAGAAATTATACACCTGTATCCAATCTTGGGTTGACTAAGCATCAGAATCTTTATTCCACTTTTTTTACACATTTCATAAAATATATGATCCTTATGTTGAATTGTTTCTTTTGTAATCAAATGAGTAGGTTTTACTTCTTCAATAATTTTCTCAAAAAGCCGACATTCTTGTTCTAATATACATAAAATTTCATCTGTAGAGAATTTGTGGAATTTATTAAATCTATAAAAAATTCTTTCATTTACAGCTAATTTCCATAAATTTAATCCATATTTTTTCTCTATATGTGATAAAAACTCTAAATCTGGTTTTGAATTTTCTAGTTTTACATGATCAAAATAGAACCAAAATTTTTCAAAATTAACTAATTTTTGATGTTCAAAAAATTTTTTAGTTTTATTCGTAATGTCAATGATTGCAAAAAATTCCGCATCAGTTTTTTTTTGTAAATAATTTGCTAAGCCAAAATATAGCAATTTAGAATCAATCCAAAAAATTATTTTTTCATTCATAGAATTCTCACGTTAGTTTTTTCATTAATTTTGCTGGTATTCCGCCCCACATTTCATTTTCTGGAATATTTTTGTTAACAAAAGAATATGCTGCAATGATAGAGTTTTCACCGATTGTTACTCCTGGCATAATGGTACTATGTGTTCCTACACGACAGTTTTTCATCAATTTCACAGAGCCCTGTTTATCATCTATAGTAGAATGTGAGTAAATTGAACAGTGCGAACCGATTTGAACATTATTCTGAATAGTTACGCCATATTTTGCATTGATATAGGTAAATGTTCCAATATCAAAATCTTCACCTAACTCTAAGCCTTCCGGATACTGAATAATATAATTATATTTTGTGAATTTTCCATGTTCGATTTGTGGTTTTTGCCATTTTTTAGATTCATTCATTTTTAATACATTAATTTTTTTTCCATTAATTCGTTGTTTAGTTTGATTTTTTCAAGACGTCGAGTAATTTTTTGTGATGAATCACCATTACCATAAAGAGTGCTCTTCTTTGGCTTGTTCTTTAATGCTTTAGTTATTGCTTTTTTAATCAAACTTTGTGATTGTTTTTTTATATTTATTAGATTAGAAGATTGTTCTCGACCATTTTGTCTTATTCCGATATTTACTACTGATGTCCCCAAATAGCCACCCTCTATTATTCCACTACTTGAGTTTCCAACTAAAACTCCAGAACCGCTCATTAAACATAAAAAGTCATCGCGAGGTAGAGAAGAAAATAATTTTGCAAAACTATGTTTCTTTTCAAATTTTTTCATTTCTTGATTGATAATATTACTTCCTAAATCTGAATTAGGTGAAATGATAATTGTCGGTAATCTAAATGATGAAACCGCGTTTAAAATTGATTGAATGTTATTTTTTATATTTGTCATTTGTGTAGTTTCTGGATGATAAAGTAAAATGATATGTTGTTTGCTTACGTCTACTCCATATTTCCTTTCAAAATCTCTCTTTGAAGTTATTTGTCCAGATCTCACTTCATCTATACTTGGGGAGCCCACTAAGAATACAAACTTTGGATTCTCACCCATTCGGATAATTCTATTTTTACTTTTTTGAGTAGCTGTAAAGTGTATATTTGAAATTTTTGTTATTGCGTGTCTTGTATACTCGTCAATATTTCCTGAAACATCTCCTCCATGAATGTGGGCATTTGGTATATTCATGTTATATGCTGCAATCGCAGATGCAAAAATCTCCGGTCTATCACCCAATACTATATTGATATCAGGTTTTATTTTTTCAAAAACTTTGGCAAAATTTATAATTCCATTTCCGATTGATTTGGTTCCTTCAAAACTAGTATTTTTTTTAGAAAAAAATTCTATTTTTTTATAAATTTTAAAACCATCTTTTTTAATTTCATTGACTGTCATTCCATGTTTTCTAGATAAATGAGTACCCGTAACTAGCAAAAATAGTTGTAATTTTTTTTCCTTAGTAATTTTTTTTAGAATTGGTCTTAAAATTCCATATTCTGCTCGTGTTCCAGTAGTAATAGTCACTTTCCTTTTGGACAATTTCTTTTATTTTATTAGTCCACTCCCGACTTTAAATTTTGGAATCCAGATGCCAGAATCATCTCTTTCAAATAATTCTGGATTATACCATTTATCTAAAATTTCAAAAAATTCTTTTTCATCCATTCCAGTAAATTCAAGAAATTTTTTGACAATTCCTTGATCTAGTTTTCCATCTTTTTCTTCAACGATTGGAATCATTTCTTCTCTTGTTTTTATTCCATATCTGATTAATCTAGAAGCATTGTCCGTAGCTACAGAATGTCCATATTTTGGATATTTTAGATAAGGGTTTAGCAGATATGGAAGAGAATCAATTTGATCATAATTATCAATTGAACCTGCTCTTTCATATTCATTTTCTAAAGTCTGAAATCCAAATTGTGTTGCAAGTTCATAATTTTTATAAGAATTCCATGGAACGAAATAGCTAAGATAAATTGGATCTAACCCAAATTTTTTTACCTCATCTATATCAGGTTGTTTTGCCATTTCTAATTCTTTTTCATCTATTTGCTTATCTTTGAACCAAACATCCCAGATAGGTTTTACCACATCATTTTTTGATTGTAGTATAGCTGATGGTGTCTCCGTATCAAATTCCCCACCATAGATATAGTTGATGTCTTCACCATAAATTAGAAATTTTATTCCTAATTTCACACACATTCTAACTGGAAATGAGTAAATTAACGCGTCAGGATACCACATTGGAGAACCAATTTCTTCAAATGCTTTCTTGAGCATGATTCGGCCAAGCTTTCTATTTGGTTGAAGTAAAATGGTATCACATCCAAATGCATCGGATAAATTGTCCAGATTTTTTCTTCCGGTCTCAGTCCAATCAAAATTTCCTACAGATAATAAAAGGGGATTCATTTTTAATTTGTCTTTAATTATGTGTGTTTGAAAGTGTGAATCTTTTCCTCCAGAAACTGCAATTGCACAGTCGTAACTATTTCCATTTGACCCTCGATATTTATCACAAATTAGTTCTAATTCACGCCATCTTTTAGTCCAATCTGTTTCTTTTTGTTTTTCGTAATGAATACATGCATAACAAACTCCATCATGAAATTTTAACCCAGGTCTAGTGTCTGGCATCAAACATTTCTTACAATACTCCATAAATCAAAAATTTGTAACTGTTTTATATCAATATCACTATTATGCCATACTATGTTATTCCGAATCATTAGATCTGAAAATAAATATAATTCAATTAAGGGTTAGAAATATGGCTAAACCGATATGTCTAATTGCTGCCAGAGGTGGTTCAAAGGGAATTCCTAAAAAAAATATACGGAAAATATCTGGAAAACCACTAATAGCACACACCATTATAAATTCACTAAATTCAGATCTCTTCAGTCACGTGGTTGTTTCTACAGATAGTAATGAAATAGCAAAAATTTCAAAAAAATATGGAGCAGAGGTTCCATCCTTACGACCAAAAAAACTCGCTAAATCAGATTCAAAGATGGATGATGTTGTTGAAAATACAATAAATGAATTATTTGAACTTGGGTACAAATTCGACATGATAGTTAATCGAGACTGCACTGCACCATTCATTCGTTCTGCAGATATTAAAAAATCTATTAATCTATTAAAGACAAAAAAGTGTGATACAGCAGTTGCAGTTTACAGAACACACCTAAATCCTTATTTCAATATGATGGAATTTGGTGCAAAAAAAACATTAGAATTTAGTAAAAAAAAGAGATCGGTAATAAATAATCGTCAGGATGCTCCGGTGGTTTATCAATTAACTGGATTTCAGACGATAAATGTTAAAAGTTTTCAAAAATTTAAAAAAATTTACATGCCAAAAGTTTTACCAGTTGAGATCCCACAAGAAACAGGATTAATGATTGACACAGAATTTGAATTTAAACTTGCTGAATGTATTTTTAAAAAAAATAAATAATTACCAAGATGTCCAGCCGCCATCTACAACTAGATTTGCACCAGTCATATAAGATGAAGCATCAGAAATTAAAAATAACATAGCGCCATTATATTCATCTTTATTTGCCATTCTTCCTAAAATTGTTTTTTCTGAATATTTTTTTATGAAAGATTTTTCTTGGTATGTTTTATCCATTACGCCACCAGGAGAGAGTGTATTGACTCTAATATTTTTTCCATGCCAATATGCAGCTAAATATCTTGTAAAATTTACAATTGCACCTTTAGTTGCTGCATAAGAAATTGGTAAGTTTAATCCACTTTTTCCATAAATTCTTTGATCAGCACCAACTAAACCATAAGTTGATGCAATGTTAACAATTACACCTTTGCCTTGTTTGGCCATAATTTTTCCAAATGCTTGTGAACAAAAAAATACGCCTGACAAATTAATATCCAATGATTTTTGCCAAATATCTATAGGAAAATTTTCAAATGATCCAAATGCATTGTCTGATTTTTCTTTTGCGCCCTTACTAGTATATGCTGCATTGTTAATCAAGCCATCAATTTTCTTAAAATCTTTCATTATTTTTTTAGATGTTTTATTTACTTCAGTTTGATTAGAAATATCAAGTGTATAGGCACTAATTTTATTTTTATATTTTTTAACTAAAGCAGATTTTAATTTTTCATTTTTTGTAGTATCTATATCTAGTAAAATTATGTTCGCACCTGCAGAACTAAGGGTGTTAGCATATTGAGAACCTAAAAGTCCAGATGAACCAGTAATTACGATATTTCTACCTTCTAAATCAAATAATTTTGAAATCATTTTTTCATCTTTCATTATATTTTCACCATTTTCATATTCTTAGAAGATTTTAAAACTGTTAGTGCGATGGTGAGGACCTTAATTCCTTCATTAAGATCATTTATTGTCTTTTTTCTTTTCTTTGAGCATTCTACAAAATATTTTATTTCTTCAATGTAAGTTAAATTTAGATCAGACTTATTCATATCCAATATCTTTACCCATTTCTTCGTTTTTTTCTTAAATAGATTAACTGAATTTCTTGTTAAATCACATGTGATTATTCCTTTAGTACCCACTATTCTACAATTTCGAGTCATAGAACTTTGGAAATGATCTAGATGAAGTTCTCCAACGAAATTCTTTTTAAATTTCAAAATTGTTGTGGATAGATCATCAGCAGTCATTTCAAGATCACTGTATTTTCCGGTTACTGAAAAGACTTCTTTGATATCACCAAAAATCCAATACAGATAATCTATTTCATGGATTGAAGTTAGTACAATTCCACCTCCAAGTTTTTTTTGGGCAGCATAACTTTTTCTGTAATTTTCATTTGGGTGCCAATCTGGTAAATATGATCCATGTTCAGATTGTACAGATAAAATACGTCCTATTTTATTTGATGAAACTAAGTTCTTGACTTTTTTCAAACATGGAAGAAATCTGAAATTACAACCCATTAACGTAATTAATTTTTTTTCAGATACAATTTTTGATAATTGCTTTAAACCTACAGAATTATGAGATAATGGTTTTTCAATAAATAGATCACATCCCGCGTTTGCAAGTTTAATGGCAGTTTTTATATGTAAATTTGATTCATTTGTGATGAATCCCATATCCGGATTTAATTTTAAACAATCATCAAGTGACTTGAATATCTTAAATTTTTTTGATGGTAATTCAATATTCGTTTGTTTTGTTACAATTAATAGTTCAATATTTTTTATCTTTGATAGATTTTTACAATGACGTTTGCCTATAGAGCCATATCCAACTATTACAGCTTTCAAATGGTTTATGAAAAAATTCTATGAATATTAGTCTTCATGATAATTTATACGAAAAACCTGATTTAGTGTAATGATTTATTCGATTACAATATATACTAAAAAATTTTCAAATGAATGATAAATAATTGAGAGTACTTGTAACAGGCGGCGCAGGGTATCTTGGATCTATACTTTCAAGAAAATTACTTGATAAAGGATATCAAGTTAGATTAATCGATACATTTTGGTATGGGAAAGAATCTATTGAAGATTTAATTTCGAATAAAGATTTTGAAATTATTGAAGGAGATATACGAAATTTACTTGTTACTGTGAAAGCACTAAAAGATGTTCAAGCGGTAATTCATTTAGCCTCAATAGTCGGTATGCCTGCATCAAGTATTGAACCAAAGAGTAGTGAGGAGATCAATTATCTTGCTACAAAAAATATTGCAGAATTATGTCAGTTACATAATATCGATACCTATATTTTTGCTAGTACGTGCTCTGTTTATGGAAGTCAACCTGAAAAATTAATTACGGAAAAATCACCAACCGATCCTTTGGATTTTTATGCACAGCAGAAATATCTCTCTGAACGTGCAGCAGGATGGTTAAACAAAGCACCAACAATATTGAGATTCGGGACACTTTTTGGAATGTCACCTAGAATGAGATTTGATTTAGTAATCAACTTATTTGTGGCACAGGCAATTCAAGAAAAACAAATTACGGTGTTTGGAGGAGATCAATATAGACCATTTTTACATGTAGACGATGCTGCGGATGCATTGATATTTGCTTTAGAGAAGAATCTAACTGGTACTTACAATGTCATTTCAGAAAATCTGACAATTAAACAGGCAGCAGAAAAAATTAGTGATGCAACAGGTTGTAAAATTAATATTTCAAATGAAAATGAAGACAAAAGAAATTATAAAGTCTCTGCTGAAAAATTAATGCAAGTAGGATTTCATCCTTCTAGAACAATAAATGATGCCATAAAAGAGATAGGTCAAGCAATCGAAAATAAAGAAATTTCAAATTATGCTGATGAGAAATATAGTAATTACAAATTACTGTTTGGTTCGAAAGAAATGCAAGAGAAAGTGTTCATGCTAGGAATTCCAGGATCTCTAGACGTACCTTAACCTTAGATATCAGATTTTTGTATCAAAAAATTCGTCTATTGAATCACACAAAAAGCTCTTTTCTTCCATAGTCATACCTGGAAATAGCGGCAATGTCAATAATTGTTCAGATATTTTTTCAGTAATTGGTAAATCACCCTCTTTTGAACCAATTCTTGATTTATAAAATTCAGTGAGATGTATAGGATTGAAATAGATTTTACAGAATATGCGTTTCTTCAGGAGGAAATCTTTCAGCGAATCACGAATTTGCTTATTTGAAAGACGGATGGAATACATTTGATAAATATGATCATAACCTTCAGGTGGAATAGGTGTTTTGATTTCTGAGTATTTTTCTAATCTCTTGTTAAAGTAGTTAGCATGTTCTTGTCTAAGTTTTATAATTTTATCAAATTTCCCTAATTGAGATATTCCTAGTGCTGCAATGATTGTAGGCATACGCCAATTATATCCAATACCAACATAATTTGGATCTAGAGGGTTTTCAAAATAATTAGTTTTATCAACTCTTCCATGAGATCGAATTAGTTTTAATTTTTCAAAAATTTTTTCAGAATGTGTTACTATTGCTCCTCCTTCGCCAGTAGTCAAGACTTTGTTTCCAGTAAAGCTAAATACTGCAGAATCTGCAATCGAACCAGATTTTTTACCTTTTACAGAAGAACCAAGTGCTTCTGCTGCATCCTCAATTAATAATATTTTTTTATCTTCAATTGATTTTTTTATATCAAACATACGACATGATTGGCCTGAATAATCCATAGGCATTATTGCCTTTGTATTATTAGTTATTTTTTCAGAAATTGATTTTGGGTCTAAACCATAATTTTCTTCTTCTATATCAGCAAATACTGGTGTACCTTGTACAAAAAGAACAGAATTTGCCGTGGAGATAAATGAGAAAGATGGAACAATTACTTCATCCCCAGATCCAATTTCATGAGCTAATAGTGCTGCGTGTAATCCAGAAGTTCCTGAATTTACAACAACACAATATTTTACACCTAAAAATTCCGATAATTTTGTTTCAAATTTTTCAATTTCTTCGCCTATCGCCCAAGTATTTCCACGTTTTATTATTTTGTTTACAATTTTTTCATCTTCTTCATCAGTATAAATCCGATATAAGGGAATTTTCCAGTCACTCATTTTTATCAGATTGAATTAATGACGTCCGCAAGAGATTTTGATGCATTACTAGGATTAGCAAGAAAATTTTTTATGTGTAATTTCCCATTTTGGATTAATTTTTTAGAAGTAGTTTCATTATAAAGTAGTTCATTAATTGAATTTTCTAAATCCGAGTTGTCAGTGACAGATAATACTGCATTATCTTTAACATATTGAAATTCCAATATTTCATTAGTCATTACTATATTCATTATTGGTTTCTTTAGTATTAACCCTTCTAACAAAACAGTTGATGGCATCAATTCAACATGAAGATTTATCATAGCATCACAGGATGATATAATTTCTTTTATTGAACCTGTTTGAAGAATTAAAATATTTGGTTCTAATTTACGAATTAATTTTTTAATATATTCATTATTTGTATCTTGTACAGGATGCAATTTTACAATCAGATTAACCTTGTCTAGATTTTTTATTATTGAAAAAAGTTTTTTCAATAAATGTTCCAATTGAATATAGGAATTTGTATCAGATATGAAATTCATTTCAGGAATGGCAGGTATAGTTATGAGTATAGTTTTCTGTAAATTCTTTTCTTGTTTAATTACATCAAAGAATGAATCATGTCTGGGACTACCAGTTACAAATATTCTCTCTTCAGAAATTCCTCTTACATTAATCAGATAGTCTTTTTGATATTGACTCCAAACTGCAATTTTATCAGTAAAATTTCTGTATCCACTAGTTACATCATATCGTGATATTTTTGGAAGATAATCTGAGGCACCATGTTCAAGAAGTATGGAATTAATTTTATTTTTATTTTGCTTTAAGATGGTTTTTTCAGTTTCACCCATTGTATTTAATGTGACAATAGATTTGAGATTAAAAGTCTGAAGAAGTTTTTTAGAGAATTTAACGAGTAAAGTGTATTCATGTATTCTAGATCTGAATGTTTCTAATAATACATCATTTATGGAGAACCAAAATGAGTAATTTTCAATAGAAAAGATTTCCTCCAAAGTTTTTCTTTCTTTACTCCAAATTTCTTCAATTTTTTTTAATAAATCACCAGAGGATTTTCGACAAATAATTATTTCATTATTTGTTAAGAGGTTATGAGGACTGGTAATTTTACAGTTATATTTTTGTAATAATTTGAGAGATTTCATGTTCCATATCGCGGTTCTTCGTCTATTCAAGAATAACAGATTGCTTCCATGTTGACTTAGTTGTTCAATTAAATTCGAATATTGTGAAGGATCAAATTCGACAAATAGAATTAGCTTTGAACTATTTTTTTTATCAGGCCATAAATTGAATATTTTTCCAATAGAAGATTCTAAGAAATTCCTAATTCGATCATAGGAATTTCTGGATATTCTTAATGAAAGTGGAATTTTACCTAGATTAAATTTTATTAAAAATTGGTTCCAAGGTATTGAAAATTCATGAGTTGACTCGATGGTTGTTTCAATTTTAATATCTGCATTAGCAGTTAGTGATTTTAACATGTTTCCAAAATGATTTGAGGTGATGATTTGTTGTGGTTGATATTTTTCTAAAATCCTTTTCATGGCTAAAAAAACATACAGTTCACGTATAATGATTTGATGTAATTCGGCAGTGTCTAAAACTGATAATAAGTTAGTATTTTCAAATTCTAATTTTTTGAAAACTTCACTCTTTTCATACCAATTCCAAAATGAAACTGTTTGATCAAATATTTTTTGATGATCATCTAAACTAAGAAAATCTTCTGCCACTTTATGCGATATTCCTTTTTCTTCAAGTTGTTTGTGCGTATGAATATTAAAAGAAAAAACAATTGTAGATAATAATTGTTCATTAGAAACATTTAGAGAGCTTAGATTAGAATTTGTGTCAACAAATATTAGATTTTTATTAATTTTTTCCAAACTTCTTAAAATAATTTTATAAAATTATTTTCTCCATTTTTTCATATCATAATCATCAAAAGTAATATTTTGCATTTCGTTATCATTGGGCTTCCATGCAACATCTGCAAGTGTTAGTATTCGTGCTACTTCATTACCAAAGTTAATGTGAGCGGATGCAACCATATTTGGAACATGAATTAATACTGGCTCATCAGAATTTGATTTTATTTCATGATAATTACCTTGTTTATCTTTCACAATAAACACCACATTTCCATGAATGCATGAAAAATAGCTATTACGTTTAGTATGAATATGTGGACCTTTGACTTCTCCAGGATAGACAGAACTTACATAAACCATTTTTGGTTCATGAGAAATTATTTGATCCCAATCACGCCATATTACAGTTAATGAGCCATTTTCATGTTTATCTATTATATCCGTGGTAGGATGTTTTTCAAGTTTAATTACAGAAAAATCTTCAGTTGACATAATTTGAATTTCAATTGTTTTAAGCAATAAAAGTTTGGAAGA